>Ga0308411_10000453_pt1 | contig 26951 bp, 26 predicted proteins | sample HotsprottomLayer_2_FD_203530 | JGI IMG/M metagenome (GOLD analysis project Ga0308411, IMG submission 203530) | Hot spring phototrophic mat microbial communities from Octopus Spring, Yellowstone National Park, Wyoming, United States -... | ecosystem: Environmental > Aquatic > Thermal springs >... | reverse complement strand
TTAATGCTTACCTCACCACCCTATTTTAATGCACCTTTTGACTACAAAGGGTTATATGATAATTATGAACAATATCTTGAACTGTTAAATCATGTTGCAAAAGAAATATATAGAGTATTAAAACAAGGTAGGATTGCGGTGCTTAATATTGATGATATGCTCGTTAATGGTGAAAAATTCCCAATTGTTTCTGATGTAACTAAAATATTCCAAAACGCTGGTTTTAGATACAGAGATAGAATTATATGGAAAAAACCTGATGGTTATCTAAGAATAAGTAGAAGAAGCGGCGTGCTTTTACAAAATCCTTATCCAATGTATTTTTATCCAGATAATTTATTAGAAAGTATTTTAATTTTCCAAAAAGGAAGATTTGACTATCGTTCAATTCCTGAGGAAGTAAAGGAGGCTTCAAAGATTAATATTAAAGAATTTTTAGATAACAAGTGGTATATGACACTCTGGGAAATGACAAATGTTCTTCCAGGTTCAACATTAGAAAAAGAAATTGCTGCCTTTCCTGAAGAATTACCTTACAGAATTATAAAACTATTCTCTTATATGGGAGAGACGGTTTTAGATCCCTTTGCAGGAAGTGGAACAACTATGAAAGTAGCTCGCTTTCTTGGTAGAAATAGCATCGGAATAGAGATTAAGAAATCACTAATTCCTATAATTAAGAAAAAGCTTGGATTTGAAGGTCAATTGCCGATTGATAATCAAAATGATACCTTTGAAGTGATTATACGAGAAGATACTCAATATGGAATTGTCAGCTAAAATAACAGGAATAAAATACTCGCCTAAATTATGCCGTGAATTAAAAGTTTACAACCTTTCTGAACTTGGCTTTGCCATATCTCAAAATAGTTCTTTCATATTAAATTTAGATAATAAAAATGCTATCGCTTTAAGTTGGTGGGATTCAGCTAAAAGAACAAGGTCATATCCTTATTCAAGGGTTTATGATACTTTAAGTTTTGGAGGCAAAAAAGTCACAATAATTCCTATAATGAAGGATGAAGGCAAAGATGGCGATAGAGATTTTTTGCAATGGGATACAATTTCTTTGATGAGCTTGCTTGGTATTTATGTTATTATTGGGTATTATAAAGAGGCAGAAAGGAGTCAGAAATATAAGTATAAAATAACTAATCAGAAGTTTGACATTAATTATATTAAAAAAGAATTGCATTCAATTTTATCTTATCAATCAGATGCTTTACATTGGAATTTAGAGCAAATAGAAAAAGTTGAAGAAGTTGCTAAAATTGCTCTTTATTGTTATGAAAAAATTTCGAAGGATTTAGGGATTGAGATGCATTCAAAAGAACTTGCAGAAAAGAGAATAAATAAGATTATTGAAAACAAAGATACATTTATGCAATTTTCAAGAGAATTAGCAAAAAAAGCACAAATTAGAGAGAGTATTACAAATCAACCTAAAGAGAAATTATCAGGGTCAAAAGCAACATTAAAGATTAAAAATTATCTCGGAGGATATTATTTTTTTACCTGTGACGAGATTATAATTGAAAAAGAAAAAATTTATTTAATAGAAGGCAAACATAGTAAGCAAAGTTTGATTCCTTCATTAGAAGATATAAAAGATGGTTTGCTAAAAATGATTTTATTTACAAATCTCAAAGAGTTAAAAATGCAGGGAAAAGAATATCATCCATTCGCAGTATTAAAGTTGACAAGTGAAATTAACATTCAAAAAGATAAATTGACTCCCATACATTTTAATATATTGAAATTATTGAAAGAAGAGTCAGAGGAAAATAACTTCATCGTAATGTTAAATAACAAAAATTTAATAGAGCTTGCATTATGAACATTAACAATGAAGAATTTAGTGATAATATTTTTTCTATAAAAGTAATGGAAGTTCAATATTTAGCTAAAAAGAAATTCGGAAGATATTTAGACGAAATTGAAATTAAAGAAGTTCAAAAGAGGATACAATTTGGATTGGAATATTTGGAAAAAGTAGTTCTTTTTGCAATAGAAGATGTAATTAATAAATCCAATAAGAACTGAGATAGATAAATATTTTTCTAAATTCAAGTGATTTTTTGGAGGATAAAGATGAAAAAAGTATTGATAGCTTTAATAAGTATTTGTTTTATTTTTTCATTTTTTGCTGGACAGGGATACACACAAACTCAGGTGCAGGTTACAAAGGATAAAGTTCTTCAGTATGCTAAACCTAAAAAACCAGTAAAAATAAAGCTTCACAGAGATAAAAAGGGTGAATACACATGGGATATCACTGGTGAAAATGTTGATGATATAATTAAAGTTGATAAAAGGTTAAGGCAATTACTAAAGGAAGAGTAAATGGCAAAGGGAAGGCTTTACATAGTTTCAACTCCTATTGGAAATCTTGATGATATAACATTTAGAGCTATAGAAACCCTTAAAAAAGTTGATTACATTGCCTGCGAAGATACAGAGCATTCTTTAAAATTACTTAATCATTACGGAATAAAAAAACCTTTGATAAGTTACTGGTCAGAGAAGGAAAAGGTTCGGGCTGAAGAGATAATTGAAAAGATTAACTCCGGACATTCAGTAGCCTTAATTACTGATGCCGGAACTCCTGGAATTTCAGACCCCGGAACAGTTGTAATAAGAAGAGCAATTGAAGAAGGGATAGATCTGATACCTATTCCCGGGGCAACCGCCCTGATTACAGCTTTAAGTATTTCAGGACTTTCTACAGAAGAATTCACCTTTATAGGCTTTCTTCCTGTCAAACAAACTCAGAGAAGGAAGAAACTTCTTGAAATGAGCTCTGAAAAAAGAACTCTTGTATTTTACGAAGCACCGCACAGGATACTTCAGAGCCTTGATGACATGCTTGAAGTTTTTGGAGACAGAAAAGTATGTATAGCAAGAGAGCTCACTAAAATGTTTGAAGAGGTTTTAAGAGGCAATATTTCAGAGGTGATTGAAAGGCTTGAAAACTCTAAAATAGCCGGGGAATATGTTATAGTAGTTGAAGGTGCATCTCAAGGCACTCAGAGCTTTGAGGAGGCATTAGAGGAAGTGAAAGAGCTTATGAAAAAAGGAAAGGGAAGAAAAGAAGCTGTTAAAATAGTAGCTGAGCTTTATGGATTGAGTAAAAAAGAACTTTATGAAAAAAGTTTGAAGGAGCAAGGATGAGACTATTCCTGAAATTGCCGATACAGGAAAGGCTGTCTTGAGCAATTTTGGGCTTTTCATCCTCCGTTCATATGCTGTATTAAGCGAAGGAGTGATAAGAGTAATAGAGACAAATTTAAGGAGATTATGAAAACAGCATATTTAATTAAACCAGGTAAAATAGAGATTTTTGAAAAAGAAGTCCCATCGCCCAAAAATGGTGAAGTTTTATTGAGAATTAAAGCAGCACTCACTTGTGGTACTGATTTAAAAGCATACTTGAGAGGACATCCACTAATTCCTATGCCTGGTCCTTTTGGTCATGAATTTTCTGGAATAGTTGAGGAAGTTGGACAGGGAGTTGATGGTTTTAAAAAAGGTGATGCGGTTATGCTTGTTCACACTGCACCTTGTGGACAATGTAATTACTGCAAAAGAGGATTATTCAACTTATGTGAAATTTTAAAGAATGATATGATGCTTGGAGCTTTCTCAGAATTTATTGTTGTAAAAGAAAGAGTTGTTAAACTGAATATGTTTTATAAACCTGAAGAAATAAGTTTTGAAGAAGCAGCTTTTCTTGAACCTCTTTCCTGTGTTGTTCATGGAGTAAAAGCACTTTCTCCCAAAAGAGGTGATAAAATACTAATAATCGGAACTGGTCCTGTGGGTTTACTTTTCCTGCAGGTCCTTAAAATTATGGATGTTGATGTTGCTGTATTAGGCAGAAACAGGCATAAATTGGAATTAGCTAAAGCCTTAGGTGCTCAGGAAGCTTATAACTCCTATGAGAATCCTATAAAATTTACCGATGGCTTTGGTTTTGACAGCGTTGTTGAATGTACAGGTCAAAAAGAAATATGGCTTAAATCCATTGATTACTTAAGAAAGGGAGGAGTGTGTTTACTTTTTGGAGGACTTAAGGCAGGAACAGAAGTATGCTATGATGCTTGTAGACTTCACTATGATGAAATAACTCTTAAAGGGGCTTTTCATTATACTCCAGAGGATGTTAAAGAATCAGCGGATTTAATAAAATCAGGTAAACTAAAACTGAAAGAGCTTATATCAGAAAAATTTTCACTTTCTGAAATCTCTAAAGCCTTTGAAAAACTATCAAGAGGGGAGGGTATTAAGTATCTTATTGAAATATGAAAAATATAAAGAAAGAGCAAATAATTGAAACAGTAAAAAAACTTTACATGGAAGCAGTTGTTCATTTACCTCAAGATGTTTCAGAAGCATTAAAAAATGCCTATAAAAAAGAAAGTGGACTTGCCCAAGAAATTCTAAAAAAGATAATTGATAACGAAAAAATTGCTCAGGAAGACAAAATTCCCCTTTGTCAGGACACAGGAGTGGCGGTTTTATTTGTTGAATGGGGGACAGATGTAATATTTGAAGATGGTGACCCTATAGAGGCATTTAATGAAGGAATAAGGAGAGCAGTAAAGGAAGGTTATTTAAGAGCTTCGGTAGTTGATGATCCTTTATTTGAAAGGAAAAATACCAAAGATAATACACCGTGTATTATCCATTTTGAAATTGTAAACTCAGATAAAGTAAAGATTATTCTTGCACCAAAGGGTGCAGGAAGTGAAAATATGTCAGCTTTGAGAATGCTTAAACCTGCACAGGGACTTCAGGGTATAAAAGATTTTGTAATTGAAACAGTAAAAAATGCAGGAGGAAATCCCTGCCCTCCAATTATTGTCGGTGTTGGAATTGGAGGAAATTTTGAAAAATCTGCGATTCTTGCAAAAAAAGCTTTATTGAGAAAAGTTGGAGAACCAAATAAAAATTCCCACTATGCAAATTTAGAAAAGGAATTACTCAATGAAATAAATTCTCTTGGAATAGGTGCAATGGGAGTAGGTGGACAGACTACAGCATTAGCTGTCCATATTGAGTATGCACCATGCCATATTGCCTCTCTTCCCGTTGCTGTTAATATTCAATGCCATTCTGCAAGACATAAGGAGGCAGAGATATGAGCTTGCTTAAGACAGAAGGCTTAAGGATTAAGATAGAGACTCCTCTAACAGAGGAGGTTATAGAAAGCCTTAAAGCTGGTGATAAAGTCTTAATAAATGGATATGTTTATACTGCAAGGGATGCAGCCCATAAAAAAATTGTTGAATTAATAAAAAATGACGCACCCCTTCCGTTTTCACTTAAAGGACAAATTATTTATTATGTTGGTCCAACTCCTGCTCCTCCAGGAAAAGTTATAGGTTCTGCAGGTCCTACGACTTCTTCAAGGATGGACAGTTACACTCCTCTTCTTCTTTCTCTGGGACTTAAAGGAATGATTGGTAAAGGACAGCGTTCAGAAGAAGTCAAAGAGGCTATAAAGCATTATAAGGCAGTCTATTTTTTAGCAACAGGAGGAGCAGGTGCTCTCCTTAGTAGACACATTATTTCCTCTGAAGAGATTGCTTTTTCAGAACTGGGAACAGAATCAGTAAAAAAACTTCTTCTTAAAGATTTCCCTGTTATTGTTGCTATTGACTGTCATGGAGGAGATATTTTTAAAAAATTATAAAATTTTATAACAGAATTAATAGATTTGCCCTCCCTATGAAAAAAATTAATTAAATGTTATAATATGCACATTTAGATAAAGGTAGGGTTATAAAATGAAAAAGTTATCATTATTTTTAATGTCCTTTTTGTTTTTAATTAATTTAACCGTAATTTGCTTTGCCATTGAAAATGAACCAGGTGTATCATTAAGATTAAGACAGGAAATATGGGACAATGTTGTTGACCTTGGAACAATGCCTGAGAGACAGCCTGATAGAAATTTCTTCAGATTGAGGATTCAACTTTGGGATAATGTAAAGTTCAACGAAAACTTTGGAGCCTATGTAAGAATCACAACAGAGCCGAAGTATTATACAGGTCCTTTTCGTTTAATCCTTGATAATGGCACAAACAGAAAAAGATTTGACCAGGACGAATTTGTAATTGACAATCTCTATATTGACATCAAAAAACCCTTTGATCTTCCAATAAGCCTCAGAATAGGAAGGCAGGATTTTTTAGGAAAGGACATGTATGGTGAAGGCTTTCTTATTTTTGATGGAACTCCAGGTGATGGCTCAAGAACATTTTATTTTAATGCAATAATGTCAAAAATAGACATTGCTCAGGGACATTCAGTAGATTTGGTTTATGTATCAAATCCAAAAACAGATATATATCTGCCAAGCCTTCATCCTGCTTATTTTGATAGGGCATCAGGAGGTCTTTATATTAATCATAAGAAAAGACTTACAGGTTCAAATGAAAGAGGTTTTTGGCTTTATGGAAGACATAAAATAATTGAAGCATTAAATATTGAACCCTATTATATTTACAAAAAAGAAAAGGAATATGATGTAATCAAAGAAAGTTATATGAATACATTTGGAATGAGGGCTGTATTTAAACTAAGCGATTTCTCTTTAAGAGGTGAAATTGCAAAACAATATGGTAAATATGAAAATGGCAATAAAAGAAGCGGGCTTGGTGGATATGCCTTTGCTGGATATACTTTTAACAAATGTCCTGTAACTCCAACCTTAGAAGTCGGATATGTTTATCTTTCCGGAGACAAAGCAGATACTTCAAAGGATGAGGGATTTAATCCTCTTTTTTCAAGGGCTCCTCAATGGAATGAACTTTTGATTTACACATTGGTTCCAGAAACTTCCAGTAAAGGTGGTCCAATTCCGGGTTACTGGACAAACTTAGAAGCCTTAATTGCTAATTTGAGATTTCAGCCTATGAAGGATTTAAGTATGAGATTATCTTATCAACACTTTTGGGCTGATGAAAATACAAGAGGGCTTAGTTCCCTGATGTTCTCAAACAATGGTAAAAATCGTGGTGATCTTTGGGCATTTATTACAACTTACAAATTCACAAAAAATCTTGATGGAATGTTTCAGATTGAATACTTTGAACCTGGAAACTTCTATTCCGATAAAGCAAGAAACGCAACCTTCATGAGATGGCAACTTCAGTATAAGTTATAAAAGGGAGGCTGGGGGATGAGAAAATTACGATACATTACTATATTACTTCTCATCCTCCTTTTTTATTCCAATGTTGAAGCATGGGATTGCCTTACACATGCATATCTTGCTAAAAAGGCTGGAATAAGAGTTCCTGAAGCAGCCTGTATGCCCGATGTTATTCGTGATGAAAATTATGAGCTTTTAGCTCCTATGCATTATCATAATGCTGCACCAAATGCAGTTGTAACACCAGAATATATTGACAAATATAGTATAAAAGAGGTGGCAGTAAATGCCGATGGAAGGACGGTTAAAATTTTGCTACCCCATCAGGCAGGAGTACTTTACTGGAAAATTGTTGATCTTTATGAAAAAATGAAATCCCTTGATAAAAGAAAAAATGATGATCGATTAATCTATGAATACTATCTTGTATCAATTGCCCATTATATCGGAGACTTATCTCAACCATTGCATAATTTCCCTTATGGAGACTCTCCATCAAGTGATGGGAAGATATACATTGAGGAGGGCAATTTTAATAAAGAATATCACACAAGATTTGACGAAGCATTTAGTGTTTATTTTAATAATCCTAAAACAGAAGAAAAAATAAATAAAGCAATAAAGGAAATAAAAATTTCTAATAAACAAGATTTAAAGTATGAGATCTCCAAGATTGCAAATTCAGCAATCAAGATTGCCAATAAATGTTTTAAAGAAAAGAGAATGCCCACTGAAGAAGAACTTATTGAACAGATTTCATGGTCGATTTCTTTGTTAAAGGCAGTTATCAAATCGACCATGATAGGTCAGTGATAAAGTTATTTACATTTTATATCATCCTGACCCTTAGCTAAGCAAAGGAGGGACTTATTTAATTCTTACGTCATTGTGAGGGGATTCTTCGCCTTCGGCTCAGAATGACAATTTACTCAGTCTGTCCTTTTATTCTCCTCTCCGCATAAATTTATATCCTATGATATATGATTACTATTACATGTTGTCTTGTTTCCATCTTTTTTTCCTGAGGCAAAGATGAAGAGTCTCCTACTTTTTGAATAGAAATCTGTCAGTATAATAAAAAAATTAAGGCTATGGTATAATTTTTATAAGAATAAGTCAATCAGAGGGAGTGCTGGAATGAAAGAAATTCCCGAAGAAATAAAAAAGGAGATTGAAAGCCTTGTAAAAGAAATAAATTATCATAACTATCGCTATTATGTTCTTGACAGCCCTGTTATTTCCGATGAGGAATATGACATGCTCCTTAAAAAATTAAAAGAACTTGAGAAAAAGTGGGGTTATGTTTTACCAGACAGTCCTACCCAAAGAGTCGGCGCTCCGCCTTTAGAAAAATTTGAAAAGGTTCAGCATCGTGAACCAATGCTTTCATTGGATAATGCCTTTACAATTGAAGAATTAAGAGAATTTGATGTCCGCATAAAAAGAATCCTTGGAAGCAACGATGAATTAGAATATACTGTTGAGCCAAAGTATGATGGTTTAGCTGTTGAATTAAGCTACAAAGAAGGATTTCTCTATAAAGCTTCTACCAGAGGAGATGGATATGTGGGAGAGGATATTACACAAAATATTAAAACAATAAAAGCAATTCCATTGAAAATTGAAGGAGTTGAACGCATTCCAGAAGAAATTGATATTCGCGGTGAAGTCTACATGAATATTGACGAGTTTGAAAGAATAAATAAAGAAAGACAGCAACAAGGAGAACCTGTATTTGCTAATCCAAGAAATGCAGCATCTGGCTCAGTCAGACAATTAGACCCTGCTATTACTGCAACCAGAAGACTGCATATGGCATGTTATGGAATAGGATATGTAAAAGGAATAGAGTTTAAAACACAGTCTGAGTTTATTAAATGGCTTGAGCAGGCAAGATTCCCCATTCCTGTATATGTTAAGGTAGTAAAGGGTATTGATAAGGTGATAAAGTGTATTAAAGAAATTGAAAAATTAAGAGAAACTTATCCTTTTGAAACAGATGGTGCAGTTGTTAAAGTTAATCATTTTGAATTTCAGAGGCGTCTTGGAGCAAAAACTCGTGAACCTCGGTGGGCAATTGCCTATAAATATCCAGCCCATCAGGGAATTACAAAACTTTTGGAGATTTTATCAAGCGTAGGTAGAACAGGAGTAATTACTCCTGTTGCTGTTCTTGAACCAGTTTCTATTGGTGGAGTTACTGTATCAAGGTCAACCTTGCATAATTGGGATGAGGTGAAAAGAAAGGATATAAGAGTGGGTGATTATGTTATAGTTGAGAGAGCTGGAGAGGTAATTCCTCATATAATTGGAGTTGTTGTAGATCGAAGAACAGGAAATGAGATAGTAATACAACCACCTAAACATTGCCCAGTCTGTGGTTCTAAGACAGTACGAGATCCAGGTGAGGTTGCTATAAAATGCATCAATTTTAACTGTCCTGCGCAAGTTGAAGAACGCATTAAGCATTTTGCCTCCCGAAGGGCAATGAACATAGAAGGATTAGGGGAGAAGACTGTAAAACTTTTCCATGAAAGGGAGCTTATAAAAAGTTTTGTTGATATTTACAAAATCAAGGAGGAAGACATAAGAGGATTACCAGGTTTTGCAGAACTTTCATCAAAGAAACTTATTGAAGCAATAAACAAGAGCAAAGATACAACTCTTGCAAGATTTCTGTATGCTTTAGGAATAAGTCAGGTAGGTGAATATGCAGCAAAACTACTTGCTCAACATTTTAAGAATCTTGAAGATCTCTATAATGTAAAAATTGACCGTCTCATTGAGATACCTCAAATTGGAGAAAAAACAGCCCGAGCAATTGAACAGTTTTTCAACAATCAAGAAAATTTAAAAGCAATTGAGGAACTCAAAAGATTAGGGCTTAAAGTTGAAAACCCCGATTATCAGGGAAAGGAAAGAATTTTACCTCTTAAAGGTTTTACCTTCGTTATAACAGGCAGTCTTCCAAAGCCAAGACATGAAGTTCAGGAAATGATTGAAAAAGCAGGTGGAAAGGTATCCTCTTCTGTTTCAAAGAACACAAATTATCTTATTGTAGGAGAAGACCCAGGAAGTAAATTTGTAAAGGCACAAGCTTTAGGTGTAAAAACCATTTCTTATGAAGAATTATTGAAGATGATAGGGTAGCTATATTTGTACAGGATAAAAATTTTTTACCCTGGTAAAACAAAGGCAAAATTTATTAAAGACGGAGTAGCTCATTATATCAAGCTTGTTCAACCATATTCAAAAATCGAGTTTATTGAACTTAAAGAAGGATACGGAGACAGACAAAGAGTAATTGAAGATGAGTCAAAAAATATACTTAACTCTGTTAAAGGAGATTTTATACTTTTACACCGAGCAGGAAAATTAATAGATTCTTTAGAATTTTCTAATCTGATAAAAGCAAAATCAACTCATCAATTTGTCATAGGAGGAGTTTATGGCGTAAGTGAAGAAGTTTTGAAAAAAGCTTCCTTTATACTTTCGCTTTCTCCACTTACTTTTACCCATGAACTAACAAGACTAATTCTTCTTGAACAAATCTATAGATCCTTAACGATTATTCATGGGAAAAATTATCATTACTGAATAATTCGCAGAGGCTAAAAGAATTAATGAATGATTTTATGGTATTTTTAATAGATGGAGCTTATAAAAACTTTTTTACTTACCTTTATACCTCTTTTTGTTGCCATCGATGCACCAGGTATATTACCTATTTATATTTCCCTCGTTGAGGGAATTCCCGAAAGAGAGAAGAAAAAGATTGCCCGACAATCGGTCATAACAGCCTTCCTTGTTGCTACATCTTTTTTATTCCTTGGAAATATTTTATTTTCATTGCTTGGTATCGGATTAGAAGATTTCATGATTGCTGGAGGAATTCTTTTATTGATTCTTTCAATCTCTGAAATTCTTCGAGTAAGGGAAAAGGAATTTTCTATGAGCGAGACTCTTGGTGTTGTACCTATCGGAACGCCTCTTTTAGCAGGACCTGCAACTCTGACAACCTTGATAATTCTTGCAGGCACCTATGGATATCCAATGGTTATTTTTTCACTTTTTCTTAATCTTATAATTGCTTGGGTTATGATTGAAAAAGCTCAGGTTTTAATAAAAATTTTTGGAATTCATGGCATAAAAGCCTTTGCTAAAGTAATGGCACTTCTTCTAGGAGCTATAGCAGTAAGTTTAATAAAAAAAGGACTTATAAAGATTTTAAATTTATGAGAGGATTAATCCATATTTATACAGGCGATGGAAAAGGAAAAACAACAGCTGCTGTGGGGCTTGCAATCCGAGCAGTAGGAAATGGACTAAAAGTTTTCTTTGTTCAGTTTATCAAAGAGAGTTTTACCGGTGAATTGTTAACTTTTTCAGCCTTTCAGGATTCTATACATATATATCGATGTAGTACAGGATTTATAAATGGGAAGCCTACATATGAGCAAATAAAAAAGATAAAGCATTGTCTTAAAGAATTAGAAGAGATTATAATTTCCTATGATTATGATATTATCGTATTTGATGAACTTATAGTTGCATTGAGATTAGGATTACTCTGTAGAGAGGAAGTAGAAAGGTTACTTAAATTGAAGAAGGAGAAAACAGAAATTGTCATTACAGGAAGAGGAGCTCCAGAATGGCTTATTGACATGGCTGATTTAGTCACAGAGATGAGAAAAATAAAACACTATTTTGACTTAGGCATTACTGCAAGAAGGGGGATTGAGTATTGATGAAACCAGAATGTGTTTTATACCTTTTAAGACATGGTGAAACAGAGGGGCTTAAAAAAGTTTACAAGGGACATATAGATGTTCCATTAAGTGAAAATGGCATAAAACAAGTAAGTAAAGTGGCTGAAAATTTAAAAAACTTTTTAACACGATATGAAATAGACCGAAAAATTATTCTTTCATCCCCCCTAGATAGAACAATAAAAACTGCTGAAATAATCGGAAAAATTCTTTCAATAGAATATATTGCAATGGATATATTAAAAGAGAGAAACTTCGGAAGATGGGAAGGAATGAGCATAGATGAAATAATGTCTCTTTATCCTGATGAGTTTGACAGATGGCGACAAAATCCTGCTCTTTTCTCACCACCGGATGGTGAAAGTACTATGGATGTGAGCAAAAGAGCAAAAAAAGCAATAAATGAAATATTGAAACTATATAAAGGGTATCAAGTAATAATAACTGCCCATGGTGGTATAAACAGGGTTATCCTTTGTAATATTATGAATATTCCTTTGGAAAAAATTTTCTGTATTGAACAAGATTTTGCATGCTTAAATATAATTGAGTTTTATGATGGTTATCCTGTTGTAAAGTTGTTGAATGGTGTTTTTTGGAGATGAATATTCTTGAAAAGTTATATCTCTTTTTTTATCAAAGACATAAGAAAGAAGCTCTCCATAATCAAAAAAAGCTTCCCTTTCCTGTAATAAGTGTTGGTAATCTCACCTTAGGAGGAACAGGGAAAACCCCTTTTACAATTGCCTTGGCAAAGGAGTCTCAGAAAAGAGAATTCACTCCTATTATTCTTACACGAGGATACGGAGGAAAACTTAAAGGTCCTCTTGTTATAAGTGCAGAATATAAAGCAGACGATGTAGGAGATGAGCCTCTTATGATGTTTTTTGAGGGACTTACTGTGATTAAAAGTATTGACCGATACAGGGGTGGTCTTTTTGCTATGGAAAAATTGGGAATTAAAGGCAATGATAATCCTATATTTATCCTTGATGACGGATTCCAACATAAAAAACTTTACAGAGATATAAATATACTTCTAATCGATGGAATTAAAGGTTTTGGCAATAAAAAACTTTTCCCCCTTGGACCATTAAGATCGCCTTTAGAGGAAATCAGAGAGGCTGATATAATTTTTATAACAAAGGAAAAAAATTTTGAACTTGATAAACAGTTAATGAATTTTGGAGTAAATTCAATATATAATGCTCACATTGAAATAAAAGGTTTAGTTGGCATTAATAATAAGAAAATAGAACCTAAAGGGCAGAAAATATTTGCTTTTGCAGGAGTTGGGAACTTTGAAAGCTTTTTAAAAAGTCTAAATTTATTAAACCTCAATATAATCGGTCACAGAAAATTCATAGATCATAAAAAATATACAAAGCTGACAATCAGAAAGATTATAAAAGATGCGAAAAATTCAGATTTGATTGTTACAACAAAAAAGGATTTTATAAAAATTGTAGGCAATTTTGGAATTGATGAAAGATTTTGCTATTTAGATATTTCTCTTTCAATTCAGAAAGAAGCATTAGTAGAAATATTTTCAAAGTTAGATAACATCCGAAATATATTTTAGATTGATTAAAAAATTTTTTTTATTTTATATTTCCGAATCTTTTATCAATAAATTGATAGGGATTCAAAATGAAAACTAATTATTACTTAATGGAAAATAAGCAGAAATTTTTAGATTGGAATTAAAAACAGATTGGAGTTGCCCCTGTAAAACCGGACACCCCTCTAACTTATTCTGCATCATCCTGTATTCCCTTGGTGATCTCATCTTAAGCCCCTTATGGGGATGGTTTATATTATAATCTTCAAACCACAAAGGCAGTAGTTCCATAACAGTTTTTGCATCAGGAAGATCATGCATATATACATAATCCCTTTTAAAGGTCTTTACAAAGGATTCTGCCATACCATTCGATTCGGGACTTTAGTATGGAGTCGTACATACCTCAAGACCCATCATGTGGGCAAATTCTATCGTGTCCCCTCTAAAGCCTCCCTTAATATCTCTACCTCCATGGTCTTCTTACCTAATAAACGCTGTAACTGACGAACTTGTTTTCGAAGATTCTTCACCTAAGAAAGAGTTACAAGGGGCTCTCCACTCCGGGCAGCCAGAAGGGCACACTCATGGATAAGACGCCTCCACCTGAAGAGTTGATTTGGATGGACCTCATACTTTCTTTCCACAGAAGAAATACTATTGCCAGGCTGTTCTGCTTCCTCAACCATGGCCTTTTTCTGTTCTGCAGTCCATCGTCTTCTTCTTTGAACCGATGTGATTACCTCTACCAGACTCATAGTTATCCTCCCTCCTACATGTGAATTATATTAATAACTCTATGGCTATTACTACAACTTATTTTGGTTAGGAGGGTGTCCGGTCTAAACGGGGGTAGTACACTAATTTTTCCATTCTTTTACTAATTAATGTTTTTTAGTTATTCTATTTTTCTTTAAAACATTATCTATTGTCAATAACATATTTTTCAGGTTACAATTTATTAATCAATCAAATTTTGGGGTATTGAAAATTATTGACAGAATAAAGGAGGGCAAAATAGTTGGAAAGAATATTTAAAATGAGTACATGGATTACTATTTTTATTTTTGCTTTTTTCTTGAATATTTCTATTACTTACGGATCTGGATTTGCTATATAGGCTGATATGAAGACTTATAATATTAATCCTGTAATTTCTCTTCAGATAACACCTGATATTTCATTGGCAGGCGGTCTTAACATCCTTTATCTTGGTACAACTTTGCAGAAAAAATTGAATTTTTCACTTTTTGGGCTTCCTGATAGTAATCAAAAATTTAAAGGTGATGTAATGGGTTTTGGTTGCAATTTTGGAGTCTTAGTTGACCTTACAAAGGATTTATCAATTGGCACATCCTATAGGAATAGAATAAAAGTTGATATAGATGGCTCTTTAACCAATAATTTACAATCTCCATTGCTATCCGGTTCATTCCCAAATAAAAATGGAAAGGTTGAACTTACATTACCAGCCCAGTTTCATTTTGGTGTCTTTTATAAAGGATTAGATCCATTCACATTTGAAATTGCAATGAGATGGGAAGACTGGTCTTCATATAAAGAGTTAAAATTAGATATGGAGCAGTCCGTTGTTGGTTATAATAAATTAATTACTCCAAAGAATTGGAAAGATACATACTCTTTTAACATAGGAGTAAAATACAAGATAAATGAAACCATTGCATTTCTTGCAGGCTATCTTTACAGCGGAAATCCTGTTCCTGATAGTACTTTTGAACCCTCAATTCCTGATGCTAATACTCATTTATTAACTGCTGGGATATTAGTAAAAAAGAAGGATTTCAATTTTGATATTTCCTATGCCTATCAGAAACTACAAAATAGAAAAAAGAATAATGCAATTGACGATAATCCTTTTGATGGTTTTAATGCTAATTACAGTGCAAATGGAACTTATAAATCTGATATACATATGATCGGTTTAAGTTTGACTTACAAATTTTAATTATCCTTTTATTTTGAATAATAATAAAGGGTGGTGAAATTTTATGAAAGTTGTTACATCCCAAGAAATGGCAAAAATTGATAATTTAACTATTGAAAAATACGGTATTCCACCTTTTGTTCTCATGGAGAGAGCTGCTTTGTCAGTAAGTAATCATGTTATAAAGGAATGTCCAGATAATCTAATAATTTTAGCTGGTCCGGGGAACAATGGTGGAGATGGAGTTGCTGTTGGAAGGATTTTAAGTAGCAAAATAAAGGATATTAAGATATTTCAGATATTTTCCGATGAAAAACTTTCATCGGAATGTAAATTTCAGATTGAAATTGCAAAAAAATTTAAAGTATCTATTTTAAAGGGATATCCTACAAAAAAAGATTTACAAGAAACGCAAGTAATAGTAGATGCTCTTTTTGGAACAGGTTTAACAAGAAATATTGAAGGCGAACTTGTGGATTTTATAAAGCTTTTAAATAGCCTTTATAGAAATGTTATTGCAATAGATATACCATCAGGTATTTCTTCCGATTCAGGAGAAGTGTTAGGAGAGGCTATAAAGGCTAAAAAAACAATAAGCTTTGGTCTTCCAAAAAGGGGACATATTCTTTATCCTGGTAAAGGTTATGTGGGTGAGCTCATAGTTGAAGATATAGGTTTTCCAAAGGAATTAACTGAATCAGAGGATTTAAGGGTAAATCTTGTAACAAAAAATTTTGCAAGAAAAATTATTCCAGAAAGACCTGCCTATTCCCACAAGGGTAAATATGGACATGTTTTGGTTGTTGCTGGTTCAGTAGGGAAAACAGGGGCAGCACTTATGACAGCTAAATCTGCTTTGAGAACGGGTTCAGGATTAGTTACTTTAGCAATCCCAGCAGCACTTAAAGTAGTCTTTCAAAGTAATGTCCTTGAAGAAATGATTCTTCCTCTGCAATGTAATACTAAAACTTTGTCAAAGGAGTCAGCAGAACAAATTATTAGTTTTGTTAATGAGAAAGCAGATTCAGTAGCCTTTGGTCCTGGAGTAGGAATAAACGAAGACACAGAAGAAATTCTAAAAAATCTTTTAATGAATTGTTCTGTGCCTATTGTTATTGATGCAGATGGAATAACTTTATTAAGTAAAGAAAAGGAAATTTTAAGGAATGCTAAAGCAAAGACAGTAATTACTCCCCATCCTGGTGAGCTGAGCAGATTAATTGGAATTTCTGTTAAGGATATTGAAAAACAAAGGATTGACATCGCAATGGATGTTGCAAAGGAATTGAATACTATAGTTGTTTTAAAGGGTGTTCCAACAGTTATTTCCGATGGGGAACAAGTGTTTGTTAACACAACAGGTAATCCAGGAATGTCAACAGGTGGCTCAGGAGATGTTCTTACTGGAATGATTTCATCACTTATTGGACAGGGTGTGGATGTTTTTTATGCTTCAATTTTAGGTGTCTACTTGCATGGTTTAAGCGGAGATATTGGTGCTTCTGGAAAGGGATATCATGGACTTATTGCTCGAGATATCATAGAAAATATTCCTTTTGCCATTAAAGAGACATTGAATGAAATGGATTAATAGTATAGAAAATCCTCTCGTTAAAACAATTTTAAAAATTAAAAAAAATCCTGTTGACAGAACACTCATAGAAGGTTTAAATCTATTAAAAACTGCTATAGAAGCTTTATCCCTTCAAAAAGATAATCCTTTTTATAATATAGAACAGATTCTTGTTACAGAGGAATTTATAAGAAAAGAGAAATCTTTTTTTAATTTGATAAATAGAAAAAATTATCTAATTGTTGGTATTAGTGAAAGAATTGCAGAAAAGATATCTGATACTATAACTCCACAGGGGGTCTTTGGAGTTTTATCTTTTCAAATAAGAAATCTAAAGGATATAAATGTCAATAATCCAGAGGTTGTGGTAATTCTTGATAAAATTCAAGACCCCGGAAATCTTGGTACAATTATCAGAGCTTCTGAGGCATTGGGTGCAAATTTTATAATTTTAACTCCGGGAACATGTAATCCCCATTTAACAAAGGTTTTAAGGGCATCGGCAGGAAGTATTTTTTATATTCCCATTGTAAAGGCAGATTATATTGAAATAGAAAAGTTTATTGTAAGAAATAATTTAAATTTTATAATTGCAGAGCCAAAGTCTGAAAAATTCATTTTCGATGTAAACTTTTCTAAACCCTCGGTAGTTGTTTTTGGCAATGAATCACAGGGCGTAAGTGGAGATTTAAGAAAAATTCCCCATATATCCTGTCGAATACCTCATATGGGACAATCAGAAAGCCTCAATGTGGCAATTAGCGCAGCTATTTTTCTTTATGAAATATTAAGAAGCAAAACAAAAAAGTCCATTCAGTCAAAATAGTATATAAGTCCTAAGCCAGTTTTCCATTCGTTATATCCACCAGATATATTCCCAACTCCGTATCCGTAAATCGTGAGATTTTTATTTATGGAGTGCTTTATTTTTCCTTCTAAGGTTCCACCAAATTTTGATTTTTTCTCGCCAGCATAGAAGGCTTTTATGTCATTCTGTGCTGAGGTATTAAATAAATCTATACTGTCTTTAAACTTTGGATAATGGGGAGAGTTATCTGTTCTGTAGTGTAAATAACCAAAAGATAGTCTCAAATCAATAAAGTTTTCGCAACACTCTTTTATCTGGTATCTAAATGTTGGACCAATCATCTGAAAAAGCTGGGGACTAAAATAACCACCGTGCCCAAAGGTGAAAAAGTTGCTGTTTCTTCTAAAATGCTGTATTACATAAAATAATCCTGCATCAAATTGAGAGCTTTCATTTATAATAAAAGTTTTGCCAAAGCTGATATTTCCTGTTAAGGAATAGTTTTCCCATACATTTTTGCCCCATAAATAGTTAAAATCAGTAGATAATGCTGTCCAGTAAGAATTGGAAAAGCTAAAATTCAAGCCTGTGCTAATACCTGTTTTTAATACTCTTCCCCATTTTTCATTTGTATAGGGGTCTTTTTGCCCCTGAATTGAAAGAATAGATTCTTCAACAGGAAGTTGATAAATATTAAACCATAATTTTTTGTAATCTGAATTTATAGAAAAAGTTGGCATAGCAGAAACGACTCCATTCAAAGGAGTGCTTCCAACTGAGATTTTTATATGAGGATATCCTTCAACTTCATAGGAAATATCAGGTTGAATAAGCCATTTTGAGGTAATAGGCGTGTTTTTTTGTTGAGTTCCATTTAAAAAGTAATAGTAATTCCCCAAATAGGGATTTGTCTCTGTTTTCCCGGAATTTACATATTTTGGAATTAGTGTAAAAGTTAATTTTTGCCCTGATTCTATTGGATAATGGAAAGAAAGTGGTAAAGAAAATTCTTTTAATTTTGAGCTTCCCTCATCCCCTGATTTCTGTCTGTAAAAGGATTCAATCTCAATGTGGGGAAATTTTTCTTTATAATAACAGGCATCCTTTGATAAGTCAGTATAGGAAGCTAAAATGGGAAATCCCTGCCTACAATACCATTGACCAGCTTTTTGTCTTAAGATTTCCTTTTTTTGTTTTGAAAGTTTATTTATTATTTGAAAAGCCTTTTTATAATCCCTTTCTGAAAAGGAGCTGTCTGCTTTTCTTATATAAGAATTAGAAATAATTTCATCAAACTTTTTTGATTGTAAATTCACTTTTTCAGCAAATTCAATTAATTCATCGTCTTTATTTAATGAGAAATAACAGTAGGAAATACCGAGTATGTAGTCTTCTTCATCGGGATATTGTTTGTTTAAATCAATAAAAATATTAAGGGCTTTTTCATATTCTTTTTTGTTAAAGTAATACCAAGCAAGAGATGTTTTTGCTGATTTGTCTTCAGGTTGAAATTTTAAAATTTTATTTGCTATTTCCTCTACCTCAGGAGAGTTCAAGTCTAACGAGGCGAGTTTTTGCCTGTATAGATTAATTTCAATTGACTTAATTTTATCAAGATAATCTTTATCATTAATGGAAGAACTTTCTTTTTTTAAAATTTCTAAGGCTTCATTAACTGGAACAATATAAGTAAGGTCATAGATTATTCCTAATCGGAACTGCAAATCTTCACTTGCACAGGATAAGATTTTTTTCAAAATATCTTCTGCTTCTTTATTTTGCTTTAACAGCGCAAGTTTTTTGCTTAGTTCAAAAAATACTGAAGTTCCGATACATTCTTTGAGTATTCCTTCTGTTTCATTTTTGAAATTTAAATAAGCAGAGCTTTCTTCTGATAAAGAAAGGCTTTTAAATTTTTTCTGTAAATAGGCTTCCTTGATTTTTTTTGTTACAGGTTTTCTATCGGATTCTTTTAAATAATTTGCGTACATTTCAGCTTTCTCAAAATCTTCTTTTTGAATATAAAGGTCAATTATATTGACAAGAATTTCATCTCTTCTGTAATTTTCCTGCCATAGTTCTTCAAAATGAAGCAATGCATCTTCATTTTTATTGAGATTTTTAAGACTATAGGCAAAGCCAAGTCTTGCAGAATTTGATATATCTTTTTCAGTTGAATGAATAATATTTTTAAATTTTATTGAAGCATCTTCATATTTACCTTCTTCATAAAGTTTCCATGCTTCCTTTAATTTATCCCTTTCAATTAATTTTAGCTCCAGATTTTTATATTCATAAATGGTTTTTTGCATTTTTTGCCCTTCAGTGATTTTTTCTGATTTTTTATCTAAAGGAGTTAAAGTCTCATGCTTAAGAGGAGTTTGAATTATAGTGGTTTTTTCTTTTTGCTTTTCAATGCTTATAATGTTTTCCTGCTTTCCTTCCTGTGCAAAAATATGAAAGGGAAAAATTAAAATTAAAAGAATAAACATAATATGCCTCATTTTACTTCACTCCCTTAGCAATTAATGATAAAGTATAGGAATAATAATTTTGGTTTTCTTCTTTTAATTTTTTATGTCCTCTTTCCTTTAACTTTTCTGCCAGTTCCTTTTTACCGAGCTTATCTGCTAAAAGTGAAGCAATGAAATATTGAAAGGCAAACCCTTCTTCTGGTGATGTTTCATTTGTTTTTAAATTAATTTTCATTGGAACATAGCCGATTTTTTCTATAACTTTGAGGTATTCGGAAAATTTATTCAGAATAGCCTTATCATTTATTATTGCTGAATATAGAATTATTCTGATTGCTTCAATACCGAAGAATTCATCCTTTTCAGAAAAAATAGAGATTTTCCCATCTTTTAAGATAACCCAATCAGCAGGAAGCTTAAAATCACCAAAATTTAGACTAATGAGAAAATCAAGGCTTTCTTCATAAAATTTATTCCAGAAATCTTTATCTTCACAGTCTGAAAAGGCTTTAAAGGCTGGGAGAACATAATAAGAAGGATTTAGGATAATAAAATCCTCTTTGTAAAAGCCAAAGTATCCCGGTAAAAGATAAAATTTTTCGTTGTTTTTTATTATTAGTAGTTCCTTTATGTCTTTTATAATTTTCCTTGCTTCCTCTAAATATTGAGATTCTCCCCAATTTTTATAGGCAAGGCAGAGACTATAGGCAACAAGAATATCTCCATCAGTCGCATTGTTATAGTCAAGGATTGTCCACTTTCCTGAAATATGTTTTCCCCACTTCCATGCTAAAAGGTTATCTGTTTTTCTTACCTTGAGATTATTTTTTGTCCATTCCCATATTTTTTGAAAGGTTTCCATATCATTGGAAATCAAACTTAAAAGCATAACATAGCCTTGTCCTTCGGAATGGCTAATGGATTTATTTTGAAAATCAATAACCCTTCCATCATGGGAAATAAAATTTTTTTTGTAAAGCTCCCAGTTTTCATTAAAACTCAAGGCTTCTGCATTGCTCATAGGCAAAGTAAAAAAAATTATTAAAAGGCTAATTATTTTTTTCACCCATTCTAATCCTTCTGAATTTTTTAATAAAGCTAAAAATGAAGAATGCCATAATAGCTATAATCAGTATTATAAACAGAGTAAACAAAAATGGATGAGCATATATCCAGGAAGTTACTGAGGTGAATAATCCTAAATTACCCAGATAGTAAACATCCTCTCCTTTATAGGCATAAAGAGTCTCTTCAGGATTGGAGGGTTCAAAGATAACCATAGAGCCAGATGTCTTTGCACTAATAGATGGTTCCCATAGGGCAGAAATTCCTTCATAAAGTTGCTTTTTATCTATGGAAGAAATTAGCATCACAGTATTTCGGCTCTTATAAGGAGAGGCAAATTCAGAAATTATTAAGAAATTGCCCTCAAGTTTCGAAGAGAGATTTATCATGCTTTTACTGTAGTCATAATCAGATTTTGTTTTAGTAAGAGGGAATATTTTTTCAATAATTGAGCGAATTTTACTGTTTAAACTTGATTCACTTTTTTCAAAATTTTTTGATAAATAATATACAAAACTTACCTTAAGTTCGGTTTTTATATTACCTGCCTTTAAAATTTTTTCTGGAATTTTTGTTATAGTTCCTACAATCAGTAGATTTTTATCCTTTAACTTGGCAATATCAAAGGATGCTTTTATATTAACGGGAATATATCCTGCCTTTTGAGATGCCATTGCTATTAAATTAATCGCAGATGAAAGGGATTCATTATTTTTTTCTGTGAGATAAACTCCTGAATTACTGAAGTCATAGGGTCTTGAAAAAGGAAAGGCATCAATAAAAAATAAATTTATATTAGGCACTTCTGCCCAGTGGGAAGCCTTCGGAAATAGTATTTTTGAGTCTTCAAATATTGTTAATTGTAAATTTTCTGTCTGAACAAATTCGCAGTATCCTGTTATAAGCGGAGATAAAACTGCTGTGAATGTTATCTGGTTATATCCCGGTTTGAAAAGACTTAAGGGTATATCAATCAGATAATTTCTTATCATACCGCCTCTTACATTATCAAGATGGATTGAAGCAACATATTTTCCATTTATCTGAATATTAAGAGTGCTGTCCTTTCTCATACCACTGCCATAGCTAAAGTTAAGCTTAAGAGTAACAAAAGAGTTCGGTTTTAAAAATGTATCTGATGGAATTTTAAAATCCATTGATATAGATTTTGCACCAACTCCTTGAAAATTTGTGGTAAAAAATCCCAAATCCTTCAAGGAATACTCATATCCCGGCAATAATGTTGCTTTGCCTATTTTTGGTGGTTTAGGTGTGGTTTTTATATCTTCAACTTTCATTAAGGAGCTTTTTGGAAAAGGAAAGTTTACTGTAGCAAAAGCTAATGCTGATTTTTTTATTTCTTCTACACTGTCTCCTTTTAAAATTATAAGGGCATGATAGGGATCACCCGATAAGGTTTTGAGTTTAATGTAAGCATCATTTGCAGGAAATAAATCTCCTGTTAATTCCTTGATGAATCTACTGTCACCTATTAATATGTTATCAACGCCGTTTTTTATATTCTGGGAAACAGTAAAGTTGACAGGTCTGTATTCAAATTTCAAAGCAATACCAGAGGCAACTATCATGGCGGCCTCTATGAATTCTTCTTTCGGTTCTGAAATAACCAGATTTATTTCCTGCTTTATAAAACTCTTTGAATCAAAAAGAAAATTAGATATCGCCGTTAGTTCCTCAGGCACTCTTTTTAAAGCTATTTCAAAATCAAAGGAAGCTTTATCAAATTCTATTGTTGTCCATAGTTCTGCAGATGAAGGGTCTTCGCATTCCAATGTATGGTGTTGGGCAACTGTAAATTTAAACTCATTATAGCCTGTTTTTATTAGATTAACCGGTAAATTTACAGAAACCTTGCCTTCTGGTAACTGAGGAGCAAGAGTTATCTGTGCAACGGGATTTTCATTTAACCACACAACAAGCCTTGACCTGCTTTGTAAAAGTGCCGTTGAATTTATGTAGGAAAAATTAAGAACTGCCTTTTTAATCTGCCATCTATCGGAAGCAGGCATTTTGACTTTTATAAAGTTAGAAGCTCCAGAAAGTGTGGTGGTTTTAACAGGCGCTACTTTTGAAAAGGGAACATTGAACTTTAATATTTCCTCTGAAAACAGGAGCAGGGAGTTAAAAAAGTATCGTAAATATAAAAAATAAAACAAAAAATCTGCTTTTTAAATTTTGCTTCGGAAAAACTTTAAATTGTATCGTCTCCATAGACCCTCCATAAAATTAAAATTTTTTAAATTTGCCAAGATAAATTTAAATACTCCTAAAATATTTCTTCCCATAGAAACCAAACCAATCCTTAGTAGATAAATAAATCCTGCGAGAACTCCTTTCTGTCTTTCTCTTTTTCCCCAGAATCTTTCCCATCTTCTGGAGTCTCCGTAGACAAATTTTACTATGTAATTAAAATCGGTTTTATTATCAAAGGTACATCCAATTGTAATTGCCTTTTCTGTCTGTACTCTTTTTACAATTGTTTTGAATCTATATTGCTTTCCATAGCTATCCCATGTAACTACTTCTATACTGCTTCCCAAAAATGGAATAAAAGTTTGTTCTTTCAATTGTATTGCCATGCCTCCTAATGATATATCTTTTATGGATGCCTTGAAACTTTTAAGAGTATTCGGAATTATTATTAAAGCTTCCTCATCAGTTTCAATTCTGTGAAATCTTCTTATTTGTCTTAATTCATAGAGCGCTCCAATACAGGCTATTATCATTGCTATATTAAATAGATTCCATGAAATACATACTGCAACAGCTCCTCTTTCTAAAGGAGAATGAATCCATTTATCTATTCCTGCGAAAATACCACCAATACATAGAAATAATAAAATATAAAAGATTAAAACTCTTGTGTTGACCACGCTTTGTTTTAAAGAAGTTCCTTTCGGAGTTACCTTAAAAGTAGGTTTTTGTGGATTTAATAGAGCTCCAATTGTCGGGAAAAGAAGGAAAAAACTTTGTGCTGACTCAAAAACTTCAGAGAAGAAAGGATGCCTCACTTTTCCATAAAGATAATTAGATAGGGTAAGTGAATAAAGAAGATGGGGAATAGCATAGGATAAGATCTGTTCAATTGATACATTATAAACCCTTAAACTGAATAGCAAATACAAAAGAGGAGCAAATATGAATATTACTCTTGCCAAACCAAAAAACCAGAAAATACAGTTATTGGTGTAACATATTTTCTGATACCATTTTAATCCCTTTTGTTTAAAAGGATTTTTTAAAAGCAATATTTGAATCATTCCCTGTGTCCATCTGCTTCTTTGGGTAATAAAATCATCGAAGGTTTCAGGAGAAAGTCCACATATCATTGGTTTTCTTAAGTAGACACTGTTATAACCTTTACTGTGCAAGGTTAAAGCAGTTTCAGCATCTTCAGTAATTGTTTTACCTGAAAATCCCTGAGCTTCTTCCAGATATTTTCTCCTGAGGACAGCACCTGAACCACAGAAAAAGGAAGAATTCCAGAAATCCAGCCCTCTATGGATTTCTCCATAAAACATTTCGTTTTCTCCGGGAGCTTCAAAATAGGTTCCTAAATTTTTTTCAATTGGAGTAGGATTTATAAAGAAATGGGGTGTTTGAACTAAAAAAAGTTTTTCATCTTTAAGGAAGAAGCCAACTGTATTTTCCAGAAAATCAACTGCAGGAACATGGTCACAATCTAAAACAACAATAAGGTCACCGCCACTCTTTGGTGGCTCTCCGAAAGAAAACCATTCAGACTTTCCTGTTTCCGTTTTATATCCCTCTGAAGTAAGCCATAAAGCATTATTTAAGTTTCCCGCTTTTGCATGTTCATTTTTTTCTCTTGTAATGTAATTTATCTCTAAATCCTTTGCGAGGTTTTTAAGAACTTCATATCTTTTCCAGGCAGAAGAAGATTTTTCAGGGTCTGGGTCATTTCTTTTTTGGAAGGTTGCTCCATCATCAAGGATGTATATGTTCAGTTTATCCTGAGGATATCTAAGCTGTTTACAGGCAATAGCTGTTATTCTAATAATTTCTTCAGGTTCATTGTAGGTTGGAATAAATATGTCCACAGAGGGAAGTAACTTTTTATCTTCAGGAAGAGGTGGCGGATTTCTTTTTATTGGATTAAGATTGACAAATATTCCCAAAAGATAAATTATAATTGCATAAGTTTCCGCAATATAAAGAGAAGTCATGGCTAAACTGTCAAAGAATCCCGTATATCCAAGGGTGTGAGAGGTTCTGAAAAACCAATATCTTAAAGTTATAAACAAACCAATGGATAAGATAAAAATTCTGAGATAATCCTTTTGCTTCCTTATTTTTATTAAAAGAAATCCAAATGCCATTAACCCATAGGCTAAAACTGCCTGCTGAAACATATCAAGGTAAATTGATAGTGTAAAAATAAGAATAAGAAAAATAAATAACATAAATAATTTTGAAGCTCCTTTATAATCTGTTATGCTCATCTTGAATACATAATTTTACAATATTTCACAGCGGTTTCTACCATTTCTTTTTGCAAGATAAAGGGCATCATCTGCTCTTTTTATAAGGCTATCTTGATTGTCCGCAGGAAGAATTTTTTTTCTGGGGATTAAATAGAAAATTGTGTAATGGTAAAATACTAAAAAATGAAAAGGGGGAATTGATATGACAACAAGAAAAAGCAGAAATGGGGTAACACCAGAAGCGGTAATTCAAAATCTAATTTCTTCTTTAGATAAGTTTGCCTCTGAAGGTATCAGACCTTCTCTTACTTATCTTATCCAGGAACTTCTTAACTATTTTATGCTTAAAGAAAGACAGTTTTATAATGAAGCAAACTCTTCAACTTGTAATGGATTTTATCAACGAAATCTTGCTCTTAGTTTTGGTAATCTCAAACTAAATATTCCAAGAGTAAGATTTGGAAATAATTTTAGAAGTTGTCTTTTACCATCAGCTTTGCTTTCTTCATTTTTACAGAAACCTCAAAGGTAAATTAACATTAAAGAGCACAAAGCAGATTTATACACTATGGAAAAAGATAAAAGAGGCAGAAAGTTATGATGAGGGATTGAGTTATTTTAATGAACTGGTAGAATTTGTAAGGAAATACAATCCTGAATATGCGCAACAGATAGAGAGGCAGAAGGAGAATTATTTAGCATTTTTAAAATATCCAGAAGAGATAAGAAGGCATATATACACGACAAATATAGTGGAATCAATAAATTCAGGGATAGAATTAATGAGGCGGGAGCATGGTGGATATTTTCATTCCTATAAGATGTTAGAGACTAATTTGTTTATTCAGCTATCAAATTTACATGATGAATGGATGGGAAAGCCAAACAGTAAATTAGCAGGAGCTTCTTATGAATTAAAGCAGAGTTTTATATTGAAATTTGAATTAGAAAAAATTAATGAGGTTGTTTTATAATGTCTTACACAATTTTAGAGAGAAGTCTCTACCCAATTGGAAATCCTTCACTGTCTATGAGTAACCCAAGTACTATCTGGACATTACCAATTTGAGACTTTCGGCTTCGCCTCAGGAAAATGCTTCGCATTTTACCATCTTTGCTAAATCCATATT
>Ga0308411_10000452_pt1 | contig 26971 bp, 23 predicted proteins | sample HotsprottomLayer_2_FD_203530 | JGI IMG/M metagenome (GOLD analysis project Ga0308411, IMG submission 203530) | Hot spring phototrophic mat microbial communities from Octopus Spring, Yellowstone National Park, Wyoming, United States -... | ecosystem: Environmental > Aquatic > Thermal springs >... | reverse complement strand
TTTTTATTGTCTTTTTTCTCGAAAGAAAATTTTTACACATTTTTGCTTTTGAAAAGAAAAATTACTATGAATTTGAAAAATTATTACTTAATTGCAGTTTGAATTTTTCAGCAAACCCTAATTAAAATTTGTACGATAGTCCTAAATTAATATTTCTACCTAAATTATATTGAGAAATCATTTCGTCTGAAATATTTATCTTACCATCTTCGTTAGAGTCTTGCATAAATAAAGTTTTAGCATTAAGTAAATTGTTAATATTTAAAGTAAGCTTTAAGTTATTATTTACTTTTGTAGAAATTGTTAAATCTAAGTTATTTTTTGGCATTTCATACACATTTGGCGTACCATAAGTTCCTACAACAAATATTCTTTTACCAATTACATTATACACTATATTTACTTGTGTGCCAGTATATGGATGTTGATAATAAAATCCAGCATTTATAACATAAGGAGATTGTCCCATTAAAGGACGTGTGGATGTTTGACCTTTTGCTTCATTACCTAATTGTACATTGCTTTTGATATATGCAGCATTAAATAATATCCCGGTATATTCAAAAAACTTATTATCTTTAATAACATTAGCAAAAGATTTTCTAATTTCAGTTTCAATACCAACATTATACGCCGATGGTGCATTGCGATATGTAAAATTTCTTGTTCCTCCACTACCTGAACCTGGAACGTAATACATTTCAATAGGATTTATAAATTTCTTGTAAAAAATACCAAAGTTTATCATTTCTGCTGCTTCGGGATAAAATTCATATCTCAAATCAATATTATGAATCTTTGCATCTTTTAAGTTTTCATTTCCTATTAAAACATTGTTCATCTGAAAATCGTAATAAGAAAAAGGTGCTAATTCTCTAAATTCTGGGCGATTAACAGAGCTAAAATATGCTAAACGAATAAGACTTTTTTCATTAAAGTTGTAAGTTGAATTTACAGATGGTAACAAAGACAAAACAGGATTTTCAATAATTACAGGCTTATTGCTATAATTTCTGCTGTATAACGATTGAACATTATATTCTGTTCTTACTCCGGTAACAATTTGAATGTTTTTATTTGGTTTTACTGACCCCGAAATATAGTACCAAAACAATTTATTTTCGGCTAAATAACGGTCGCTAGGATTTGTGCCTTCTGTAATAGTAAAACCATTTGTTCCATTAAGGTTTTGTTCTGAAAAAATTTCAGAAATTGGCAGAAAAAGTAAATTATTGTCAAAAGTAGAAGAATTAGCTTTTTTATAAGATATCCAGCGGGCATTAAATTCTCTATTTTTAAATTCAAAACCTAATCCTGTTTTAATAGTCAATATCTCTTTATCATCTTTTCTTATAATATGTTTATAATCTATATTGCTACCATGGTTGTGTTCACTAAGTTTAGCAAAAAAGCGTCCCGCATCTAATGTTGATGCTGAAGGTGCAATTATTACCTGATATTGCGTTGAACTTTCATAGTCGTCTATGTTTTTAACTGTACGTATTCTTTTGTAATCGGGCTGATTATTTAAAGTTATTGCGTAAAAAGCATTCCAGTATATTGTTTGACCTTCATTATTAAAATTATGTTCACCACTAATTTGAGAGTTTATAAGTGTTCTTTCTTGATAATTCATTGCGTAATTTTTTACTAAAAACCCTTCTTCAAAATTACGACCATATCTTTCAACTATTTGATTGCTATTGCTTTGACTTAATAGGTTTTTGAATTCAATTATATTTTTCGGGTTAATTGTATAAACAAAATTTTGCATTGCTATTAAATTAATTTTTTGTTGGTATGTATTATCGTTATATTTATATATAGTATCACTTTGCATTGTTTGTTTGTCGAAAGAATTATAATTCAACATATCGGACATATAATATTGTTTGCTTGCAGAATAACCAAGCAAAGTCAATGATACCATTTTTTCGTAAAATTTTCTCCCCAGAGTAATATTCATACTTTGATCGGGTAAAGCAAAACTTTTTTCTATTGACCAATTATTTTTCAGTTGTTTAGCATATTGTGCTGCTTGATTATTATCTAAAGCTGTTAAATTTGCGGGGAAATTATCTGGCAAATCTCTTTTCGATCCACTAAATCCGATAAATTCTGTAGTATTTTTTTTATCAGATAAAAATGGTTTAAATGTAGTATTAGATTGATATCTTGTTGTGTATGAAATGCTGGTAAAATTAGTATCAACATGTTTTTTTGTATCAACTTTTATTAAACCACCACTAAAATCGCCTGGTAGTTCGGCTGCACCTGTTTTATACACCATAACACGTTCAACAATTCCAGATGGTAACATATCAAAAGCAAAAGATCTTTTATCGTTCTCGAAGCTTGGCGCTTTAGATTCATTTAGCAAAGTTGTATTATATCTATCAGAAAGCCCTCTTACAATCACAAAACGATTCTCAGAAATTGTAATGCCTGGGATTCTTTTAATAACATCTGCTGTATTTCTATCTTGATTTTTTGTTATTTGCTCGCTTGAAATTCCATTAACAACTTGTTCACTTTTTTTTATGTCTTGAATAACTGATACTTCTGTATGAGCAATACGTTGAGCAACAACGCTTACTTCGCTTAAATTAAAAGCATCTTCGTTCAAATAAACTTCAAATGAATTATTACTAGAACTTAAATTTTGTTTTTTTAGCGTATCTGAAACATATCCTACATAGCTTATAACTATATCATATACACCTTTTTTTACATTAGTTAACTTAAAATTACCATCCATATCTGTACTTGTCCCCCACGACGTACCTATTATAAATACTGATGCTCCAGGTAATGGTTCTTTTGTTTTTTTATCAAAAATTTTACCAGTTAAAGTAATACTTTGTGAAAACAAATTAATAGTAAAATACGAAACTAAAAAAACAACTTGTAAAAATTTCATAAGCTTACATTTTCTTGTAGCAAATGAAAAATTTTAATGATAAGTCTATATTAAATCAATGTTAATTTATTGTTAATTATTCTAATTGGAAAGAATTTTGCACTTCATTATTTACTTTTTTGTCTTTATTCCAAAAATTATTGTTAGGATATAAAAAATCTATTATTGCTTTTTGGTTAACAGGATGTTGAGTTTTTTTATTTTTCAATACAATTAAAGTTATAGTATCGCTTGGTATTCTCATTATTATTGACTGATATCCTTGCCACCAACCAGAATGAAATTGAATGGGAAAAGTATCATTTAGATAATACAATTTCCAACCATAACCATAATAAATGTTTTTCTTATTAGTTTTTGTTTGTATTGTTAAAGCCGAATCTATCCAATTTTTAGGTAACAAAGTTGCTTTGTACAACGAAATATCCCATTTATAAAGCTCATCAAGAGAAGAGAACATTCCTTTGTCGCCTAAAATACCATTTAAGTAGAAAAAACCTGCTTCATCAGAAGGAGAAATATAACCTGTTGCTATATGTAATATTGAATCTACTTTCCCTTTATATAAATCTGTATAAAAGAAAGAATTTTTCATACCAATAGGTTCAAAAATATTTTTTTTCACATATTCTTCAAAACTCATATTAGTTACCTTTTCAATTATGGCTGCAAGTAATGCATAACCTGTATTACTATATTGATAACACTTACCAGGCTTAGCATATTCTTTTTCATTATTTTTAATAAAATATTTAACCATTTCCTGATTCGATATCAATTTTGTTTTATCAATTTCTTTTGATTCTTCAAATTGATATATATAATTTGGCAATCCACTTTTATGTGTTAGTAACATTCTTATAGTTATTCCTTTATAAGGAAAATTGGGGTAAAACTTTGTTACTTCATCATTCAAATTTATAATTCCTTTTGAAACTAACTGTAAAATAGCTACAGCAGTAAATTGTTTCGACATTGAACCAATTTGAAAAAAAGTATTTGTTGTAATTGGTATTTTATTTTTCCTATTTGCATACCCGTATGAATTTTTATAAACAACTTGTCCCTTTATACTTAATAAAATAGTTCCAGCAAACTGCCCTCTTTTGTATTCCTGCTGAAAAAAATTATCTATTTTATTTATCTTTTCTATGTTCGATTTAATAAAGAAATAACTTACTTGATTTGATTGAATTTTATTTAAAGCAAGTTTTGCATTTTTACTTGATATAGAACTAGAATACGCCCAAAAAATAATTACGAATACAATAAAAACAATTACAGATATTTCAACTATATTACGCATATTGTTCTTAAATTATATTCTCTTTTGTTATATTTTTTTCATTATTTTTTTTTATTTAAACGTTCAGATTGTATTCTTATTGCTTCTATATGAATAACATCGAGAAGCGATTTTATAAATTGCTGATTCATGCCCAATTGTTTGGCTTTATTAAGCCTACTTTCTAAAATTTCTTTCCATCTTTTCAACTGTAATACTGATAAATTATTATGTTTTTTGTATTTTGCCATTTGTTTTATAATTTTCATTCTATACGATAGCAATTCTAACAATTGCATATCAATGGAATCTACTTGTTCTCTTAATTTTATCAGTTCTAAATGTTCTTTATTATCTTTATTACTGCATATTGTTAGGTTTAATAGAATTTTTTTTAAATTATTTGGTGTAATTTGTTGTTGTTTATCACTTAATGCTTCTTTAGGATTTATGTGAGTTTCTATCATTAAACCATCATAACATAAATCTAAAGCTTTTTGCGATATTTCAAAAATAAATTTTGCATCACCTGCAATATGGCTTGGATCGCAAAATATAGGAAGTTTCGGAAAACGTGTTTTAAGTTCAATAATCAACTCCCATTTAGGAATATTTCGAAATTGTGTTGGCTCAAACGGATAAAAACCTCTATGAACTGCTGCTATTTTTCTAATACCACTTTTATATATTCTTTCAATAGCTCCTAACCATAATCTAATGTCAGGATTTATAGGGTTTTTTATCAGAACGATTGTTTCTGTGCCTTTAAGTGCATCTGCTATTTCTTGAACAGAATATGGATTTGAAACAGTTCTTGTACCTAACCATATTATGTTGATTTTTTTATTTAAACATAATTCTACATGCTTAGCACTTAATACTTCAACCGCAACATTTAATTTATAACGGCTTTGTATTTCTTTTAGCCAGTCTAATGCTTCTTCTCCCTTGCCAGAAAAATCATTCGGACTTGTTCGCGGTTTCCAAACTCCAGCACGAAAAATTGATACTTGTGGAATTTCTGAAATTGCTTCAGCTGTTTTAATTATTTGTTCGTAAGATTCTACACTACAAGGTCCAGCAATTATTAAAGGAAAATAAACTTGTTCGTCAAACCATTTGGTTATTGGTAATATTGAAGAAAATTTTGTCATCCGAAATTTTTGAAAAATATATAATCGGTTAATCTTTAAATAATTGTTCTATTCTTTCTTTAATTTTTTGTGAATCTTCTTCCATACCAGGTTTACCCATTAATGCAAACATATTTTTCTTATACGCTTCAACACCAGGCTGATCGAATGGATTAACGTCGAGTAAATAACCACTTATACCACAAGCTATTTCAAAAAAGTATATTAATTGACCTATGTAGTTTTCGTTCAATGTAGGTATCTCAATTAAAATATTTGGTACACCTCCATCTATATGTGCTAGTAAAGTTCCAAGTCGAGCCATATCATTTACATAACTTATTCTTTTATAACTTACAAAATTAAGATGATCTTTGTTAGACGGATCGTATGGTATAGCTAAATGATTTAATGGATGTGTAACACTTAAAACTGTTTCGAATAATATTCTTTCCCCTTCCTGAATGTATTGGCCAAGTGAATGTAAATCTGTTGTGAAATCTACCGATGCAGGGAATATTCCTTTACCATTTTTACCCTCACTTTCGCCGAATAATTGCTTCCACCATTCCATAAAATAGTGCATACGAGGAGTATAGCTTGCCATTATTTCTATTTTTTTCCCTTCGTTATATAAAGCATTCCTTGCTAAAGCGTACTGAATCGCAATATTCTCTTCAGGATTTTGTTTAAACAGCAAATGCTTAATGTGTTGTGCTCCTTTAATTAACTCAAAAATATTTCCACCTGCTACTGCAATAGGAAACAAACCAACAGCAGTCAGTACAGAATACCTTCCCCCAACATCATCTGGAATTACAAATCTTTCATATCCTTCGCTTTTAGCTAAATCTAAAAGGATACCTTTTTCTTTGTCGGTTATAGCAACTATACGTTTTCTTGCTTCTTCTTTTCCATATTTGTTTTCTATGTGATGTTTTAACAAACGAAATGCTATTGCTGGCTCAGTAGTTGTTCCCGATTTAGAAATAACAGCTATTGCATAATCATATTCATTCAACACTTCTAATAGTTGAAACAAATAATCTTCGCCAATATTTTGTCCTGCATACAAAATAATAGGACTGTTACGCTGAGGCAATATTGAATTAAAATTATGGTAAAGCATATCAATTACAGCACGTGCTCCTAAATAAGAACCACCTATTCCAACAATTACCAATACATCAATTTTTTTTCTCAAATCGCTTGCAACGTGTTCTATTCTTTTAAGTTCGCTATGCGTAATAGTATCTGGAAGTTCTACCCATCCTAAAAAGTCACTTCCTTTTCCTGTTTTATGTTTTAATGCTAACAAATGCCTATTTGCTTCATCTAAACGTTTTATAACATAATCTTCGTTTATAAAAGGCTTTACAAAATCTGTATTAACAAGAATAGTTTCCATAGTTTTATTTTAATTTATCTATTAACATCTTTATTTCAGTTGCAGGAACATGTCTTAAATAAAGAATATTATATACAGCTTGGCATATTGGTAATTGAATATTGTGTTTTTGTGCAATATTAATAATACTTTTAACAGCAAAATACCCTTCGGCAATCATATTCATTTCAAGTTGTGCCGCATTAACAGAATAACCTTTTCCTATCATAATACCAAATGTTCTGTTTCTGCTAAACTGTGAGTAACATGTAACTAAAACATCACCCAAATATACATAATCTTTTACATCTCTTTTATAAGGCACAACTGTATTGATGAACAATTCAATTTCTTTTAAAGCATAGGTAACAAATACTGCCAAAAAATTATCACCATAACCTAATGAATGAATAATACCGGCAGCAATAGCCATAATATTTTTAATTGCAGTAGCATATTCTGCACCCTGAACATCTGAATTAGTTGTTATTTTAATATAACGATTTGTTAAAATAGACCTTACCTTTTCTCTTAAAAGAGGATTTTCAGACATCACAGTTAAAAAGGTCAATCTTTCTAAAGCAACTTCTTCTGCATGCGAAGGTCCGCTTAAAAAACCAATATTTTGTGTTGGTACATTAAATTTCTGGTGCAAGTATTGCGATACTGTTAAATTATTTGTAGGTAAAATTCCTTTAGTAGCTGAAATAAAATATTTATTTTTAAGCAAATCTGAATTTATTTCAAAAAATGTGTATTCTATGAATGCAGCTGGTAAAACTAAAAATATTATATCTGTGTTCTTTAATAAATTGCATATTTCTGAATAAATAGTAACTTTGCTTAAATCTATTTCAACATCGCTTAAATACGTTGGATTATGTTTTGTCTGAAGAATACTTTCCCGCATGTCGTTAAAGCGGACAAGCCAATGAACTTGATTATTATTTTGTTGTAAAATTTTCAACAAAGCTGTTCCCCAGCTTCCTTCTCCTATGATACCAATAGAGTCCATTTGTTACAAAGATATTCTAAATTGTTTTTTTAAAGAATAAATTTTATTTTAATTTATCAACAAGATATAAAAAGGCTCTTACTTAAAATTGCCTTAAACAAGAGCCAAATTATATCGCACTTTTCGTCTTGTTACATTTAACAACAATACTGCTAAAGAATAATTTAGGATAAATATTGCATTTTACTATTGTTATGGACGCGAATATTTTTTCAAAAGTTTACCTTCTTTTGTAAACCATTCGGATAATCCGTAATAGCTTGTTCTACTACCTTTTAGTGCATAATTATTAATAGTTTTTTGATTTCTTTTTAAGCGGAATAATGCAGAATGTATCGCAGAAAAAGCTGATTCTTTATCCGATTCATCTAATTCTAATTCAACTATAGCATATTGCTTTAATTCTTCAACAGTTAACGGATAACCTGTTAAGCGAAGTTTATCGTAAACATAATCACTCCATAAAATATTTTTATTTCTTTTATAATTAGAAGCAATTATTTCTGTTACTTCTTTTTTTACTTCTTTTTCTTTTTTTTGTTTCTTTTCATGACCAAAATCAATAACAGGTATGTTCTCATCATTCATTATATCTAAAAACTCTTTAACGGCAGGATCGTGTTTTGCCCTTTCTACTATTTCTTGCCATTTTATGAGCATTTTTTGAACAGATTTTTTTTCTCTTTTTTGATTTTCTTTTTTCTCTATTTTTTCATCATCTTTTATAATTACCTGTTTTGCATAAATTTCATCGGGAACTAATAATTTTTTATATGTATTTACATCAACATTTGATGGAACACCTAACTTTTCTAACATTGCGCTTACTTTTTCTATTCTTTTAATTAACGAACGTAATTCGTCATAATAATAACGTTTCATTTCTTCGAGTTCTTCTGTTGTTAACTCTAACTTTATTTCCTGATTTTTCATAGCATAAAATTTTTATTTTTTTCAAAGTTACAAAAAAATGAAAAAATGAAAAAATAAATAAATTAAAAAAATGTTAAATAAATTAAGTATATATACTTTGCTTTCAATTAAATACATTAAAATAAAATGTTAAATATTTTTTTTTGATTCTTAAAAAAGCTAAAATAAATAACTTTTGCTTAATTAACTAAATTAAAGATTTTTAAGATACATTTGTATGTTGAATTTGATAACGGTTATAATTATTTTTTTTTAAATTTATAATTATCTAATGTATATTTCTAAATAGTTGTCCCTTAAAAAGTTATTTTTTAAATTAACCACAGAGTTCACGGAGTAACACAGAGTTTCACAGAGAAATACCCCTTTGTGCATCTCTGTGTCCTCTGTGGTGAAGAAAAATTAAAACAACGAAGGTTACAAAAAGTGTCTCGCAGAAAAATTTTTGAATTCTTTAAAAAATTGTAATGTTTATTGCTCTAAATTACTAAATCTTGCATAATTTTTACTAAAAAAATAATATTAATTTATTAACAATCAATCGCTTTTTATGTTAATAAGGGACAACTATTTATGTTTAGACTTAAAACTAGCGATTCCGGCGGGATTCGAACCCACGACCCACAGCTTAGAAGGCTGTTGCTCTATCCAGCTGAGCTACGGAACCAAAAGCGATACAAATATACTAATTTTTTTTAATACAAAAAACTTAAAAGAACTCCTGCTGCTACAGCACTTCCAATAACACCGGCAACATTTGGAGCCATTGCATGCATTAACAGATGATTTGTTTTATCGTAATGTAATCCTATCATTTCCGATACCCGTGCACTATCTGGAACAGCTGAAACACCTGCATTACCTATTAGAGGATTCATTTTATTCCCTTCTTTTAAAAATATATTAAAAAATTTAACAAATAGAATCCCAAATGCCGTTGCTATTATAAAAGAACCTGCACCTAACATAAATATTAAAACAGACTCTTTTCGTAAAAATACGTCAGCTTGCGTTGATGCACCAACAGTAAGCCCTATAAGTATAGTAACAATATCAACCAAAGGACCGCTAGCAGTATTTGCTAAACGACGTGTAACACCGCTTTCTTTTAATAAATTACCAAAAAACAACATACCTAATAAAGGTAAACCACTTGGAACAATGAAACATGTAAACAACAATCCTATAATAGGAAATAAAATTTTTTCTGTTTTACTTACAGCTCTTGGAGGCTTCATTTTTATTAATCTTTCTTTTTTGTTTGTAAGCAATTTCATTATCGGTGGTTGTATTACAGGAACTAATGCCATATACGAATATGCCGAAATGGCAATAGCTCCCATGAACTGTGGCGCAAGTTTTGACGATAAAAATATTGCAGTAGGTCCGTCGGCACCACCAATAATTCCAATTGCACCAGCTTCATTAGGAGCAAAACCTAACAATAAAGCTAAAGTAAAAGCGCCAAAAATACCAAACTGAGCCGCAGCTCCTATCAATATTAAACGTGGATTGCTTAATAAAGTAGAAAAATCGGTCATTGCACCTATGCCTAAAAAAATAAGAGGTGGATATATTCCCTGTTGCACTCCAATGTACAAATAACTTAATACACTTCCACAAGCACCGCTACTATATATATCGCCCTGACAATGATCGTAAACACCAATTTGTAGCGAAGGATTGTATGGTATATTACCTAAAATAATACCAAATCCAATAGGTATAAGTAAAAGAGGTTCGTATTCTTTAGTAATAGCAAGGTATATAAAAATTAAACCTATTACTATCATTATAAAATGTCCGATAGTAAAATTGTAAAAAGAGGTATATTTATAAAAAGTAGTCAATTGTTCTAATAAAAAATTTATTGTGTTTTCCATAGTTCTTTATTTTATCCTACAACAAATAAAACATCGCCTTGCATAACACTATCGCCCTTTGTTACTTTTACTTCTAAAACAACACCTTCTACATCACTTTCAATATTATTTTCCATCTTCATAGCCTCTATTATTGCTAGTTTTTGACCTATTTTTATTGAATCGCCTTTTTTTACAAAAATATCTATAATAATACCTGGTAATGGCGAAAGAATATTTTTTAATTCACTTGGTTTGGGAATTACATTATGCTCTTGTTGTTTTGGTGTATCTGTTGATGGAATACTTGTAGGACGAACTAATTTTGGTGTTTTTGAAAATTGAAATTCTCTATCAATTTCTACTTTATATATGCTTCCATTAACTTCTACTTCGGCACTTGTTCCTTCCAAATTTAATATTTCAACTTCGTATAAGTTTCCGTTTATATTAAATTTAAACCTTTTCATAATTTCTATTTTTTCCAGTTTTCTTTAGAATATTGCCTTAATCCATAAATTTTAGAACTCCAAGGAGTATAATTTCTCGAAACTTTATTTATAGTAAGTTTAAAACTCTCCATATCGTGTATTTGAGAATGGTACAAATATAATGCTAAAGCTATAGCTGCATTTAATTCGCCAGAATGACTTATTTCTATTTGTAAGGCTTCTTCGTGCTTACCTTCTTTTATTAATTTTTTTCTTTCGTAAAAACGATTATATTGCTTACTAAAATTGTGAAAGAATATATATATGAGTATAAGAGAAATAAAAACAACCGACATTGCTATAAATGTTAATATAATTCCTTCCGGATCATTTTCAATAAAAAACCTACTTTTTTCTGCTATCTGATTTTGTAATAAAAATATTTTCATAAAATAGTTTTTTATAAAGGTAAATTAGAGTGTTTTTTAGGTGGATTAACAACTTTTTTAGTTTGAAGCGACTGAAGAGCTCTAATTATTCTAAATCGTGTATTTCGAGGTTCTATAACATCGTCTATATAACCAAATTTTGCTGCATTGTACGGATTTGCAAATTTATGTCTATATTCTTTTTCTTTTTCAGCAATAAAAACAGCTTTTGCATGTTCGTCTTTTATTTCTTCTATTTCTTTGCTGTATAATATTTCAATAGCTCCTTTTGGTCCCATAACAGCTATTTCAGCAGTAGGCCAAGCATAATTAAAATCGCCACGAAGATGTTTAGACGACATAACATCGTAAGCTCCGCCATATGCTTTTCTAAGAATTATGGTAACCTTAGGTACTGTTGCCTCTCCGTAAGCATACAAAAGCTTTGCACCATGTATTATAATACCACCGTATTCTTGTGCTGTTCCTGGTAAAAATCCCGGTACATCAACAAAAGTTACTATTGGAATATTAAATGCATCGCAAAAACGAACAAAACGAGCAGCTTTTCTAGACGCAGAAATATCTAAAACACCTGCTAAGTAATTCGGTTGATTGGCTACTATACCAACTGGCATACCATTAAAACGAGCAAAAGCTGTTACAATGTTTGGGGCATACTCTCGCTGAACTTCTAATATTTCGTTGTAATCTACAACACTATACAATACTTCTTTAACATCATAAGGTTTATTAGGATTGTCTGGAATTATTTCGTTTAATTTATCGTCAACACGGTCAATAGGATCGTCGCAATAAGCAATAGGTGGGTCTTCGAGGTTATTTTGTGGCAAATAACTTATAAGTTTTCTAATAAGTAATAAACCTTCTTGTTCTGTATCTGTTACAAAATGAGCAACTCCTGATTTAGTAGCGTGTACCTTTGAACCACCAAGTTGTTCTGTTGTAACATCTTCGCCAGTTACAGCTTTAACAACTTTTGGTCCTGTAACAAACATATAACTTGTGTTTTTCGACATTATAATAAAATCGGTAAGCGAAGGCGAATAAACAGCTCCTCCTGCACATGGTCCAAATACAGCAGATATTTGAGGCACAAGACCTGATGCTAATATATTTCTTTGAAATATTTCGGCATATCCGCCTAAACTTTTTACTCCTTCCTGAATACGAGCACCGCCACTATCATTAATACCTATTATAGGAGCACCAACCTTCATAGCATGATCCATAATTTTGCATATTTTGGCGGCATACATTTCTGAAAGCGAACCACCAAAAACCGTAAAATCTTGCGAAAACACATAAACCAATCTGCCATCTATTGTTCCATAACCTGTTACAACACCATCAGATAAATATTGTTCTTTATCTAAGCCAAAATCTATACACCTATGCGATACAAACATATCAAACTCTTCGAAGCTACCTTCGTCAAGTAAAATTTCAAGACGTTCTCTTGCTGTAAGCTTCCCTTTTTTATGTTGTGCCTCTATTCTATCTTCACCGCCTCCTTTTCTTGCTTTATCGCGAAGTTCGAGTAATTCTTTTATTTTTTCCTGAATACTTGTCATGTTTTCTTATTTTTGTTTATTTTCACAAAATTCAATCAATACACCATAAGTTGATTTAGGATGTAAAAAAGCAATATCGAGTCCTTCGGCTCCTTTACGAGGTTTGTTATCTATTAGTTTTATGTCTTTTTTTGCTACATTTTCGAGCTGTTCTTCAATATTATTAACAGCAAAAGCAATGTGATGAATTCCTTCACCTTTCTTTTCTATAAATTTTGCAACTGGGCCCTCAGGATCTGTACTTTCTAATAACTCTATTTTTGTTTGACCTACCATAAAAAAAGCTGTTCTTACTTTTTGATCTTTTACTTCTTCTATAGCATAACATTTTAAGCCTAATACATTTTCGTAAAATTTTATAGCCTCTTCCATGTTTTGAACAGCTATTCCAATGTGTTCAATATGACTTATATTCATAAGATATAATTTTGAATCAAATATACATTTACGACCTTTATATTATATATGATTTTTTACACAAAAAAAAATGTTTTTAAGCAATCATTTTGAATAAATATTTTCATTATCTTTGCTATGTTTAGCAAAATTATAATTATTATGAAAAAAATTGCTTTAATATCGTTATCAAGTGTTTTACTTTTTGCTTGCCAACCAAAAGATAAACAACCACCTTTAATTTTTTTAAAAGGGAATAATCCTTATATTGTTAGTTTGAATTCTTGGTTTAAAGATCCAGGGGCAAATGCCGAAGATAATAAAGATAAGGACATAACTTCCAAAATTGTTATGACCCACAACGTTGATATAAATGGACCAACAAATGGCGAAGGAACTACAAAAAAGGCTGGAACATATACTGTTACATATACTTGTAAAGACAATGCAGGAAATGTTGCAACAAAAACTCGTACTGTCATAGTTAAAAACGATGCTTCACATTATGCAACACGTTATGAATGTATAGTTGATGCACAAGCTCAAAATATTGTAAGAGACACAGTTATCGCCTCTATAGATTTAACTGTTGATGCTACTACAAACATGAAAATTTGGTTCCCAAAATTAGGTGGTAAAACAGGTTTGCGTATATACGGACAAATTCAATGGAATAATAACACAAATTATTATCATGTAAATATCCCCGATCAAAAAATACCTATGTGGGAAAACAATACTCGTTATTTATACGGTGTAATGGGAATATTAAATGATTCAAAAATTTTAGATAGCATAGATCCAAAAATAGAAGTTAAATACCATCTAACAAAATATCGTAAAAGTCCGCAAGGAACTGTAATTTGGCCTCCTCAATATCCCGATTCATTGTGGGAAGTTCTTAAAAATGACGTGGTTATTGATAAATACGATCGCTTTTAATTACTTTCGTTCTATAATACAAAAATAGCTAACTTTGCGTTAGCTATTTTTGTTTATGCAAAGTATTTTAATTAAGTTTAAATTAGCAGTGCGATTATTATTATTTTTAACAACATTTTATTCTTTACAACGTTTATTTTTTCTTTTGTTTAACTTTTCTTTTTTTAAAAACAACACCTTTATAGAATTATTTACTGCCTTTTTGTGGGGAATACGTTTCGATTTATGGATTATTTTAGCATTCAATAGTATAATCTTTTTACTCATTTTTTTACCTTTAAAGAGTTCTTTCAAAAATTTTTCGCTTTATTACATTTTAACTGTAAATGGTTTATTAACATTTATCAACTTAATTGATATTGCCTATTACCCATTTACATTAAAACGTTCTACAAGCGATTTATTTAATTTGATTACTACAGGTAAAGATGTATGGATACTTTTACCACAATTTATTATTGATTATTGGTACATCATATTTTTGTGGTTTACATTTTTATGGCTATTATTATTAACCAAAAAATTTTGGAAACAGACTTACATTCCAATACATTATAATTTTAGGAACATTACTTTGTACTTTTTTATATATATATTTACCATTGGAATAATGTTCGGTGTTATAAGAGGAACTCGTCTTAGACCTGTAAATTTATTAAGTGCTTCGTTACATGCTAATCCAACGCTTACTCCTCTTGTGTTAAATACACCTTTTTCAATTGTAAAAACAATTGGTAAACCAATACATAAAAAGCATTTCTATTTCGAAAATGAATCAGATTTAATATTCAAACCTATTTATAATGTTAAGCCAAATTTTTCAGTAAATGATAAAAAAAATGTTGTAATCCTTATATTAGAAAGCTTTTCAAAAGAACATATCGGTTTTTTCAATAATAATAAGAAAAAATCTTTTACTCCGTTTTTAGACAGTTTATTATCAAATAGTTTTGTAATTAAATACTCTTATTCAAATGGGCGAAAAAGCATCGAGTCGTTACCGTCAATTTTGGCAAGTATTCCTTCTTTAATGGAAACGCCATACATACTAAGTACATTCTCTTCAAATCAGATAGAAGGTTTACCTGCAATATTAAAAAAGCATGGTTATCAAACTTCATTTTATCATGGAGGCACAAACGGAACTATGAGATTTGATGTTTTCTCGCGAATGGCAGGAATAGAAAATTACTACGGTAGGTGGGAATATCCTAATGCTGATGATTACGACGGAAACTGGGGAATATGGGACGAACCATATTTACAATATGTTAAAAATCAGTTAGATAAAACTAAAAACCCATTTTTTACTCTAATTTATACTTTATCGTCTCATCATCCCTATAATATTCCTGATAAATATAAAAATGTTTTTCAAGAAGGTGAACACAAAATTCTTAAAAGTATTGCTTATACTGACTATTCATTAAAACTATTCTTCGAAAATGCAAAAAAAAGCGAATGGTTTAAAAACACATTATTTGTTATAACTGCCGATCATGTATTTGGTTCTCATAGCGATTTTTATTATAACGAAATTGGTAGTTATTCTGTTCCAATAGCATTTTATTGCGAAACAGACAATTCGCTAAAGGGCATAGCAAATATTATTGCCCAACATTGCGATATTGCGCCTTCAATACTCGATTACTTAGGCATTAAAACCTCTATGTTTGCATTTGGAAGCAGCATATGGGATACTCTATCGGAAAGATTTGCAATTAATTACATAAATGGTACGTATAAATTGTTGTACGATGAATATTTTTTACGATTCGACGGAGAAAAAGTAAACGCTATCTTTAATTTTAAGAACGATTCTTTGTTACAAAATAACCTTATTAACGAAAATATTGCTGTTAAAGAAAAAATGACAAAACTTGTTAAATCTATTATTCAACAATACGATTACGCTTTGATAAATAATAAAATGAAAGTTCGTTAAAGGAAAAAGTATGAGCTTTATTAAAGAAATAAAACGCAGAAAAACTTTTGCTATTGTAAGCCATCCTGATGCTGGCAAAACAACATTAACCGAAAAATTGTTGTTATTTGGAGGAGCCATTCATATAGCCGGTGCTGTAAAATCCAATAAAATAAAACAAACAACTGTTTCCGATTTTATGGAGATCGAAAAACAAAGAGGCATTTCGGTTTCTACATCTGTTATGGGCTTTGAATACAATGGATTTAAAGTTAACATTCTTGATACTCCCGGACATCAAGATTTTGCAGAAGATACTTATAGAACATTATCGGCTGTTGACAGTGTTATTATCGTTATAGATGTAGCCAAAGGAGTTGAAACTCAAACAGAAAAATTGAGTAATGTTTGCCGCATGCGAAAAACACCTACTATTTTTTTTATAAATAAACTCGACAGAGAAGGCATAGATCCATTTGTTTTAATTGACGAGATTGAAAAAAAACTCAACATTATTTGTATCCCTATAACCTGGCCAATAGGTATGGGAAAAAATTTTAAGGGAGTATATCAATTGCTAACAAACAAATTATATTTGTTTAATGAACTAGAGAAACAAATTGCTCAAGAACCAATTATAATAGAAAATTTAAATCGTCCTTTACTTGATAAATATTTAGGCATTGAATTATCTCAAAAACTGTGCGAAGAGGTTGAATTAATTAGAAACGTTTTTCCACAGTTTTCTCACGACGAATATTTAAAAGGCAACATTGCACCTGTTTTTTTCGGAAGTGCTTTGAACAATTTTGGAGTAAAAGAATTGCTAGAAACTTTTTTAAAAATAGCTCCATCACCTCGCGAAAGCTATACACAAGAACGAATTATTTTCCCCGAAGAAGAAAAATTTACAGGATTTGTATTTAAAATTCATGCCAATTTACATCCTCAGTTCAGAGCAAGAATAGCTTTTGTTAAAGTTTGTAGTGGTGTTTTCAGAAAAAATACACCATACTTACATGTTCAAAGTGGAAAGTTTTTTAAATTTAGTAATCCTACTTCTTTTATGGCTTCGAAACAAAGCGTAATAGACCAAGCATATCCAGGCGATATTGTAGGAATTCACGATACAGGAAATTTTAAAATAGGCGATTCTTTTACCGAAGGAGAGCATCTAAAATTTAAAGGTATTCCTAGTTTTTCGCCCGAATTATTTCGTTATGTCGAAAATACCGATCCACTTAAATATAAGCAACTTGCTAAAGGCTTGGAACATTTAACAGATGAAGGAGTTGCACAATTATTTACACATAAGTTAAATGGCAGAAAAATTATAGGAACAGTAGGAGCATTGCAATTCGATGTAATTCAATTCAGGTTAGAACACGAATATTCTGCTCGATGCAAATACGAACATTTACCTTTGTATAAAGCATGCTGGTTTAAAAGTTCAAATATTAAACAGCTAGAAGAATTTAAAAAACGAAAAATTAATTTTCTTGCAGAAGACAAACATGGACGTGATGTTTATCTTGCAGAATCGGCTTTTTCGTTACAAATGGCTAAGGAAAACTTTCCCGACATAGAATTTTATTTTACATCGGAATTTAATTAAACAACAAAATTAGCTACCTTTGAATTTTAAATATATTTGTATATGATTATTCTTCAACTAATTTTAATTTTATTCTTAATAGTTATAACCATATTGATTATTGCTCTTATTATTGTCCGCAGAATTACATGGAAATTGAAACGTACTGTTAGAAAAACTTTTGGCGACGAAAGAAAAAACTATTACGATACCATCAACACTATAAACAATTTATACAAAAACAAAAAAATAAAAAACAACGAAGGCGAATACGTTGAATTTGAAGAAATAAAACCATGAAAATAATTCGCAAATTGCTTTATGAAATACTTGGTTTTGAGCTTTATTTGTTATTTATAAGCAAGTTGTACATTTCTTTAATTAAATTAGGCTTTTTTAAAAAGCGTTATGCTGAACTTCATTTTATAAAAAAACTTGTAAAACCAGGCTATCATTGCATAGATATAGGTGCAAATTTAGGATATTATTCGTATTTTCTTTGTAAAGCTACAAGAGAAACTGGAAAAATTACAGCCGTTGAACCTGTTGAAATTTTTCGTAAAATCTTGAAATCGAATATAAAAAAATTGTGTAAAAAAAACTTTACACTTCTTCCTTATGCCTTAGGTTCAGAAAATAAAACAATTACAATGGGAATGCCTGTTTTAAACGGTATTATTCATCACGGTATGACTCACGTAATTACTGATAATTCGCAAAAGCAAAATATTGAAAAAACATTTGAGGTAGAAATGAAAATACCCGACGAACTTTTTGCCAATATTGAAAGGTTACATTTCATTAAATGCGATGTTGAAGGATACGAATACTTTGTGTTTTCAAATATGAAAAATATTCTATACCAACACAAACCTATAATTCAATGTGAATTAAGCGAGCAAAATAAAAAAGAAACTATACAATTACTTAAAAACCTTAATTACGATATTTATATACTTAATAATAATAAACTACAAAAACAAGCCGACGACTTTATTTTAAAATATAAAAATGATGTGTATTTCATTCCACAAGACAATAATATTCAAAACGAATTATTAAAAATTTAGTTATTTTTACCATCATTTTTATAATATTCACAAAATGAAAAAAATATCTATTATCATTCCAGTATATAACGAAGAAAACAATATTGTCCCCATTTACAAAACTATAAAACATTTACTTAATCAATATTCTTACGAATTTATATTTGTAAACGATGGTAGCACCGACAACTCCGAAAATATATTAAACGAATTAGCCGAATCAGATACAAATGTTAAAATTATAAGTTTTACAAGAAATTTTGGTCATCAAGCAGCAATTACAGCTGGTATTGACTATGCAAGTGGCGATGCACTAATTACAATTGATTGCGACTTTCAAGATCCACCAGAACTAATAACAGAAATGATAAGTAAATGGGAAAACGGAGTTAAAATAGTATATGCACGCCGATTATTTCGTAACGATCCCTTTTTAAAAAGAATAACAGCCAAATGGTATTATTATTTGTTGTATAAAGCCAGCGAAATTAAAATTAAAGGCAATATTGGCGATTTTCGTTTAATAGACAAATGTGTTGCTGTTAAATTACGCCAATTACGCGAAAAAAGTCGTTATTTGCGTGGTTTAATACCTTGGATGGGCTATTCTTATGCAATAGTTGACTACAATAGACCAAAACGATTAAAAGGAAAAACAAAATTTAACTGGCTAAAAATGATACGATTTGCTATGAATGGACTTCTCAACTTCTCGCTTCTACCCCTAAGAATAGGACTTCTTGCAGGAATTTTAATAATATTCACCGGCGTTATTTTTTTGTTTTACCTTGCATATAGATATTTCTTTGACCAACAATTTTACAAATTACTCGAATGGCTTGCTGCTATAAATTACATATTAATTGGTACTTTATTCATTTTTTTATGGTTTATTGCCGAGTATATCGGAAAAATATACGACGAAGTAAAAGGCAGACCTATTTATATCATTCATAAAACAAAAAATCTCACAACTCATGAACATATTGATGCTTAATTACGAATACCCACCCATTGGTGGCGGCGCAGGACGTATTTCTAAAAACATTGCCAATCAACTTGTTATACTCGGACATAACGTTACAGTTATAACCACATGGTACAAAAGTACCGAAAAAAAAGAAATTGCCCCACAAAAACCAACAATCATTCGTATAAAGTCAAAAAGAAAAAAACAATTTGAATCTAATCCATTAGAAATGTACGACTGGATACAAAAATCGTGGAAATTTTTACAAAAACACTTAATAGAAAACAAATACGATATCTGTTTTGCAAATTTTACTATACCTGGCGGTTGGCTCGCATATAAAATTAAGAAAAAATTTCAAATTCCGTATTGCATAATTTCTCATGGGCACGATATACCTTGGTTTTACAAAAAACAAATGTTTTTTTATCATCTGGTAACTTATTTTCTTATAAAAAAGATTGTAAACAAAGCTCATTACCTCTTTGTTCAAAGTAAATTTATGAAAAAAAACGCAGAAAAATTTGTTGGAAAAAACTATTTAAAAAAAATTATTCAAATACCTAACGGAGTTGATGCTCCACTTATTGATTATAACAAAAGAAAAAACGAACCATTAACAATTTTATTTGTAGGAAGACTTGTAAAACAAAAAAATCCTGTTGTATTTATTAAAGCAATGAAACGACTTTCTAAAATGCAAATTCCATATCATGCTTATATTATTGGCGACGGCAAATTAAGAAACATGTTAGAAAAATTAATTCGTAAGCTTAAATTAAATCATGTATTAATAACTGGTTGGTTAGATAATAAAGAAGTATGGAAATATTACGAAAAATCTCATATTATGGTTATGCCATCAGAAATAGAAGGCATGTCTATTAGCAATCTCGAAGCTTTATCGGCTGGATTGTATTTAATTGCAACTCCTGTAAGCGGTAATATAGAAATGTTCGAATGTTGTGCAAATGGCGAACTTGTCCCAATAAACAATGATAAAGAAATAGCCAATGCTATCCAACGTTTTTATTTTGAACAATACTTATCTAAAAAGGAATTTATTGCCGAAAAAAATTTAAATAAGTTTTACCAAATATTCTCTTGGCAAAATATTGCTAAAACATACAATAAATATTTACTTCAAATGGTTAATCAAAACGTGGATTAACAATATTGTTATATTTAGACCCAAACGTATAACTAAGCCCTATGTTACCCCAAAAAGAATAATTTGTTTTCATTTGTCGTTGACGTAGTAATAATTCTTCTTGAGAAACGTCTTGTTTGGCAAGGTTAATCTGATTTCTAATCATAGAATATCCCCCGTAAAAATAAACAGAAAAACCTTTAGCTATTCTAATATTAAATCCACTATACATACCTAATGAAAAAAAACTTAAATCGTGAAAATACTGATTACCATTCATACTAATGTCTATGTTACCCCATTTCTTAAATAATGAAAAAGAAATATTTAGTTGATGAAAACCATTAAACTCTTCTATCTTATTAAAAATAGTAGTATCGTTATAATTATTTAATTTTAATCCTATACGATAATCAAAACGAAACTGCTTTTGAAACGACTGCTCATAAGGAAATACGTTATATTCAAGAGCTGGTAAAAGGTTCCAGTACAATTTATAATTACCATAAGTAGAAGAACCTGCTGAACTGAAAATACCTGCCGACCAATGAGAAGATAAAGACCAAACATTGTATAAAGATGCATTATTTGAACGGTTAATATATTCGTATTTATATTCATCGTAAGAAAATTTACTTTTTGAATAGCTTTGATTATATGAAAAATTAAACTTCCAGTGTTCGAGAACTTTACTTATTTGAAAATTAGAATTTACATTATAACTTTGATTGCTTTGTTCACCATTAAACCACCCACTTGAGCTTATAGAAAATACCCAGTTTTTCCACTTATCAGTATTCATATTTTTTAGTTGATTCAAATTTTGTTCTGTTATTGAATAAGTTATACTTTTTCTTAAAGGCGTTTTTAAAATATACGACAAAATTCCAATTTTAAAATACTTAATGTATAAATCCCTTATTTCTTCTGCTGTTGCATCCTTTTGAGATTCAAAAATTAATGTATCATTTATGCCTTCAAATTGTTTTTTCCCTTCAAAAATTAAACGATATTTTTCGCCACCAGAGCCAGTTTCCTCACTCATTCCTAAAACTATAACATTAGCTTCTGAAAAGTCTCTTACGTAATTTATCATCTTTATTTCGTTTCTAATATAAGACTCGTCGCAAAAACTACATTTTATATACACATTAACATTAACGCTATCTTTATTTTGCGAAAACACATTCGAACAAATACAAGCTAGTAATAGAAGTTTAATAATAGTCTTCATACGATTTATTTTTTGTAAAAAAAACTATTGCAGTTTAGATAATAATTCACTATTGTCCAAAATATTTTCAAAAGTAAGCAAATTTTTTTATAAAAAAGGCAAAAAAATTTCCTGCCTTTTGCGTTTTTGCTTACTAAAAAGGATAACTATGAAATCAAATGTTCACAAATTTAAAGAAAAATTTTTTAATCCGTGTCCGGTTTTTGGACAGCTTGTAGCTTTTGTCAGACAAGCATTCTAAAAAGTTCAAAACAAAAGACCGAGTTTACACTATAAGACCTTTGCAAGGCAATTAACAATGTTTTGTTACGTCATTGCAAGTCTGTAGCCCCACAACGTCATTGCGAGCGAACGCAGTGAGCGAAGCAATCCCCTCAAAACACTTAACACTAAAAGGAATGAGCAATGAGGAGATTGCTTCAAGCCAGCACACTTGCCAAACCTTCGGTTCGCAATGACGGGAAGAGAGGAACCTGTAGTGAAAAAAAAGGAAAGTCTCTTTGTAACTGAAATAATTTGTTACTTCGAAAAATCTTTAAGTTTTTCAAAGGTCTCACAGCATCAATTAAATAACAGACCCAGAAAAAAACTTGAATTTAAAAACACCTTATGAAATATTTTGCAATATTGTAGCATAAAGTTGCATTTATAATAAATTGAATCTGCCAAAACAGTATATTTTTATAAATTGGGATTACTTAAAAGCTTCTACATATCTCAGAAATTTTAAATGGAAAAACCGTAAAGCGAAGCGTATTGCTCTCTAACGGTTTGCGTGTAAGTGCCGTAAGGGATTGCGTGGCAATATCCTGTTTAGCGCCACAAAAGTTTGAGCGAAGCAGAACAATTGAATTACTACTGAAACCCTTATTGGCATATACCGCGTGCATGCAATAGTCTATAATTTATAAATGCAGTAATCTTCATTTTCTAAAACCTTATTATATCGAGTTAATAAAATTTCATAGCCAAAGCTTCTTTTTAAAATCACGATATATTTTAGCCCCTTTACCTTCAATGAATCAATATACTTCTCATCTCGAATTTGTTCGTTTGTAGTAACCCATCCCTTTCTATGAGCAAAATACATTGGAGTTGGATAACTGCCACTATTAATTAAAATCAAATCATTCTGAAGCGACACACTATCAAGGTCTTTTTCAAGATTTATTATTCGTTTATCTTTCTCTTTGATTCTAAAATCATATTGTTGATTGGCAATACCTTCAATAGATATCGCAATCAATAAAATTATAGCAATTTTAGAGTACTTAATATTAGACAAACCATATCCGGCAATGAGAGCCATTACTGGCACAAATGGAATTACATAATAATGATGTTGAGGAAACGTTACTCCTGCCTTTATTATTATTATGGAAAAGCTCATAAAAGTAAGGATAAATAAAATATAAATCTTCGAATCTTTTTTTATCAATGAAAATACCAGTCCATACATAAAAACACCAAATCCAATAAATTTCAATGCAGTATCGTAAAATTTACTTAGTGTTTCATTAAAATTCTGCATAATCTCTTTAAATCCTTGTTCTAAACTTTTTCCCATAAAAAAGTGCCAAAACTCATATTTATCAACAAGGTATGGTACCCAATAGAAATACCAAACGAATATTGGTAAAATTGCAATTAACGAGACAATTGAGAAAATTACTTTCCTTTTTAGTGGAATGTTTTTATCGAAAAGAAATACTGCAAAAATTATTAGCAAGTACCCAGAGGGCAGTTTTGATAATACCCCCAGTAACATTAATATTGCGTAAATTGTTAAATGCAATAAGCTATGCTTTCGTAAAGTATTATCCAAATAGTTACTTCCGTAATAAATGCTTGCAATAACCATTGACATAGAAAAAGTATCTGGCATAATTTTTCTCGAATATTGAAACCATATGGAAACTGCTAATATTATTGTTGAATAAAAGACCACTTGTTCAGTAAAATATTTACGTGTTAGTTTATAGAAAAACCAAAGTCCAAAACTTGAGATTAGTAAATTAATTAACCGACCGTACCAATGTTGATAACCAAAAACCTTAGCTACTATATAAATAATATAATTGAGCAATGGAAACTCCATCCCTGTAATTCCTGTTTTTTCTCCAGCAATATCAATTCGCGGGTATAATATATTGTTATCAACTTCAAGAAAGTTTCTAGAAACCATTGTTACAGTTGTTTGTCTCCAGTTATGTGCAACTTCTAACGGTGGATTGAAAATTCCAAATAACCTTATTAGAAAAAAAAACATTATCCAGAATCTGATATCCTTTATCATTTCTTTTTTAATACTCATTTTTACTGTTTCGTTCTCTATGGCTTAAATTATTGACAACTTTTTCGGGCTTTGTGTTCGGGCGAGTTTCGGAGCATCCCGAAACTTCGGGATCAACCTGCACTGAACTTGAATAGAGGCACAAAGCTCCAAGTTTGAACGTCACCCCGCCTGACGCAAATGTGCTGTTAGCAGTAGTTATTCTTTTCATTCTGGTCGTGCTTTTTCTAATTGGTCAAGACGTTGCATAGCTTGTACTGACTGTAAAACGAAGTAAGCCAGCAATTGAAATGGAATCTTGAAGAACGGCTTTAGTGCTTCAAGAACATCTTTAAGTGTCTCCCAGATAGCTTTGAAAATGGCTCTGATTTTTTGAATGCACTTTTTGATTTCTTCCCACATCATTTTAAAGAATTCTCCAACTTCATTTCGTAAGTTGTCTGCTGCTAAAATAAATATTGTTGCAATTCCAATTATGACTGCCAACTCTGGTGGCATGTTGGCAAGAGCCACAACATTACGTGATAGGACAGCAGTAAAAAAAGCAATTAGCCCTTGCACGACTTCAATAAATGCTCCCCAAACAGTTGCGACCAGTTCGTATATGATCTCCCATATTAGCGGTAGTGATACGTTAAGAATGACAAATGAAAAAGCCCCTTTGCTCATTTCGGTAACTACTTGACCAGCTTCGCCAAGTGTCCATGTTCTAACCTCCTCTTGATCACTAATATCTTTGTCCTTTGTCAAGACACCGTGAGTTTTTAAAGTAAAGTTTAGTGCAATAAACGAAATGTCTTTTGCATCACGACCTTCTAAATAAGATTTCGCTTTGTCCCACGATGCAGTTGTTATGTCATCGCGAATAATGATTTTAGAGAGCAATAGGTCTGCCTTAGCTAAACATTCGTTTATGTCTTTTCCTTTTGTCTTATTGTCCTTTGGAAATTTAATCTTGATTTTTTCATACAGCTCGTGTTTTAGTTGTGATGGGGCATATATTTTTATAAAAGGATTGTCGGCAATTTTTAAAAAGAATGAATTTTCATTTACCACTAATGAACGAACTTCCGAGAAAATGATATTTGTGTCCACCACAAGTTCAAGTTCAAAGGTGTTGGTTTTGAAAAATGTATTTGTCTCAAGGATTTTCGACTTAACATACTTCACGAGTTCGTTTGGTAAGTTGTGAACGAAAGTCGTTAACTTTTTGTCAAATTCTTTATGAAAGTCAGTAAAAAGTAAGTCCTTTGGTCGTTGAGTTATTTTGTCTTGCATTGCTTTCTCATTTTATTGTCTGTAAACACGGGCGGTCAAAGAATTACCGCTAACGTTTTCAGCATAAAAGAAGCAAAAATTTAGGTGAGTGCCTTTAGGCACGAACCTTTTATGGTGTGTTATACGCTGTCGGTCGCTCTTTGTCATTGGCAAAATTCTCCTCTCTTTATTTTTAAAATTTTGAAAAATATTCATCTATTTCTGGCCTCAATTCTATTCCTACTCTTTCAAAACAATTCAGCAGCTCTAAATAAGTGCCTTTTCCGCCGAGAAAATCCCAAAATTCTTCAGCAACTTTTAATTCATTATCTAGGTCAAGCATTCCTTTTAGCGTCCATCTTTCATAAGGTTTTGGTTCATAAGGATTGTAAGGGATGGCAATATATGAATGAATTTTTGCGTCCGGATATTTTGATAAATAGATTGCAACCCATTCCAATAGTGTTCTTTTAAAATCTTTGAAATTGCTGATATTAGGTTTAACTGTCTTTAAGTCAAATAAATAGATGGCTCCATCATTATCCTTTACAAATAAATCTATTTTTACAGTTTTTAATTTATTTACTCTGCCTGAAGTAGCAACTTTTCTTATTCTTTCAATTTCCTCCAATTTATTCGGACTTTTTCCTATCGTGAGTTCATTCATAATATGCTGAATCTCAAGCTGTGCATGTTCGGTTATTGTATCACCTACCACAAATTGCCTCTTTGCAACCAGGAATCTTAAACTCGCAAGTGTTTCAGCTACGGGTTCAAAAATAGAAGTGCCAAAAGTGGTATTAAGCGATTGAATAAAAGAATAAAGAGCCATCCGGTCTTTACCAAGTAATCTGTAATGAAATGGCATATTAATCGTTTCTGGTTTATATGTTAAAAATTTATTCCTTAGACTTTCTCTAATAGTGTTCTCAACTTTTTTTATTTGTTCTTTCGTAAGTATCATTTTTCATTTTTCCTTTAAGTGAAATATTGATTCAGAATAAGGTGTTTCCCTGTCTTTTTCAACTCGGCATAAAACAGGACGTTTAAACTCATTGACAATTTTCATCCCAGCCAATTCTGCAATCGTTGGATAAATCTTAAATTTATCATTAGCCACCAAAAATACATCATAGTCGTCTTGAAGATACTTTTTGCAATTTATAAGCACTT
>Ga0308411_10000451_pt1 | contig 26985 bp, 29 predicted proteins | sample HotsprottomLayer_2_FD_203530 | JGI IMG/M metagenome (GOLD analysis project Ga0308411, IMG submission 203530) | Hot spring phototrophic mat microbial communities from Octopus Spring, Yellowstone National Park, Wyoming, United States -... | ecosystem: Environmental > Aquatic > Thermal springs >... | reverse complement strand
CAAACTCCCTCTCCATAAACTTTTTCTTACCAAAAGCACCATAGGCTTTGATGACTTCTTTTTTTTCATCAGACAAAAGAGGAAAATTAAGATTATATTTTTGGCTAAATTTTTGATGGGAGGAAACCGAGTCGGCCGAAACTCCCAAAACAACCACATTATGTTTCTTTAAATCATTTAGACTATCGCGAAAACCACAGGCTTCTTTGGTACATCCGGGAGTGTCGTCTTTTGGATAAAAGTACAAAAGTACCCAACTTCCCCTATATGAGGAAAGTTTATGAACTTTTCCATTTTGATCAGGTAAGGAAAAATCAATTGTTTTCATAGAAAAATTTATTTATAATTTATAACTATTACAAATTAAGTATAAGTTATCAATTATGAAAACTCAAACGATAATTGATCTAAGAAAATATAAAAGTGAAAAAAATGTCTCAGATTTTTTTCTTTCCCGTTTTAGTCCAAGAGTTTTTTCTAATGAAGAAGTACCAAATGATAATCTTGAAATAATTTTAGAAGCCGCTCGTTTTTCGCCCTCATCTTACAATCGTCAACCTTGGTTTTTTTATGTAGCAAAAAAAGGTTCTTCTTTTTTTGAAAAGTTATCAGAGACTTTAGTTGAGGGTAATTTTTGGGCAAAAGAAGCACCAATTTTAATTTTGGCTTGTTATATTGATGAAGATAAATATGGAAAAAACGCTTATGCTCAGTATGATTTGGGCCAAGCAGTTTCTGCCTTAGTTTATCAAGCGCAAATTTTAGGTTATTACACCCATCAAATGGCTGGATTTGATAAAGAAAAAGCCAAAAAATTAGTTGATAAAAATCACAATCCTTTTGTTTTAATTGCTTTGGGAAAAATTGGTGACTATGAAAAAGCTGACCCAAAAATTGTTGAAATGGATAATGTAAAAAAGGAAAGAAAGGAAAGGTGGTATCACTTAATTTAAAAAAAAAGACCTCTTTAATAATCTTCTAAGAATTTAAAAGAAATTTTAAATTAATAGTTGAAACATTAGGTATTTTTATCAAAAAGGACCAAGATGGTTAAGAAAGTTTTAAGTGGTTTACTTTCGATATCATTTTAAAAATCTTTCAAAATACAAAAATTTTTTATACATATAACAACTTGAGGTTTTTTTATAGATATTTTGGGAAGCTAAGTCAGCAAAATAAGTGGCGGCATCAGAAAGGCAAGAAAAACAAATCCAGCAATATAAATTATCATCCTTTTTTATCTTATTTTCAGCCTCTTGATTATAACTCTCTAAAAAAGTAACAAATACATCCTCAAAATGTTTTTCTACCCCATCAGGATATGACCATTCAACTAAAGCCAAGGATAAATCTTTAACTGAAGGACCAATGCATGACCAATCAAAATCAAGAATCGCTGATACTTGGCCGTTATCAAAAAAAACATTACCCGCTCGGTAGTCGTTGTGGATTAAATAATAATTATTGAAGTTTTTTTGGGCAAAGTTTTTATAAAAATTAATTTTTTCAATAAACTCTTTTCCCCCCTCTTGATACTTGATTAATTTTTCAGCTTTTGCCAAAGCTCGATCAACTTCAGTAAAAATATTTCTTTTTCTTGAAAGATTAAAATTTATCCCAAAAGATAAATTATGAATTTTTGCTAAAGATATGGCCGCTTTAGCAACTAAATCTAAGTTTGGTTTTTTATCTTTTTCAATTTTTATTGGAAAACCTTTGACATATTTAAAAACTACCCCCACTTTTCCCTCATCATCAATAAAAAAATCTTTTCCTTGTTTTGTTTTTATAATTTCTGGCACTGGTAGACCTTTTTTGCGAAAATAAGAAAGCCATTGAAGCTCAAAAATTACATCATCTCCAAGATCTCTTTTTCCCATTCGAAAAACAGCCATTTTATTATCTTTTTCATCTTTTATTAAAAAGACATCATTATCCGGTCCTTCTCTTAATAATTCAATCTTGGGTTTTTCGCAAAAAGAATAGTGTTTTAGAAAAGTTGATTTGATAGTCATTTAAATTATTTTAAATTTTTATATCAATTATTTTCTTAATATAATCTAAAACTTTTTTTTGCTCTTTTTTAAAGATATTAATCACTCGATTTCTTAAGGTTGAAGGAAGAGTATAAGAGGAGTGGATACCAAAATAAGTCTCAATTAACTTTTCTTTTCTTTTTTCCACCTCATCTAAATAATTTTTTTTAAAAAGCTCAATAAGCTCTCCTTTGACCCCATTTTTATAAGCCAAGTAAAAAGCCAAAAGTTGTTCATCTTTACCAAGACCCGATCCTCCATAGGAGCTTAGGTCGTTTTCTCCATTAAAAATTACGTATAAATTCTTCTTTCTTAAAGAAAACATATCGTTTTGATAAAAACCGACTCTTTCTGGAGAGATATTTAAGGCTTTTAAAAAAATATAAATTCGAGCACACTTTTCACAAACCCCACACCAACGTCTTTTTTTTGCTTCTTCTTCTTCTGAAAAACAAGACATCTGGAACCGACCTAGAAAAGGATAACGATGATGTAAAAGATAAACAATAAAAATTTCATTAATTGGCTCTACTAAACTCCCTATATGAGTATTGATAAAAAACAGTTTTGGAATATCAGCTAAATGCTTCATCGCCAAAACACTTTGTTCAAAAACGGGATTGATAAAATACCCCTCTTTGTCTTTTAAATAAAAATTACAACTCTGCTCATTACCAAAAAAAAGATAACGGGCTTGGTGATAAAAATAAAAAGGAAGAAGTACAAAAGCATATTGAGAAAGAATAATATCCCATCCCCAATAAAAACCCGTCGTCTGACGCATTCGCCCAAAAGATAACGGAAAAAACAAAACCTCATTTTCAAATTTTCCATAAAAACGATAAGCTAGCTTTTTTTTATGGGTATTTTCAAAAGACGACTGTGGTTCGCGCATAAAAATTGGGATAACATCAACTCCAAGCTCATCTAAAAGTCCATAAGTTAAAAGCGACTCTTTGCCAAAAGAAAAAAGAAGCAGAGCCTTGTTTTTAAGTTGGCGCTTAACTTTTTTACCACTATAAGAATAATTTACTCCTTTAAAATAGGTTTGAAAAAAGGCATTATAAAAGTTTTTTAAAATCTCACTGGTTTTTAGACTTTTATTTTCAAAAATATTCATCGGCAGTGAATAAGCCAATATCTTAAAAAAAACTGACTCAATCGGCGGATGAGGGAAATGATAAATGACTGGTTTTTGTTCAACCAAAGGTAAATGCCAGGTAGCAATATATGTTAGAGAGTCGGCAAAAATTTTATGCAAAGATTTAGGAAATTTTTCCCAAACATAAGAAGGATAAGTGGTTAGATATTTTTTATTTTTTATTTTAATTTCTACTCCGTTTTTAACAATCTTTCGAAAAATATGAACTCCGTTTTTAACCATAATAAAAATGTTTAATTTTCAATATTATACTCCTTAAAATTGGATTTACAACCTAATTGTCATTCCTGGCTTGACCAGGAATCTATATAATTTCAACCTCTTTTTAAGGTATGATTGTATAGATTCCCGCTTTCGCCAAGTCTGACTTGGCTTTCGCGGGAATGACAAGAATATGTCAATTATATATTCACAGTTGGAATGACAAAAAGTGATAAAAACTAGAAAACCGTATTAAAATAAGATATGATATCAGATTGTTTTGAGAAATATGATTTAAAATTTTTCAAAAAAAATAGAGGATTGAGGAATGTTTTTTTGCAGTAAAAATTGGCGCAAAGACTCAACAACACCCCTTCCTCCACAAAGATAAAACTCAAAGTCAAAAATTGTCTCTTTTATCTTTGGATATAATTCTTTTTCAAAAACGTAATCGACATGACCCAAAGAAAAAAAATCACTCTCAACTGATGATAAACTTGTCTCTTTCGATAAACAAATTTTAAATTCAAAACTTTGATATTCTTCTTTTATTTTCTTAAACTCCTCCAAAAAATAAACATCCTCTTTTTTTCGCAACCCCCAAAAAAGAAAATTTTGACTTTTAACCAAGTCTGACTTGGTTTTAACCAAGTCTGACTTGGTTTTACCCTCCAAATCGAAGGGTGACTTTTGACTTTCCATAATCATACTTCTTATTGGCGCAATTCCAGTACCCGTGGCAAAAAATATTTTATTTTTATCAGTTTTTTTTAGAGTAAACATCCCAGCCGGTCCTTTAAACAAAACCTTATCGCCTATTTTTAGGTTTTTTAAATAAGTTGAGCCCACACCTCCATCAACCAGCTCAACCACTAATTCAAACGAATTTTTTTGCCATGGTGGGGAAGCAATCGAATACAATCGAGAAATAGTCTCACCCTTAGATGGTATCAATAAAATCAAATACTGACCCGCTAAAAAACTAATTTCTTTTGGTTCAATTAAAGAAAATTCAAATAAATAAATGTTTGAAGCTAAATTAGTTTTTTTAATCAATTGGGTTTGGTATGAGATAAGCATGATATAAAATTTAAAATTTAAATATTAAAATGACAATGTAAAATTCAAAATGATTTTATTTTTTTAATTTTTAATTTTCATTTTGAGATTTGAATTTTGGATTTTAAATTTTTATTAAAGTCTTGCTCTTTGGGCAATTTCTGCCTCAACCAACTCTTTTGGTTTTCCATACTTTAACCGAGATAATTGAATAATCGCTTGAGCAATTTTTTCATTGGCTTCTTTTTTAATTTTTTCAATATCCTTGGTCATATCAACGGAAAAAGGTGGCACCGGATCATTGTGAACAATAGTTTTCATATACGCATGAAAACGCTCAACATTAATTAAATCTGATTCTGAAAATATTGGCTGAAACTCTCTTTGAACATAAGAGGCATCGGTGACTCCCAAACGAAAAGCAATTAAAGTGCCAACATTACCAAAAACAGCGTTTTTTACCTCCTCTTCCATCTGGCCGATAAATTGATTGGCAACGGTTAAACCCAAATGATATTTTCTTGCCTCAGATAAAATTACGGCAAAATCCGGGGTGGCAAAGTTTTGAAATTCATCAACATACAAATAAAAATCGCGCCTTTGATCTTCCGCAATTTCCTGCCGACTCATCGCTGCCACTAATATTTTGGGAATCAAAACTAATCCTAAAAATGAAGAGTTTTCTTCCCCTAATTTTCCTTTTGAAAGATTAATTAAAAGTATTTTTCCCTCATCCATTACCTTTCGAAAATCAAAAGCACTTTTTGACTGACCAATAATATTTCTCATTGTTTTGTTAGTAACAAATCGACCAAATTTTGAGACAATATAATCCAAAACTTCTGATTTATGAAAGTCTGAGGTTTGGGCAATCTGATCGGTCCAATAACGTCTTACAATTGGATCTTGGACTTTTGGTAAAAGCTCTTGGACATACTTTGGATCAGTTAAACACCGAACCACCTCAACAAAAGTGGTTCCGGGTTCACTCATCACCGTCAACATCGCATTTCTTACTGCATGTTCAAAACGCGGACCAATAATCCCCGTTCTTTGAGGATCATAAAGTTTATACATTAAGTTGATAATTGAAGTGGTAATAAAATGTTTCTGCTCTTCATTATATGCCTCCAAAAGATTTAGACCCATTGGCCGTTGCGTGTCTGATGGATCAAAGTAAATAACATCTTCAGCCCTTTCTGGTGGAATATAACGCAAAACATCTTCAACCAAATCACCATGCGGATCAATAACACAAACTCCATAACCAGCCTTAATATCTTGTTTAATCATTTCTTTTAAAAGTTCAGACTTACCAACACCAGTTTTTCCAATAATATAAGTATGACGCATTCGATCTTTTGGCGCAATATAAACTGGTCGCTTAACTCCTCGATAATAACCAATACCAATAAAAGTCCCCCCACTTATTGGGACTTCTGCCGGAACTGGCGCGGTTTTTGCTTTCAGCCATTGAATATGGGGTGTTTCGATTGTTTTATTGGGAAAGTGAAAAATGGTGGCTAGCTCTTCTGAAGATAAAGTAGAAATGGAATTAAAAAAAGGTAAGTCAATAACCGGAAAAAACTTGTAAATAAAATTAATCATAAATCCACTGGCAAATAAATTTCTTGCCCCCTTAAAACCATTTAAATCCGAAGAAAATTGAGAAAAGGCGGTTTTAAGATTGCGAAGATGAGCATTGGCTAGATCTTTATTTTTGGCTGAAACAACAAGACGAATTATCACCTCAAATTGAGGTTTTGAAGCTTTATCATCAATTTTTTCTAAAATTTTTGGGTCGGTTTTAAAAGTAGCTTTTTGTGGATCGGCCTCCTGTTTTTTGGTTGAGGAAACATAAGCTTTTCCCATTTTTTTTACTTTTCCTGATGCGGGACGAATAAGAATTTGAACCATCGCTCCCTCACCCTCCCCCATCTTTGACAAAGCTGAAGTAATTGCCGCCAAAGGATCGGTAGGAAGTTCTTTGTAAGTTTTTATTGGATAATAATGGACGTCTTTTAAAAACAATCCCGCAAAAGAGACTTTACCATCTTCAGAAAAAATATTGGGCTCATCAACTTTTTTTATATCCGCTTGCGGATAGTAACCATAAATATTTTTTTCCACTAAATCAATAAGTCGTGATGGGGCCGAAACATAAAAACGAATATCGGCCTGCTTCCCCACAATTTCAAACGCCAAAACATCATCCACCTCCAAAAAAGAAAAAAAACCTGATTTTTTTAAGGAAGAAAAAGAAGAAAACATTTGTTCCGCAGCATCGATTTTGATCTCATTATCTTTAGGAAGTTTGACCTCTAAAGTAATCATTTCTAAAGAAATTTGTTCTCTTTTTTTAATCCTAAAATATAAAACAATAAGATAAAAAAGCAAAAAAGTAAAAATCCCGGCCAGAACCGCCGCTGCTAAAGCCAATAAAATAGTGATTAATCGATCAGTAAAAATTTGATAATCAAGATTATTGACCATATAAACATTATAATAAAAAAAAGTTTTTTGTTATACCCATCTTACTCTGGTTTTCAATTTTTATTATTTTTTGTTATCGCTACTAAGTTGGGATCTATATAATTGAAAATATTCTTGTCATTCCCGCGAAAGCCAAGTCAGACTTGGCGAAAGCGGGAATCTATAAAATCATACCTTAAATAAAAATAAAAGAGATAGAAATCATATAGATTCCTGATCAGAGTCAGGAATGACAATAGATTCTGGTCGAGCTTGCCCTTCGAATCGGAGGACATCATGAAAACAACGTAAGTTGCAAACTCAAGTAAAAGGAGTATAGAATAAAATATGATGAACAAAAAGAAGAAAACCAAAAAAAAAGAGCTAAAAAATCAAATCCCCAAAAAAATAATTTTTAATAATTTTTATAATTTTATTATTATAATTTCTCTCCTCCTTTTTTTAATTTTAAATGTTTATCTTTCACAAACTATCTCTCCCTTATATGAAAAATTAACCAATAATGATAAAAAAGCCATCATTGATTATTTAAAAAAAATAAAAACCCTTCCCCACTTTAAGACTGAGTTAAAAAAATTCACCAACATTTTTGGCCAATCAATTGTCAAAGAAGTTTTTTTTGACGACGAACAAAGAAAGATAAAGATTAAAAAACTGGAAGAAGCATTGAAAAAAAATCCAAAAAGCCGTGATGTTTTAATGAGTTTGGCCATTCTTTATCAGGAAGATGGTAATGAAAGATTGGCAAAAGAATATTTTAAAAAAGCAAAAGAGATTGATCCTATGATAAAATAAAATATATGGTAAAACAAGTCCATCTTTATATCAAAGGTGATGTTATCGGAGTTGGTTTCCGGGCTTGGACTAAAATCCAAGCCAAAATTTTAGGCGTTTGCGGCTGGGTAAGAAACGTCTATGATAAACCAGAGATTTTTGGTGTTTCTGGCGGGGTGGAGACAGTAATTCAAGGCGAAGAAGAAAAAGTGGAGAAGATGGTTGAACTTTTAAAACAAGGACCGCCAGTTGCAAGAGTAGAGGAGGTAGAGGTTTTTTGGGAAAAACCAAAGGAAAACTTTGATGGGTTTGAGATAAAAAAATAAAATTTATATTCCCTCCAAAAGATAAGCCAGTCTAATTCCTAATCCTTTAGCAATTTTCATTAAAACTTTAAACGAAGGATTGGCCCTTCCGTTTTCAATTTTGGCAATATAGGTTCGGTCAACGTCGGAAAAATAAGAAAGTTCATCCTGGGAAAGCTCTTTTAGTTTTCTTATTTTTGATAGTTTTTCTCCTAAACGCCTATAAATAAAATTGCCTCTCATTTTTATAATAAATACAAAAGGAGTGGATTATTTTCTATAGACAATAATCTACAAATTTGATGATTTAGATTATAATAAGAAGATAAAAAAATTGAAATATAATCTTGCTTTAAAAAATAATTTTTTAATTACTAAATTAATCTTTTATTTCAGAAAATCAAAACCAGATGAAGATTTAAGGTATTTTTGAAAAGTCATTTTTAAGATTTAATTAAGTTGTTTTCTCCCATATCCACTTTTAAGAAATTCTTCACGCGCTTTAGCATCAGCTTTATCAATAAAGTATTCATAGTAAATCAGTAAAAAAGAAGAAAGAAATTTTGTTGCCTTTGATAATCCTTTAGAGTGTTTTTTTTAAGTCTTTTTTTTAAATCTGTAGTAAAACCGGTGTAAAGTTTTTTATCTTTTAAACTAAAAAGAGTATAAACGTAGAATTTTTTATTTAACCAAGTCATTCTTGGTATTAGAAAGATTGTTTTTAAACAAAACATCAGACGTTTTGTTTAAAAAATCTTAAATATATATTTTTGGTGTTGAGTCAAACTCGACAACCTCGTCTAACTCAAAAAACTGAGTTAGACCAAGTCAGACTTGGTTAGACTCGGTGGACCTGAGGGGACTCGAACCCCTGATCTCCTGACTGCCAGCCAGGCGTTCTAGCCAACTGAACTACAGGCCCAAAAATATATCTTATATTTTATATCACTCTGCTTTGATTTTGCAACTTTTTGGTATATAACCAACCTAAATCAGGTTTGCAATTTTTACTATTTTTTTGTTGTCCCAACTGAGTTGGGATCTATATAATTGAAAATATTCTTGTCATTCCCGCGAAAGCCAAGTCAGACTTGGCGAAAGCGGGAATCTATACAATCATACCTTAAAAAAAGGTTGAAATTTTATAGATTCCTGAATAAATCAGAATGACAATTATATAGATTCCTGGTCGAAGCCAGGAATGACATAAAGATTCCCGGTCAAACTTGCCCTAAGATTCGGAAAGCAAGGAATGACATAAAGTTACAAACTCAAGTAGAAGGAGTATAGAATAAAAACGTGATAAAATTATGTAATGTGCTGCGGTAATAAAATTTCCCAAAAAACTGCCTTTTTGATTTTAATTTTTCTTATATTTCTTTCTTTAGTTAATCAATTTTTAAATCAACCAAATCAAAAAAACAGCCCTTATTCTAAAAATTTACCCCAACCAAAAACAACTATCCCAATAAAAACTGCTTCAACCGAAGCCTTTTTCGTAACCAAAGTGATTGATGGCGATACCATTGTTTTGGAAAATGGTCAAAAAGTCCGTTATATTGGTATCGATACTCCAGAACTTCATCATCCTAAAAAAGAAATGGAGTGTTTTTCCCAGCAAGCTTATGAAAAAAACAAAGAGTTAGTTTTAGGAAAAAAAGTTTTTTTACAAAAAGATATTTCTGAAAAAGATAAATACAACCGTCTTCTTCGCTATGTTTTTTTGGACGAAAAAATGTCAACCGCTGAGGCATCATTTGTCAATCTTTATTTAGTCAAAAATGGCTTTGCCTATGCGGCCACCTTTCCTCCCGATGTAAAATATGCAAACGTTTTTTTAACCGCCCAAAATGAGGCCCGACAAAAAAATCTTGGCCTTTGGCAAAAATGCCTAAAATAAATATTTTTTAATTTGAATATGAATACGATTTTTAAGAAACTTCTTCAACTTAAAACGCTTCCCCTAAAATCAGCTGGTCACAGTATGCTTCCTATTCTTTATGAAAATGACATAGTTTACTTTAAAAAAATCCCTTTTTTAAAAATTAAAGTTAATGATTTGATTATTTTTAAAAAGAAAAATCAACTAATTACCCATCGGGTAATTTATAAAACAAAAAAATATCTTATTACCAAAGGTGATAACAATCCAAATTCTGATGGCAAAATTTATCCTAGAGAAATTTTAGGCAAGGTTTATCAAATCAAACGCAATGGTCAAATTATAAAAACCGAAACTTTATATCTTATCCAATCCACCCATTATTTTTCCGAAATTGTTAAAATCAAAAATGAGTTTGATAAAGAAAATATCAATTATGTTTTTTTAAAAGGCTTACTCCTTCATCTTTATTTTGAAGGGACACATCCTAAAAGGCTTTATGCTGACTGTGATGTTTTAGTTGATAAAAAAGATTTTCAAAAGGCAGAAGAAATTTTGCTAAAAAATCATTATCAAAAAGCAGAACTTCATTGGTCAAAAACAGCTAAAAAAATGCAAAAAAAAGAACTTGAAGCAACATTTTATAAAAAAACTAATCAATTTATTATTACTTTTGATATTCATATTCAATTAGTTGACTTATCAATAGTTCATTTAGGCCATTTTAATGAACTTTATCCTCAAAAATTAATTGATAACCTAACTGAAGAATTTTTAAAAACCAAAAGAAAAATAAAAATTAATAATGAACCTTTTTTAATACTTGATACTTGCTACTTAATACTCTACCTTGCTCTTCACCTTTTTCATCACAACTTCACCGGTGCTTTTCGTTATGATTTTTTGGATAAGGTAATTAAAAAAAGTAAAATTTCAATAAAAAGTTGGCAAGAGATTGCCTTAATTATTAAAAAATATCAATTAAATAACTTTGTTTTTCCTGTTTTTTTTCTTCTTAAAAAATACTATCAATCCCCAATCCCAAAAAACTTTTTAAAAAAAATCCAACCTAAACCTTTACACAACGTTTACACAATGTTTACACAATTTTTACACGAAATTAACATCTTCAACGACGAATCCCGCCTCCGCGCCGGCATCAAACGGTTTTTATACCTTTTTATTTTCTCCCCGTCTCCTTTTTGGAAAAAGATTTTAATTATTTTCAATCCCCAAGTTATTTTTGCCTTTTTTTGGGTAGTTTGGAAAAAAATAAAAAATTTTGTGGATTTAAAATCCATAAAATTTGACAATTTTGTGGATTAGATTTTGTAATTTAAATTAAAAAATACCAACCAGAAAAAGATTTTGTAATTAATCTAATTCTCAAAGATCAATTAGTAAAAAACAACCCGCAGATTAAGTTTATTTCTTATTATCAATAAGATATAATTTGACTTGACAAACAAAAATAACCCTGCTAAAATTTATAAAATATGAAAAATAACCCTGCTAAAATTAATAATATCTTTCCTCGAGATATTTTAGAAGAAATCAATCTTTATCTTGATAAAAAAGAAATTGTGGCTGTTATTGGTCCTCGACAATCAGGTAAAACAACTCTTCTTAAAATTATTCTCAGCCAAATATCTTCTAAAAAGAAATCGATTTTTATTACTTTTGAAGAAAAAAAAGCGGCTGAGATTTTTAACAATGATGTAGAAAATTTTAAAAAGATATATGTTGAACCTTATGATGTTGTTTTTATTGATGAATTCCAATATGGCAAAGATAGTGGTCAAAAATTAAAGTATCTTTTTGATACCTCAAATACCAAATTTATAGTCTCAGGCTCTTCGTCTTTAGAAATTAAAAATATTGGCAAATATTTGGTGGGAAGAGTTTTTACTTTTTACCTTTTTCCCTTAAGTTTTTTAGAATTTTTAAAAGCAAAAGATAGTCAAATTTTTAAAATCGTTAACTTTGGTTTTCAATTTACTAAAAAAATAATCTCGAGCAATGAAAGGATAATTTTGGAAGATCCAATAAAAAGTGAGGGGTTAAAAAAAGAGGTTTTAAATCTTTTTTTTGAATATCTTACCTTTGGCGGTTATCCAAGAGTAGTTAAAGCAAAAACCGATGCTGAAAAAAAACTTGTCCTTTCAAGCATTGTTGACAACTACCTGCTTAAAGAAATCCAAAGTCTTCTTCATCTTGCCACCGAAAATGAATTACTTCGTTTAGCTAAGTTTTTGGGTCTTCAGATTGGTCGTCTTATCTCTTATCAGGAACTTTCCTTCTCCTCAGGTTTAAATTTTATTGAAGTTAAAAAACATCTAAATATTTTAAAAGAAACTTTTATCTTAAATTTTTCTTTTCCTTATTTTAAAAATCGACGATTAGAACTGGTTAAAAATCCAAAAGTTTATTTTGTTGATTTTGGTTTTAGAAATAAAATTATTGAAAATTTTAACTGGCCAGAAAATCGAACTGATTTAGGTAGTTTGGCAGAAAACTTTGTTTTTAACTCCTTAAGTCAAAAATTTACTAGCTTTAAAACAATAAATTTTTGGCGAACTAAAAGCCAGGCCGAGGTTGATTTTGTTATTGAAGAGGGAGAAGAAGTGATTCCCATAGAAGTAAAATTTTCCCCTTTGGGAAAAAAAGTCATCGGTAAAAGTCTTTTTAGTTTCGTAAAAAAATACTCACCTAAAAAAGCCATTATTACCACCTCTGATACTTTTGGCAAAAGACAAGTTGAAAAAACTACCATATATTTCATCCCCATTTTTTACTTCCAACCCTAACCCCAATCTCTCCTTATCTTAACTTATATCCATTTATCTCTATAAATCTCTATTTATCTCTATTTCTCATTCGCATTATTCGTATTATATTTTTTAACTTTTACCCAACGTTTACACACCTTTCACACAATTTTTACACAAAATAAATATTTTCAACGACGAATCCCGCCTCGACCCCGGCATTAACCGTTTTAAAAATCTTTTTCTTCTCTCCCCCAGTCCTTTATGGAAAAAAGTCTTAATCTTTTTTAACCCTCAAGTTATTTTTGCGGTGTTTTGGATAGTTTGGAAAAGAATAAAAAATTTTGTGGATTTAAATTCCATAAAATTTGACAATTTTTTGGATTTGTGATATGATAAAAAATATGCTTTTACCACGTTATTTTGAAAATTTAAATCAATTTCTTTTGCCAAAAAAGGTTTTGGTTATCTATGGTCCAAGACAAGTTGGTAAAACCACTCTTTTAAAAAACTTTCTTAAAACCATAAACCTAAGATACAAATTGGTCACTGGTGATGATTTATCTGTCCAAGAAATTCTTTCTTCTCAAAGATTAAAACAACTCTCTGAATTCTGTGCCGGCTACCAACTTTTAGTGATTGATGAGGCGCAAAAAATACCAAACATCGGCATTAATCTAAAACTAATAGTTGATAATATTCCTGATTTAAAATTAATTGTTACCGGTTCATCAAGTTTTGATTTATCAGGCCAGATTGGTGAACCATTAACTGGAAGAAAAATTACACTTACTCTTTATCCTTTATCGCAGCTTGAACTTATAAAAATCAATAACCCTTATGAATTAAAAGAGAAACTGTCTGATTTTTTAATTTTTGGTAGTTATCCAGAGGTGATTACCAGTAACTCTAAAGGGAAAAAAATAGAAGTTTTAAATGAACTAGTAAATTCTTATCTTTTAAAAGATATTTTAGAATTAGAAAAAGTAAAAGGAGCCAAAATTTTAGTTGATCTTTTAAGGCTTTTGGCTTTTCAAGTGGGCAGCGAAGTTTCTTATAATGAGCTTGCCAATAGTTTAAATATCGATGTTAAAACTGTTGCTCGCTATCTTGACCTTTTTGAAAAATCATTTATTCTTTATAATCTTCGCGGTTTTTCAAGAAATTTAAGAGGCGAAGTTAATAAAAAAAGTAAATATTACTTTTTTGATAACGGAGTCCGAAATGCTTTAATTTTAAACTTTAACTCTTTAGATAAAAGAAATGATGTTGGCGCTTTGTGGGAAAATTTTTTGGTAATGGAACGACTAAAAAAACAGGCTTATAAAAGAATCTATGCTAATAATTATTTTTGGCGCACCTGGGAGAAAAAAGAAGTTGATTGGATTGAGGAAAAAGGGGGAAAACTTTTTGCTTTTGAGTTTAAATTTACCAAACCAAAAAAAACTCATCTTTTAGATTTCAAAAAAGCCTATCCAAAAGCAATAACCAAAATCATAACCAAAGAAAACTATTTAGATTTTGTCACTTAATAGTTAAAAAGTTTTTAAATAACTTTTACCCAACTTTTACACCATTTTTACACTACCTTTTACACAATTTTTACACAAATTATTCACACCCCCTCCAAAAGTTTAGAAACTCTTATTCTTAATCCTCTTGCAATCTTTACAAGAACTTTAAACGAAGGGTTGGCTTTTCCATTTTCAATTCTGGCAATGTAAGTTCGGTCAACATCGCAAAGTGAGGAAAGATCATCTTGGGAAAGGGATTTTTCTTTTCTTAGTTTGGTAAGTTTTTCTCCCAAGCGTTGGTAGATAAAATTACCCTTCATTTTAATAGATACCATACAAAAGAGAAATTTTTCTGTCTATAGAAGATAGACAAAAAAATTACGGATTTAGGCCAATATAAAAAGATAAAAAAATCAATATAACAGTTAAAATGTAATTAAAATATTTTTATCTCTTAGTCTCTAATAATTTCTATTTATCTTTATTTGTCTATAATTTTAAATGTTTGATGTTTAACCCTGAACCTATTACTTTATTCTTATTTATCTGAATTTTTTTTGACCTAAATAATTTTACTATTTAAACTAATTTCAACTATCTCTTTGACTATTTTCAAGCATTTTCAAATAAATTTAAATATTTTTATGTTATATTTAAGATAACTTTTAAATAATTTTAAATTCTCTTGAAATTTTTTATTATAATTATTATAAAAATATTATGCAAAAAGCTATAAAATTTACTTTCTTTATTTTAATATTAATAATAATAGCCGAAATTATATTTCTTCTTTCTTTTAAATCAGAAAAAACAATAGCAAAAATCTACCCAAAAAAAACTCAACAAAACGCTTATCCTCAATTTGATAACTTTTACGATTACATCTATTATTATAACAATAACCCAGCAATTGATCCAGGCGTACTAAGTTATCTTTTTAATATTACTGATGATTATTTAAAAAAAGCTGAGCTAAATTTAGAAATTGAAGGATATGTCATAGACATTAACAATAATCCTAATCCAAATCCATACTTTCCTTATTTTAAACCAAAATTACATATAAAATTTAAACTACTAAACAAAAACCCTAATACCTTCAATTTATATTTTTCAGAAGACGACCTTAAAAAAACTAAATTTTTTACTATGAAAGAAAATAAAATCGAAGAAACAACTCTTGACCAATTAAAAATTAATGATAGAATAATTGCAAAAATAACACTTAACCCAAAATTAAAAATTCCCGCTGAAGAAGAGTATAAAAAATTAGGATTCCGAACAAAGTCTTGGGGCTTTAACACTATAAAAAGAGAAATATTTATTTTAAACAAAAACTAAAATATGAAAAAAATTAAATTCTACAAAAAACCAAAAATAATAAGTAAGAAAATAAAAATACATAGCAGACAAAATTATAATTTCTTTGATGACGAAGATTTTTTAAATACCCAAAATCTTTTTGCACAAAGTGGTGGCGGTGGTTGCGGGGGTAAAGGTAAGGAACAGATGATGTGAAAGTTGTAAAAAGAGATTAATGTGCCTTATTTTAAACATATAAATTATTGTTTTTTTTTAAAAATAATCGCCCCTCAGAATTTCTAAATTTGTTATAAGACTGGTTTAAAGGAACACCCAAATTTTTATTTAAGAATAAAACTTCATAATCATTAAAATCAAATAAAGGGAAAAAAATTTTTATTTTTCTCTTTGAAATATATTTAATAGTTATTTGTTTTAAGGATAAAATACTAATTGAGTCTGTTTTTTTATGTCCTGTAATTAAATATTTTATTTTGTTTTGTAAGATAAACTGATTTATTTTTTTTACTCTTAAATTTTCGATTTTATTTTTTAGCTCAAATATATATTTTCGTTCAGAACTTATATTGTGATTGATTGTTACTATCTTAAACAAATATTTTTTTTCAATTAATTTTATAAATTTTATTGTTTCATTAAAATGGAAACCATTATTAAAGAAAATAACCTGAAAAGGAATTTTTTTAAAAACCATAAAAATTAAGTGGAGTAATAACGAAGAATCCTTACCTCCTGAAAAACTAACTATTGTTTCTCTCCATTTATTTTTATCAAAGAGTTTTATCAAATTCAGAGCTTTTTTTAATTTATATTCAATAGACTTTTCTAACATTAACATATTTATAACAACCTAACTATTTTTTTTTGTATTAAATCTTTAAAATGATGGTTAATAAAATCAATCTTAATTAATTTGAGTTCTTTTTTTGAAATCAGTTTACTTATTAAATAGTTATTTATATTCTCTATATTATTAAAAAAAATTATTCGCTTTTTTAGATCATTAATTTCTTCAAAATTATTTGTTTTGCTTTTCTTCAAATAAATAAACGTTGATATTTTTAAATTATCCAAAAGATTTAATCTATTCTTAAGTTTTCTATTTAAAAAGAAAAAATGATGGTCAATAAAAATTGGAGCAGCAAAACAGTCGTCTTTTTTAAAGAATAACAAAGTTAGGTCATCAGATATTTTAGTGAAGTGATATTTTTTTTTTAGCAAATTTGAAAGGGTTGACTTACCTACATTGCTTTTCCCAAATATTATGATAGCTTGATTGTTTTTTTTACTAACAACGCATGCGGCATGGATAACCGAATAATTTCTAGGCAAATGTTCTTGATAAATAAACTTTATTAGATTAAGCAAATCACTTAAGCCAATTAAGGAAAAAACAATGTATTTTTGTTTGTTTTTTTTAAAAAAAATTTGGTATAAATAATCATTTTTACTTTTTAAAAATGAATTTTTTTTCTGTTTTGGAAATATTATTACTTTTATTATTTTTTTGTAATTAATATTACAACTCTTTTTCCTCAGAAATTGAAAATTGTAATCTATTATATTTTTTAAATAAAAAAGATTTTCTTTATTATGATATTTATTTAGAGATTGAAATCTAAAATTTATTAGAAAAGGATAAACCAAATATGTTCCTAAATCTACTTCAAATTTATCTTTCATTTAATTTACCCAAAACAAAACCATAACATATAACTTCATTTTCGTTCTCAATGTCAATTATCTCTTCAAAAATACTATTATTAGCAAACCCTAAAGCACAACAACCTAAGTTTAACATTTCTGATAATAAATAAATATTTTGCCCCACATGACCCGATTCAATTAGTGAGAAAAAACCCGCTAAATCACCATATTTAACTGCGCTTCTTTTAAAAAAAGAAGTTATTATAAGAATAACCCCGGGTTTTAAAAAATTAAAAAATTTTAAAAGAAACATTATTTTCTTGTATTTTTTTTCATCAAGAACCCACAAAAATTCCAATGAATGATTCAAAGGAAAATAGTGATATACTCCTTTATCTAAATCAGAATTTAAAGATATTAAATAACATTCGAGCGGATATAGGGCGCCAGCAGATGGATAGTAACGCTTATTTTTATCAGACAAACCAAAAGAATATTTTAATAATGAACTAATCTCAATGAGGCTAATTTTTTTATTAGAAAATATTCTTTTGGATCTTCTTTTTTTTAGTAATTGAATATAATAATTATCTAACTCTTTAGTTGGTAAAAAAACCTCTGAAAATCTAGGATAGGTCTTAAATTTTGAAATTGGCTTGATATTTTTATTTACTAAAACATAATCGTTTGTATAATAATCAAAAATATAGTCTGTCCTTTTTTTAAAATATTTAAATAAGAAATTAAGATAATTTTTCATACTTAAAATGTTGGTAATTTATCGATTTTTTTATCAGGAATGTTTTTATAAATATAATCAGCATTATTATAATTATTGTCTAAGTATTTTTTTAACTTGTTAAAATTAAAAAATTTTTTTACGTTTTCTTGATTTAAAAAAAAACAATTAAAATCTGGTACTATAACTTTTACAACAAAAAAATTTTTCTTACTTAAAGATTGATTAAAAATATAATAAAAATATTCTAAATTAATATTTTTTTTGTTTTTTTTAATTTCTTTTTTAACTTTAAGCGTATTATTTTTTATTTTGTCTATTTTTTCTAACAATTTTATACCATTATTTTTTTTAGCAAAAAAGAATGTGGAATCACTTATATTTTCTATCTTTTCCTTTTTAAAGATTTGAAAACGTTTATGACTGTTTTTAATAGAAATTCTTGAGTGGAATGCTTCTAAAAGAGCCCCAATAATAGTTTTATTTAAATCATTGCCACACTTATAACCAAAAGTCAAAAAAATATCGGAAAAATCATCTATAATAAATACTCCAACTACGTAAAGACCAAAATGGTTTTTAAATTGATAAACCTTAATCTTAAGTCTATATTGGTAAAAATAATCAATTAGATTTTTAACTTCTTTTGAAAATTTATTAATCTCAAAAATCCCTATATTAGATATAAAAGTATTAACTACACACTCCCTTTCAATAGCCTCATATAAAGCCCTATATAGAGCATCTTGTAAAGTAAAACCAAAAGATGATCCATTTGTGTTTGTTTCACAAACCAGTTTTTTTTCCTCATGTTTATCTAAAAAATTAAGAAATAGAAAAACGTATGGGATAAAAACTATCTCTAGATTGCCATCAAACTTTTTAAAAAATCCTTTAACTAACGGGATATTTTCAATAAATTTGTTTTCTTTAAAAAATTCCTTAAAAGAATTCTTTGTCATTTGCTTTTGTTTTTTATTCAATTCAGAAAAATTTATTAATTCTCTTTTATCTAGTAAATACTGGAAAAATCTTTCAATTGCTTCAGCTTTTGATTTTAATTCAGAAATTTTCTGAAATTTGTCAAAAGAAAAACCGATAACATTATATTTTGGTAAATATAGATAATCAATTTTTTTAAGTTTATTTAAAAACATTTCTGAAAAAAAAATAGTGGCGCTCATAAATAACTTTGGTTCATCATTAAAGGGAACTTTCTTACTTATAAATTTATCAATCAGTTTAAAATCTTTTATAAATGAGTTAATAATTTGCAATTTTTGATAGATCTTCAAAGTCATTTTTTAATACTAATAAATAAACTTTTAGCAAAACATAAATATTATAACTAAATCCTCATTATTTTCATTATTAAAATTAAATACTAATATTAATTTTATTTAAGTAATAAAATATAATAAATTACTCTTTTTAATTTTTTTTAATTTCTTTAACAATTTTCTTCTTTTAAATTTTAACCCCTTTTCTATCATTTTAAAAATCTCAGCCGCAGTTTCGTTTAAGGTGTAAAGGACTGATTCCTCAGCATCAAAGATGACTGTTTCTTTGTCTATTTTTTGGATGATTAGTCCTTTTTGGATTTGGTACATTAAAGAATTACAAATTTTAAATTTTTAATTTTAAAACTAATTTTAAAACGATAAAAATTTAAAAACAATAAACCAAATGGTTTTAAAATTTAGAATTCGTTTAAAAATTTAGAATTTAAAATTTAAAGTTTTGAATAATATTTAAACTATTTTTACACTAAATTCATAATAATCATCTTAGTATCTTTGGCAATTTAAAAAGGCCTTCGTCAATTGGGATGATTTCTATTCCCTCTTTATTCATTTTCATTTTTCCGCCATAAAAAAGATATCCTTTGGCCATTGGGTAGTCATCAAGAAAAGTCTTTAAAGACTTTAAGTCTTTTGAGAAAATATCTTTTTTTGCTTTAATCTCAAATGCCTTTATTCCCCCTTCTCCATAGACAACAAAATCAACCTCAACGCCATTGGCCGTTCTATAGTAAAAAATCTTATCATCAAAGCCAAAATAGTCAATTATTGCTCTTAGATTTTGAAAAAACAAGCTTTCTAAAGCAATGCCAGTTAAAGAGGAAACATCATCAAGTGGTCCTTTAGGTCTTAAGGCTTGATAAACTCCAACATCAAAAAAATAAAATTTACTGTGTTTTATTAGTCTTCTTTTTGCTTTTTTAGAAAAAACAGGCAATCTTACACCAATTAACAAATCTTCTAAAATCGAAAAATAATCTTCAACTACTTTTCGATTAACATAGGCCTCTCGAGCCACTTCTGAGACATTAAGAACCGATCCTTGAGAAAAACTGGCCACCTCCAAAAAGCGACTAAAAGCAGCTAAATTTCTGGTTAATCCTTCAAAAGCCACCTCTTGTTGAAGATAAGTTTGGATATAAGATTGAAGATAGTCTGATTTTTGAGTGGTTGAATAAACTGCCGGCAGTCCTCCAAAATTCAAATAATCCTCAATCTTAAAATCTTTTCCCAATTCAATCGCGGTTAAAGGATGCATATTTAAAACCAAAGCTCTTCCTCCCAAAAGATTTATGCCACCACGTCTAAGTTTCCTTGCTGATGAACCGGTTAAAACGAATTTTAAGTGTCTTTCTTCAATTAACCGATGAACTTCATCAAGAATTTTTGGGATTTTTTGAATTTCATCAATAATAACCCAATCTTGAAAATTTTTAGGAATAAAATCTTCTAATCTTGATGGATTGGCTAAAAGTAAGTTATATGTTTCTGCCTTTAATAGATCAAAATATAGGGCATTTTTAAATTTCTCCTTTACCCAAGTAGTTTTGCCAGTGCCGCGCGGACCAAAAAGAAAAAAACTTTTTTCGGGAATTTGAGAAAGAAGTCTTTGATACATAATTCCATTTTAACATAAAAAATGGACTTGTCAAGTCCATTTTTAAATAAAATTAAAAACCAACTTTAAGCTGTAGTTTCATTTAATAAGTAAAGGACTGATTCCTCAGCATCAAAGATGACTGTTTCTTTGTCTATTTTTTGGATGATTAGTCCTTTTTGGATTTGGTACATTAAAGAATTACAAATTTTTAATTTTTAATTTTAAAACAAATTTTAAAACGATAAAAATTTCAAAACAATAAACCAAATAGTTTTAAAATTTAGAATTCGTTTAAAAATTTAGAATTTAAAATTTAAAGTTTTGAATAATATTTAAACTATTTTTACACAAAATTCATAATAATTAACATAAAAAATGGACTTGTCAAGTCCATTATACATTGTGACAACTCGTTAAGATTACTCATTTTAAAATACCATTAAACAACTAGGAATAAGGCTATTAAAATTAAAAAAAATTTTAACTTTAATAGGGTTATTTTTAAAAGTCAAGTGGTTTTTATTTTCAATCATCTAAACCACAAAAGATAGATAATTTTCCTTGGTAATTAACTTATAAGATGCGTTTTTATAGGTTAAAAGCCAATCATTGGGTGGTTTTTCCTTTTCTTTTTTCCATTTAATTTCATAGCCGTAAAGCTTTCCCCCTCTTTCCTCTACCCAATCAATTTCTTTTTTTGTATAAGTGCGCCAAAAATAGTTGTTACTGAAAATATTTTGATACATCTGTTTTTTTAATCGCTCGGTTACGATATAATTTTCCCAAAGTTGACCTAAATCGTCCCTTAAATTTAAAGGATTAAAATTGTTAATAACGGCGTTTCTTACTCCATTGTCATAAAAGTAATATCTTGAGGTTTTATAGACTTCTTTGCGAAGGTTACGAGAAAAACCACGAATATTAATAATTATAAACGACTTTTCCAAAAGATCCAGATAACGGGCAACTGTGTTTTTATGAAGATCCAAAATATTTCCCAATTCATTTAAAGAAACTTCTTTTCCTATCTGAAAAGCCAAAAGAGTAAGAAGATCTCTTAACTTTTTTGAGTTTTTTATGTTTTCTAATTCTAAAATATCACGAAACAAATAATCAGAAACCAACTCTTCAAGATACTCTCGTTTTTCTCTTATTGAATTTTTACTAAAAACCTCTGGATAGCCACCGTAAATTAAATGCTGTTCAAATATCTCTTCATAAAAAAGTTTTCCTTCTGTCTCAATTAGCTCTTTTGCCCAAATCGGATAAAGTTTTATCGTTTTTTTTCTTCCGGTTAAAGGTTCGCCCAACTGACTGGCTAATTCAAAAGACGCTGAACCACTGGCAATGATCTTTAATTGAGGCACTTCATCAATCAAAAGCTTTAGATTTTCTCCGATATTTTCAATCTTTTGAGCTTCGTCTAAAATAAAAAGAGTCGTATCTTTACCGATTAAATCTTTTATTAAATTAAGATTACCCGAAGAAAAAATATCAGAAACTACCTTTCTATCCCCTTTTAAAAAAGAAATTTTTTCTTTTTTAAAAAAATCGTCCTTTATTAGTTGTTCCAAAAGAAAGGTTTTACCGACTCGTCTTGGACCATAAATAACCAATACCTTTCCCCGCTCAATTTTTTCTTTTATTAGATTAAAAGCCTCTCTTTTGAGAATCATAAATTAACTTTAAATTAAATTTAGACACTTAACTAACCATATTTAACAAAATAATAGCATAAAATTTGTTTTTGTCAAGCGGTTTTAATTTTCCCTTTCAACCTTTCTAGTTCTCTTATCAAACTTTCTTTAAAATCTTTAAGAATAATCCAAAAACTTTTGGGAAGAAAAGGTTTGAGTTGAGTGAAGTCTAAAGTAGTATTTTTTACCAAAGCTAAAATTTCTTTTAAACTTTTTCTTATTGCGGTTTTATCTAAGGATGAACGGAGAATAAAATATAAATCAAAATAGTCTCTAAGTTTTTTTCGGGAAAGAAGAGCCGTTATTTTTTCTCCAACAAGATCTTCTTCTTTTAAAATAACAAGACTATTCGGTTTAAAAATTTTTTAAAGCTAAACGATGAGAGGGAAAAATTCTTTCTAAGTCATAAAGACTAAAATAAGAAAATCCCTTTTCTTTAACCACTTTTTCAAAATAATCCCATTTCAAATAGTTCCTAATTTTGTCCATTTAATGAAATGGTAAAATAAAAATCTTTCTTTATCAAGTGGTTTTATTTTTCAACACCAATATTTTCCTCTTTTCCAATTTCCCAATAATTTCTCTCACATCCTTTTCCACTCTTTCTTTTCTCACATCATATTTCTTTACCATTCTCTCAACAATCTCTTCTTCTTTTAATCCTTTTTTAAGAAGACGAAAGATTTCTGAGGCGGTTTCGTTTAAAGTATAAAGGACTGATTCTTCAGCATCAAAGATAACTGTTTCTTTGTCTATTTTTTCGATGATTAATCCTTTTTGGATTTGGTACATTAAAGAATTACAAATTTTTAATTTTTAATTTTAAAACAAATTTTAAAACGATAAAAATTTCAAAACAATAAACCAAATAGTTTTAAAATTTAGAAATTTGTTTAAAAATTTAAAATTTAAAATTTAAAGTTTTGAATAATATTTAAACTATTTTTACACAATATTTACACAACTTTTACACTATGTTTACACGTTTATACTACTTTTTACACTCCTTATTATCAATTTTAAAACAAAACCCAACGATCGAAGTATAATCTTTAAATCATACCAAAAACTTTTGTTTTTAACATCCTTTAAATCCAACTCCATCCATTTTTTAAAATCATTATGAAAAGCACCGTAAGCTACCCAAGAGGAAAAAATACCGGGAAGGACCAAAAATCGTTTTTCATATTTTTTTGGAATTTTTTTGGCTTCATCTAAGGGAAGTGGTCTTGGCCCAACAAAACTCATCTCACCTTTTGCAATATTTATCAACTGGGGTAGTTCATCAATCCCAATTTTTGCTAAAAATCGACCTATTTTTGTAAACCGTGGATCATCATAAACTTTAAATACCGGTCCATCGGCTTGGTTTAGATGTTTTATTTTTTCTTTTAAATCTTCTGCATTTTCCACCATCGTTCTTATTTTATAAATCCAAAACGGCTTTTTATTTTTTCCAGCTCGAAGTTGTTTAAATAAAAAGGGACCTTGGGAGGTAAGTTTTATAAGAATATATAGAATAAAAAACGCCGGAGAGAAAAAAATTAACAAAAATAAAGCCGATAATCTTTCAAACATTGAATAATTTTAAATTTTAAAGGCTAAATTTTAAAACAAATTTTTAATTATAAAACATTATAAAAACATTAAAAATTATTTACTGCCTTTTTTAGAAGAAATAATTATTGTTGAAAGAATCTTTGTCAATTCAAAGGCTTCTTTCCATAATTTTTTTGCTTCTTCTTTTATCTTTGGTTCTGCTTTAGCAATCATCCGTAACCAATGTTGGGTTTCTTTTGCTTCTTTTTTAGCAATATAAACTTTATTCAAAAAATCTTTTTTACTTGAAGCACCATTGGCTTCAAAATAATTGGCGCCAATACTACAACCAGAAGCAACTAATTGTTCAATAATCGGTTTTGTTATTGGAGTAACTTTTACTTTTTTTGCTAAATCAATAATGTTTTCTCCAAAGTCTTCCACCCTTTCTTCTAAGTCATAAATCATAAATATAGTATAATAAAATTTGTTAGTTAAATTAAAAAGATGTTTTGTATTTTTTGTTTTAAAATTCGTTTAAAAATTTAAAATTTAGAATTTAAAATTTTTAAGATGTTTAAAAAAATCATTCGTTTTCTCATCGACAACTACTTTCTCTCAATCTTTTTTGCCTGTATTGCCTTTGTTGCTTTAGTCTCAATTTATAAACTTTTTTTTGTTAAACCAACCTACGTCTATGCTAAAGTAAAGGTTGGTCAAGGTCTTTGGTGGGCCTCAACCCAAAAACCACCTTTTTGGTTTGTAAAAAATTTCCAAAAAGGTGATCAAGAGCTAGATTTAACTGGTAGGCCAACTGCCGAAATTTTGTCAGTCCGATACTATCCTTTTTGGGGATCAAATCAATACGACGTTTATCTTTTGATGAAGTTAAAAGTCACAAAAATGGGCTCGGGCAAGTACAATTTTAAACGCTCAGCCATTGGGGTTGGTGCCCCGGTTGATTTTGAGTTTCCAAAAGTTCAGTTTTCAGGGACAATTACCGAGCTTTCAGAAAAATCAATTAAGGAAAATTATGAGGAAAAAACAATTATTATCACCAAAAGAAATGCCAATCCTTGGGAATATGACTCAATAAAAATTGGTGATTTTTATTTTGATGGTCAAGAAAAAGTGGCAGAAGTTTTAGAAAAAAAAGCGGCCGACACCCAAACATTAACTTCCGACACCTTTGGCAACTATCCGGATATTACTCCTGAACAAAAAAAATACATTTTTGTTAAACTCAAAATCAAAGGCCAAAAAAAAGACAATCAATTTGTTTTTGGTGAAGAGCAAATTATTGCTCCGGGAAAAACTATTAACCTAGCCACCCAAAACTTTCAGTTTCAAGATTATTTGGTGGCAAAAGTAGAGTAGAAGAATAAACTTTGCATCGAATCGTAACTAAAAATAAATTAATAACTAAATAACTTTAATCCTTTAATCTTTTTAAAATCTTTTTTATTTTTTGTTAAAAGTGGCAAATGATAATACAGAGAAAAAGCAGCAATCTCTGCATCTTGAAATGTTATTTTATAATTATTTTCCCTCAATATCTCTCCTGTTAATTTCATTATCTTAAGGTTTGGATATAAAATTTCAATTTTATCTAAAAATTCGTTTAAAATTAATTCTTCTTTTTTATCATTTATGCTTTGTCCAGCAAAAAGCTCGGCAACAGTGATAGATGATATTACCGGAAGATAAATATTTAGATTAGATATTTTTGAAAAAATAGATTGTGATTTTTCTTTTAATCTAAAAAATTCAATCAGTACATCAGTATCAACGAGGATTTTTTTCATATAATTTTAAAAGTTTATTTTTTGATTTTTTTCTTATTTGTCTTAATTTTTTTTCATCAAAATCAACAAAATACTGAGTTTTATCGTTTAACATTTTTTTTAACCACTGATTTAATTCTTTTCCTTTATCCTCAGTTATCGGTTCAAGCTCTATTTTTTTATTTTGATTGACTCTAATCCAAAGTCTAAATCCTTTTTGAAAATTAAAAAGTTCCCTCAACTTAATAGGGATTGTTACCTGACCTCTTTCCATTATTTTTACAATGTCTTCAAAAATTACATTGGCCATAATTTTTATATTAATTTATATTAGTATGAAAATCATATTTTGTCAAGCAATAAAAAAATTTTAACTATTTGCCTTCAAAAATCAATTAAGAAAAATGAAAAACTAGATAAATACAGTCGGTTTAAAAAAACTCCTCCATAAATCGATCACGAAGATAAGAAAACACATAATTAATCCAAAATGACTTAGGATCACTTGTTTGACCAAACGAAGTTAAAGAACCAGCCGTCAACCAAGCTTGATAAGTATCTTCTAATTCTTTTAAAATCATCGGCCAGTAAGTAAGAAGATAGTCTTTGAATTCTTTTGGATTTAAATAATGCGACAAAAGTTTTTTTTCATAGAACGAAAGATTTATTTTTCCCTCAATCCAGAGTCTAATTCTTTCAATTGGGGTACTGTAAATTATCCAATAGCGCATTCTTTGGGTAATCTCATCTTCCCAGTAATTCCAGGCTTCATCAACCGTTTTTTGAACTTGATCAAATCTTTTCTGCTTAATAAATTGAGTTAATTTTGCCTTTTCTTCTTCTGGTAAATAAGAAAATATTTCATCATCAGGGGAAACTAAAGTATAAACTTCACCCTTTTCTTGCCGCCGGCCAACCCGGCCTAAAAGTTGTTCAAAACTGCGTCGATATTTAAAAGGAGTTAAAGAGACAAGAAGAAAACCACCTTCCTCAATTATTTTTTCATCTGGTTTTAAATCAACCCCTCGGCCAACCATTTTGACACAGATTAAAATCTTTCTTTTTTCTCCTTTTTGTGAAAGCCATTGATATAATTTAGCATCATCTTTTTCATTTTCTGCTGAAAGAGAATCAATCGCCACCAATTCACCAAAAGAGTCT
>Ga0308411_10000440_pt1 | contig 27169 bp, 26 predicted proteins | sample HotsprottomLayer_2_FD_203530 | JGI IMG/M metagenome (GOLD analysis project Ga0308411, IMG submission 203530) | Hot spring phototrophic mat microbial communities from Octopus Spring, Yellowstone National Park, Wyoming, United States -... | ecosystem: Environmental > Aquatic > Thermal springs >... | reverse complement strand
TCTCGGCCTGGCGGGTGGCCTCGGCGCTGCGCTGCTCGAGCGCAGCCGCACGCTCGCGCTCGCGCGCCAGCTCGGCCTCGACCGCGGTCAGGCGATGAGTCAGGGCCTCGCTAGCGGCTGCGGCCTCGCGCAGGCGATCGCACTCGGCCAGGGCCGCGGCGCGGGCCTCCTCGACGGCCTGCGCGCGCGCGAGCGCCTCGGCGAGCTCGGCCGCGAGCTCGCTACCGTCTGTGGCGCTCGGAGGGCCGCAGTCGCTTGCCGCGCTTGCTTTCGACTGTGCGACGGCATCCGGAGTCGGCCTGGCGGCAGACGGTGGAGCGGCACGCGACGGAGGGGACGCTGCTGCGGAGCCATTCACCGGGGTCGCGGCCCCCGGTGCGCGCCTGCGGACGGCCTCGATCATGCGAATGAGCTCACGCAGCGCGGGGTCGAGCGCCCGGATGTCCCGCTCGCTGATCGACTGAGGCAGCAGTGCGATCAGGAGGAGGCTCGCAAGCGGGATCTGCCCGGCGAAGAGGGGAACACACGCGAGCGTTCGCACCTGGGTCGCGGGCTCGACGAGCGGGGGGACGTAGCGGTTCCGTGCAGCGCTCTCGATCAGATAGGCCCGACGGTTGAGCAGGCTGTGCAGCGGCATGTCCCACGAGCCGATCCCCCCACGACGGACGCTGCGGAGCTGGCGACACCCCTCGTCCGAGAGACCGACCTCCGCAGCGAGGCGCAAGACCTCGGTGCGGGCGTCGAACAGGCAGATCGCTCCGGCAGCGGCTCCACATCCGGCCAGGATGGCCCGAAGCGCCGGCTCGAGAGCGTCCTCGGGAGCGTCGCTCTCCGCGGCGATCTCGCGAAGCCGCCGGGCGACCTGTTCCCCTGCGCTCTCCCCTGGCGCACGCGTACCGCTGGCGTCGCGCCCGGAGCGCAGCTCGGGAAACGGGACCATCCCATCGCGGCGGTGCTGCAACGCCTGTGCCGCTCGCCTCGACAGGCGCGCAAGGGAAGAGACGCGCGCAAGCGGCGGAAACCCGACGACCTCGCCATCGGCCCGTCGACCGCCCCCGCCGGCGGAAGCCCGCGGGGACCAGCCCTCGATCGGGCAGGCCGGTCGCTCGGCTGGCTCGTGCTCAAGATTTCACGGACTTCGGCCGACACGCTTGCGGGGGCCCCACGATGCACGCCGACCAGCATCCTCGTGCCTCCCGGCTGGCGTACTGGAGCGAGTCGAGATTGGCACTCTGCCAGCGCTTCGCCATAGCCGTTGGCATCTTCGCGCTCTTCATGGCTTTCGGCGCTGCGGTCGAGAGCCACCACTACGCAGATCGTGCCAGCCGGGCCTGGGCGCTGTGGGCCCTCGAGTCGCTCGCCGGGCTGGTCGGCGTCGCCGCCGGAATGGTGCCGGTGCTGCGCTCGGCGATTCGCGTCCTTGGTGCGGCGAGTGCGATGGCGATCGTGGCCTTGGTCTGCACCTACCACGGGAGCGTCGGTGCCTCGGCGGAGCGGCTCGCCACGGTGCTGGGCTGCATGCTCAATCTCTTCGCGGTGGTGGTTCCGTGGGGTACCGCGCCGCAGACCGCGGTCGCGTTCGGCACGCTGGCCAGCTTCGTGTTCGCTGGCCCCCACCTCGTCGCGACCGAATCGCTCGCCTTCCCCTTCGCCGTCCTGCTGGCGGCGGCGACCACATCGGTGTGTGCGGCCTATTTCCTCGACCACCATCGCTTCGAGCACTTCCGCCATGCCGCGCTGCAGACCGAGGAGGCACGGATTGCTGCCGCCCTGGCATACGTCGGCGAGACCTTGAGCCGGAGCCTGCGCGAGGGGAACGTTCCTGCACAGGTGACGCAGCTGGCGGTGAACGAGCTGGAGTGCGACTTCGCGACCCTCTTTCTCCTCGATCAGCAGAGTCAGAGCTTCCGCCACGCGGCGACGAGCGGCGGCCGCGATGAGGTGGTGGCCGACCTCATCGGTCTCGATATCACGCCTGCGATCGTGCCGCTCTTCGGCCGCCTGCAGCCGGGGGACCTCGTCGAGATCCCGGAGCCCGAGAGTCACCCGCTGGTTCCCGCCGCGATTCTCCGGCGTTTGTACACGGCCTCGGCACTGTGCGTTCCTGTCGCGCGCGGTCCCGAGATCATCGGAGTGCTGGTCAGCGGCTACCACCAGCGGACGGGCCGATTCAGCGAGCGGCAGCGGCGACTCGCTCGGGGTATCGCGTACGCGACAGCGATCGCCCTCGAGAACCACCGCCTGGTCGCGGATCTCCGGGCAGCGAACCAGCTCAAGTCGGAGTTCGTGGCGACCATGTCGCACGAGCTGCGCACCCCTCTCAACGTGATCATGGGCTATACGCAGATGCTCGCCGATGGCGCGGTCGGGCCGGAGGATCCCGCAGGGTTCATGGCCATCGTCGATCGGATTCAGCGCAACGCGCTCGATCTGCTCGAGCTGATCACGGCAACGCTCGATCTCGGGCGGCTCGAGTCGGGACGGGAAACCCTCGCACTCGAGACCGTCGACATCGAGGAGCTGTTCGCGGAGCTCGCGCGGCAGATGGATGCGATGCGACCGGCCGGGGTGACCCTCGAATGGTGCGACGAGCTGGGCGGGCTGTCCATCGTGAGCGATCGGTCGAAGCTCAAGACCATCGTGCGCAATCTCGTCGGCAACGCGCTCAAGTTCACGACCGAAGGCTCGGTGCGTGTCCTCGCAAGGCCGATCGCCGAGGGGATCGAGATCGCGGTCCACGATACGGGCATTGGGATCGCGCCCCAGCACCTCTCCGTGATCTTCGACAGGTTCCGCCAGCTGGACAGCTCGAGCACGCGCCGTCATGGTGGGGTCGGCCTCGGCTTGCACATCGTCCGCCGGCTGGTGGATCTGCTTGGCGGGACGATCGCGGTGGAGAGCACCGTGGGGGTCGGGTCGACCTTCGTGGTCCGGCTGCCGCTTCGCGCCGTGCGCCCCGCTGCGCTCGCGGCCACGGCCGCCTGAGCCCCGAGCGCTTGCTCGAGAGAGCCAGGATGGGCAACGGTGCCCTGCACGATGACCGCCGGAATCGCGCGATCCGCAGCGCGCGCCGTAGCGACGCTGATCGACGGAGTCGCCCGGGTCGGGCCCGCGCTGCCGTGGGGACGGGTCCGGCTGCTCGCGCAGCTGGGGCGCGCCATGCTCACGTGGGCGGCTCCCGACACACGGTATCCCAGCCCAGTGCCCGACAACCCGCGCTTCATGACAGCCCGCGCGGCGGCGGAGTCGATCCGCGATGGCGACGTGGTGGCGGTGTCGGGCCTGGGAGGTAATCAGCGAGCGTCGATCCTTTTCTGGGCGATCCGCGAGGCCTTCGAGGAACGGGGACACCCGGCGAATCTCACCATCCTCAACCTTGGCGGACACGGAGGCCGGGGGCGAGCGCCGGGGACGCTGGAAGAGCTGGGCCAGCGCGGGCTGTGTCGCCGCCTGATCACGGCACACTTCGAGACCTACCGCGCAATGCTTGCGCTTGCGGCAGCAGGCGAGTGCGAGCTGCAGTGTCTGCCGCAGGGCATCCTGGCGGCCCTGCTCGATGCTCGGGGCCGCGGCGAGGAGGACCTGGCGTCGGCCACCGGCATTGGCACGTTCATGGATCCCCGCGGAGGCAGCGGATCGGCCGTGGGCGGAGCCGGGGAGCAGCTCGTGGTCCGGGAGGGTGATCGGCTGCGCTACCGCATCCCTCCCGTCGACGTCGCCATCTTCAACGCGCCGGCGGCGGATCGGCAGGGGAACATCTACGTCAGGCGCTGCGCCATGATTGGCGAGACCGCGGAGATCGCGCGCGCGGCCCGGCGCGCGGGTGGCCGTGTGATCGCCAACGTCGGCCTGCTCGTCGACGAGGGGTGGGACCGGATCTACCTGCCTGCGGAGATGGTCGATGCGGTCGTCTATCACCCCGACACGGAGCAAGCAGCGGGGATTTTCCATCGCTGGTACTGGCCTGCGCTCACGACCGAGAGCACGATCCCCATCGGCGAGGCCATGGCCTGTGCGGCCTTCGTCAGCCGACTGGCCGGGTTGACCCCACGGCGCACGGCAGTCGACGCCGCCGTGGCGCGCCTGGCGGCCGCGACGCTGGTGGCCGAGCTGGAGCAGGGCAGCTGTACCGCGATCGGAACGGGGCTCCCCGAGCAGGTCTGTCCCCTCCTGTACGAGGCGGGGCTCCACGAGGAGATCACCTTGCTGGTCGAGAGTGGGCCGCTCGGCGGAGTACCAGCCGCCGGCCTGTATTTCGGCGCCGCCTTCTCGCCCCGGCAGATCCTCTCGTCAGCCGAAATGTTCCGCCGCTGTTACGAGCGGCTGGATGCAGCCTGTCTCGGGGTGCTGGAGGTCGACACGGCGGGGAACGTCAATGTGTCACGACGGGGAGACGGGATCGCGGAGTATGTCGGGCCCGGGGGGTTCATCGATTTCACGACGGCGGCACGGAGCATCGTCTTCGTTTCGGGCTGGATGACAGGCGGGAGGATCGTACTCGAGGATGGACAGATGCGACTCGTGCGGCGCGGCTGCCCGAAATTCGTCGAGCGGGTCCGCGAGGTGACTTTCAACGGACCGCGCGGGTTGCAAGCCGGGAAGCGCGTGTTCTGGGCCACGCCTGTCGGCCTCTTTCGACTCAGCGAGCGCGGCCTCGAGCTCGTCGCCGTGATGCCCGGTATCGACGTGCGGCGAGACATCCTCGATCTCGCGACCGCGCACATCCATATCCCGGCCGACGGCGAGGTCAAGATGGTCTCCCCCGCGGTGGTGACCGGCGAGGGCTTCGATCTCCGCCTCGGCGAAGCGGACCGGTCCGGAGTGCGAGGGGGGGGACTTGAACCCCCACGGGTGTTACCCCACTAGCCCCTCAAACTAGCGCGTCTGCCATTCCGCCACCCTCGCACAGGGTCGACCGGCGAAGAGGGGTCGTCTACCAGAGGGTCCGTGCGCTGTCGAGAGCGTGACGCCCCGCCGTGAGCTCAAGGCACGTCGGCCGTGGTACCACCCTCGGCGTCCGCTCCGGGAGTCGCGGCGGGCGCAGCATCGCCCGGCGCGGGCAGCGCTCCGATCGGCGCCGGTTCTTCCGCCCCCGGTGCTGGAAGGCGTTCCAGGAGACGGGAGCTTGGCTGACGGCTCTGCCCGTAGGTCAGGATCAGCGATGTCAACATGAAGGCGATGGCTGTGGCCGTGGTCAGCCGGGTGAGGAAGTTGCCGGCGCCGCCCGAGCCGAAGAGCGTCTGGCTGCCGCCCCCGAAGACGGCCCCGATATCGGCTCCCTTGCCGGTCTGAAGAAGTACGACGGCAATCAAAAAGACGCACGCCAGCACGTGAATGGCCGGAACGACCCAGCCGAGCAGCACCTCGCCCATGTCGCTGCGGCTCCGCCCGCCGTCCCGATCAACGCTGCTCGAGGCGCGCCATGTGCTCCAGGAGATCCACGCAGCGCGCCGCGTAGCCGGCTTCGTTGTCGTACCAGCTCACGACCTTGAAGAAGCGCGAGTTGAGCTCGATGCCTGCGCCGGCGTCGTAGATGCTCGAATGCCTGTCGCCGATGAAGTCGCTCGAGACGACCTCCTCCTCGGTGTACGCGAGAATGCCTCGCATCGGGCCCGCCGCTGCCGCTTGCATGGCGGCGTTGATCTCGCGAAGGCTCGTGGCCTTGGCCGTCCGGAACGTCAGGTCGACGGCCGAGACGTCCGCTGTCGGCACGCGAAAGGCCATCCCGGTCAGCTTGCCCTTGAGGGCGGGGATGCACAAGGTCACTGCCTTGGCAGCGCCGGTGCTCGCAGGGATGATGTTCTGGTAGGCGTTGCGGCCGCCGCGCCAGTCCTTCTTGCTCGGACCGTCCTGCGTCGGTTGCGTTGCCGTCGCGGCATGAACCGTCGTCATCAGGCCTTCCTCGAGCCCGAAGGTGTCGTGGATGACCTTGGCGATCGGGGCGAGACAGTTGGTGGTGCAGCTCGCGTTGCTGACGACCGTATGCCGCGCGGGGTCGTAGCTGTCGGCGTTCACGCCCAGGCAGAGGGTCGGGACGTGCTCCGGAGCGCTCTTCGTCGGCGCCGAAACGACCACCCGTTTCGCGCCTGCCTTCAGGTGGCCGCTCGCGGACTCGTAATCGGTGAACAGCCCGGTCGACTCGAGGACGTAGTCGACCCCGAGATCTTTCCACGGGAGTCCGGCGGGATCGCGGACTGACAGCGTCTTCGTCGTCTTGCCATTCACGGTGAAGGCATCGCTCGCCGCCTGGATCTCGGCGGGCCTGCCGTTCAGCATGAAGCGGCCGTGCATGGTGTCGTATTTGAGCAGATAGGCCAGGTTGTCGGCCGGCACCAGGTCGTTCACCGCCACGATGTCAATGTCGCGCTCGCTCGCGATGCGGTACACGAGCCGCCCGATACGCCCGAACCCATTGATCCCGATGCGAATCGCCATAACTCCCTCCGTCTTCTAGAGCGATCTCACCCGCGACTCAACGCCCGTCCGCACACGATCTCCGGAGCTCGGCTACGCAGCGCTCACGAAGTGCACGATTCGCGTGAACTGCACCGCGTCCAGGCTTGCGCCGCCCACGAGCGCCCCGTCGATATCGGGCTCTGCCATGAGCGCATCGATGTTCTCGGGCTTGACGCTCCCGCCGTACAGGATGCGGATCGCCGCGGCGGCTGGCACGCCCCCGAGCTCGGCAAGCAGGGTGCGGATCTGCGCGTGCACCTCCTGGGCTTGTGCGGGAGTGGCCGTGCGCCCGGTCCCGATCGCCCACACGGGTTCGTAGGCGACGACCACGCGCGCCAGGGTGCTCGCGTCGATGCCGGCCAGGCCAGCACGCACCTGGCGATCGACCACGGCCGCCGTCTGTCCGGCTTCGCGCTCGGCGAGCGTCTCGCCGACGCAGATGATGGGCACGAGGCCAAAGGCGAGAGCGGCCCGCGTGCGGGCGTTGACCCCGCTGTCGGTCTCGCCGAAGAGCTGACGCCGTTCGGAATGGCCGATGATGACGTGCGTGCAGCCGGCCTCGATGAGCATGGCTGCGGAAATCTCGCCGGTGAATGCCCCTTTGGCCTCGCTGTGCACGTTCTGTGCGCCCAGCCGAATCCGCGTGCCAGCGATGCTCTCGCGCGCAGCGCCGAGCGAGGTGAAGGGTGGCGCGATGAGCACCTCGCGGTCCTGGACGTCGCCCACGCTGCGCGCGAGCGCTCCAGCGAGGGCGCGGGTCTCGGCCTGGGTGCCGTGCATCTTCCAGTTGCCGGCGAGCAGCGGAACGCGCGTCACGGGAGCTCCAGCGCCCGCACCCCGGGCAAGACCTTGCCTTCGAGGAACTCGAGCGACGCGCCGCCGCCCGTCGAGACATGCGTGATGCGCTCCAGCTTGCCCGCCCGAGCCAGGGCGGCGACCGAGTCGCCGCCGCCGACCACCGTTGTGCCCGTCGATGCCGCGAGCGCCTCGGCGATGCGCATCGTGCCTCGCGCGAAGGCGTCGATCTCGAAGATCCCCATCGGACCGTTCCACAGCACCGTCCGGGCCCGGCCGATTTCGGCGGCATAGCGTTCGGCGGTCTCTGGACCGATGTCCACTCCGAGCATGTCCGCCGGCACGGCCTCGGCGGTCACGATGCGCGTCGCGGCCCCCGCCTCGGCGCGGTCCGCGACCACGTGGTCGACGGGGAGGTGCATAGCCACGCCCGACGCGGCGGCGCGGCTCAGGGTGTCGCGGGCTAGCTCGAGCCGATCCTCTTCGACGAGCGAGCGACCGACGGACTTCCCCTGCGCTTTGAGGAAGGTGTACGCCATGGCGCCACCAATCAAGATGGTGTCGACGCGGCCGAGGAGGTGCTCGATGACACCGATCTTGTCCGAGACCTTGGCCCCGCCGAGCACCGCCACGAAGGGCTTCTCGGGCGAGCTCAGCAGCTTCCCGAGGATCTCGACCTCGCGCGCGAGCAGCAGTCCAGCGGCCTTGACCGGGAAATGTCGCACCATGCCCTCCGTGGAGGCATGTGCACGGTGGGCCGCGCCGAAGGCATCATTGACGTAGACCTCGGCCAAACGCGCGAGCTGCTCGGCGAAGTCGGGATCGTTCTTCTCCTCCTGCGGGTGGAACCGGAGATTTTCGAGCAGGACGACATCGCCCGGCTGCATGCACGCCACGAGCTGCTCGGTCGCGTTGCCCACGCAGTCGGGCGCCAGGGTGACGGGCTTCCCGAGCCGGCGTGCCAGCGCCTCCGCCACCGGCTGCAGCGAGTATTCCGGCTTGCGCTGCCCCTTGGGACGGCCGAGATGGGAAGCCAGGATGACCTTGGCCCCTCGATCAAGAAGGTGGCGGATCGTCGGAAGAGCAGCGTCGATTCGGGTGGCATCGGTGACCGTTCCGTCCTTCAACGGGACGTTGAAGTCCACGCGCACGAACACCCGCTTTCCGGCGACGTCGAGGTCGCGAACGGAGCGCATCGCGCCCGTCCATGTCGCACGATGCCCGGACACCGTCAAGGCGCGGCCGAAACGAAGGATGCACGATTTGACGCCTCGGGGGCCATCGGGTACCCGAGAGCGGCGGTGGTGACCGTGGGGCCGGGGCCCCGCTCGCCGAACGAGGCATGGCTGTCGAGATCGTGGGGACGTTGATCGGTGCCGGGGCCGCGGCGGCGCAGACCGTTCCGCCGCCAACGCCTTCGCCGGCGGGGCAGATCGAGTTCTGGCACCTGGTGTTGGGCTCGGGCTGGGTGGTCCGCCTCGTGCTCCTGACGCTGATCGGCTTTTCCGTGGGGACTTGGGGTATCGCCGTGGCGAAGAGTCGGGAGATGCGCCGGGCACGGCGCCAGTCCGAACGATTCATCGACGTGTTCTGGGAGGCCAAGAACCTGGCGACCATCCAGGCGGCGTCGACGGACATGAAGGAGAGCCCGGTGGCGCAAGTGTTTCGCGCCGGTTACCAGGAGTTGCAGCGCTACACGAAGGCCAAGCGCAGTGCGGGAGAGGACGAGTCGGAGTTCGGTGGCATCGAGAACGTCCAGCGCGCGATGCTCCGCGCCCGGACGCAGGAAGTGACCCGCCTCGAACGCGGGCTCACCTTTCTCGCGACCACATCCAGCACGGCCCCGTTCATCGGGTTGTTCGGGACGGTCTGGGGGATCATGACGGCCTTCATGGGGTTGTCGGCCACCACTTCCTCCAGCATCCAGGCGGTTGCCCCGGGGATCGCGGAGGCGCTGATCGCCACGGCAGTTGGTCTCGCAGCGGCCATTCCGGCCGTGGTGATGTACAATCGTTTCGCTCGGCAGCTTCGGGTGTTGACAGCGGAGATGGACACCTTCGGGGCGGAGTTTCTCAACATCGCGGAACGGCATTTCCTGAAAAGGTCGTGAGCCCATGGCTTTTGGTGCCCCAGCACACGGCGAGGCGAGCCACGCCATTTCGGACATCAACGTGACGCCGCTGGTCGACGTGATGCTCGTCCTGCTCATCATCTTCATGGTGACCGCACCGATCCTCCAGCAGGGCGTGCCGATCGACCTGCCCAAGGTCGCCGCGGCACCGCTCGCCGGCGAGGAGGAGCAGCTGGTGGTCAACATCGCTCGGGACGGGGCCGTCTATCTCAACGACACGCGCTACAGCCTGACCGAGCTGACGCGGAAGCTCCAGGCGCTCGCCGCGGGACGACCGGATCGCCAGATCTTCGTCCGGGCGGATCGCGCGGTCGCGTACGGCGAGGTCATGCGCGCGATGGCAGCCGTGCGCGATGCGGGCCTGCTGCGCGTCGGTCTGGTCACCGAGCCGCCAGCGGGTGGATGAACGCCGTGCGGCGCGCTGTGCTTCGCCTGGCGCCCGAGTGGGACCCGCAGTTCACGAGGGCGACGGCGGTCTCGTTGCTGCTCCACCTCGTCGTTCTCGCGGCCCTGATCGTGGTCGGGCGGGCGACGCCACCTCGACCGTTGCCGATGAGCGCCTACACCGTCGAGCTCACCGACCCAGCCGCGCTGGGCGGCCGGCTGCCTCCGGGGCCGCTCGACAAGCCGCTGGGGCCGAGCGGACGTCCGGGCGGGAGGGGCGAGGAACGGGCTCCGACCGTCGCACCGTCGACCGAGGCCTCCGGGGTGCAGCTCGCTGAGGTGCCGCCCGGCCCCACGCCCGCGCAGCCCTCAGAACCTCGCGGCGATTCGACCGTGGAACGCGGCGCCGTGCCTTCGCCGCAGGCAAAAGCTGCGGAAACGGCGCCGGTACCGCAGGCGGCAGCGCCGCCGGTCGTGGAGAAGCCGGAGCCGAAGAAGGCGGTCGAGCCGCCGAAACCCGAGCCGAAGAAGGCGGTCGAGCCGCCGAAGCCCGAGCCGAAGAAGGCGGTCGAGCCGCCGAAGCCCGAGCCGAAGAAGGCGGTCGAGCCGCCGAAACCCGAGCCGAAGAAGGCGGTCGAGCCGCCGAAACCCGAGCCGAAGAAGGCGGTCGAGCCGCCGAAGCCCGAGCCGAAGAAGGCGGTCGAGCCGCCGAAGCCCGAGCCGAAGAAGGCGGTCGAGCCGCCGACGCCGCAGCCGCCGGAGACGAACAAGGGACCGGCGGAGGCCGCGAAGGGCACGCAGGGGAAGCCTGCGGAGTCGCCGCCGAGCCGGTCGCTGCCGGCTGCGGGCGGCGCAACGAGCGGAGGTGCAACAGGGGCGCCGGCTGGCCAGGGGCCGGAGAAAGATGCCTACGCACTGGCGATGGAGCGGCGGCTTCGCGCCGGAGGCGGCGGCGGAGTCGGGGGGGCCAGTGAGAACTCAGCCGGCCCGATCGGAGTGGGCGGTGAAGGTTCTGGCGGAGGCGGGCAGCTGGTCGGCCTCGAGTTCCTGCGCTATCGCCAGCTCGTCATCGATACCGTCAAGGCCAACTGGGCCAACCCACTCCGTCGCAGTGGTCTGGTCGCGAAGGTGCGATTTCGCATCGCCCCCGATGGGGCGATCAGCGAGGCCCGGGTCACGACGAGCTCCGGAGACGCCGCGTACGATCAATCCGCAGTGCGCGCTGTCTTGCGCGCCAATCCCCTGCCGCCGCCCCCTGCCAGTTATCGAAACGAATTCAGCGAGTTCCTCATCGAGTTCCATTCACAGGACCAGGGAGGCCGTGGCAGCGGATGATCCATCTCCTGTCGATCTTGATGCTCGTGGTCGGGCTGACGAGCCCGCCGTCGGTATGCGCCGTCGTCACCGGATCGATTTTCGGTCCGGGAAGCGAGGCTTTCCCCATTGCGGTATTGCCGCTCGAGAACCTCGGGGGCGACCAGGGCGGCCGACTCGGATCGGAGTTCGCGCGGATCCTGTCCCGCGATCTGCGCCTGTCGGGGTATTTTCGCCTGCTCGATCCGGTGACCTTCGTCGAGAGGAGCGAGAGCCACGGGTTCGCGGCCGCGGAGCCTGACTTCGTCGCCTGGGCGGCGCTGGGCGCGTCGGAGGTCGTCAAGGGGACCGTGCTCGTCGCCGGCGACCAGATCACGGTCGAGGTCCGGATGTACGATGTCGCCGGTCGCCGCGACGTGCCCGAGGTGGGACGGCGGTTCACGGGGCCGCGGACGGATCTGGCGCGCATGGCCCATCGCACCGCCGACCGGATTCTGCAGGTGTTGACGGGCGAGCGAGGGCCGTTCGATTCGCGCATTGCCCTCACCAGCACGCGCGGTGGGGGGCTCAAGGAGCTCTTCACGTATACCTTCGATCAGGAGGTGCCCGTCGCGGTGACGAGCTTGCGTGGAATTGTCGTCGGGCCGCGCTGGCATCCCGACCGACGCTCGATTCTCTTCGCGTCCTATCAGCAGCACCAGCCCCGCCTGTTCCAGATCGAGCTCGCGAGCCGTGACGTCCGACCGCTGACCAGCCAGGGCGTCTTTTTGAGCGGGGCCTGGTCGCCCGACGGTCTGCAGCTGCTCGTCACCCGGGAGGTCGGGGGGAACACCGATATCTACCTCTACGATGCTGGAGGGCGCGAGCTCCGGCGCTTGACCGACCACTGGGCCATCGACGTGTCGCCGGCCTGGGCGCCTGACGGCCGACGGTTCGCGTTCTGCTCGGCGCGCACTGGCGCGCCACAGATCTACGTCATGGACATCGCCGGCGGCGAGGCCCGGCGCGTGTCGCGAACGGGGAACTACAACACGTCGCCGGTCTGGTCGCCCAAGGGGGACATGCTCGCTTGGGTTACCCGCGGGAGCGGGGGATTCCAGGTCGTCGTCCAGCCGATCGACGGCGAGGCCCGGACGATCACCCGACACGGCAGCAACGAGGATCCCTCCTGGTCGCCCGATGGCCGATATCTCGTGTTCTCCTCGACCCAGAGCGGCCGCCGCTTGCTGTGGATGGCCGATCGGGAAGGCCGAACCCAACATCAATTGACGAGTGGTGCCGGTGGTGATAGCTCGCCCGCGTGGTCGGCGTGGCTCGAGTAGGGGAGAGGGGACGCTGGATGCGTGGCTCGCGCTGCTGGGCAACACTGTGCATTCTGACCCTCCTCGTGCCATTGGCCGGCGCGTGCAAGAAACGCGGGCCGTCTCCCGAGGATGCCGTCGGCGGACCGGATGGCACAGGCCTCGTGGACGAGGAAGGCCTTGCGGGCGGTAGCCCTCCCGGGTCGAGCCTGGCGCGTGCGCAGCAAGGCCTGCCTCCTGAGGAAGGTGGCGTGTTGCGGGACATTCCCTTCGCCTACGACAGCTACGAGCTCGAAGGCGAAGCCCTGGCGGCGCTTGCGCGAAACCTGGAGTGGCTGCGGGCGAACCCCCGGGCCAAGGTCGAGATCGAGGGACACTGCGATAGCCGCGGCACGATCGAGTACAACCTCGCCCTCGGTGCCAAGCGTGCCCGCAGCGTGAAGGACTACCTCGTCGAACAGGGGATCGAGGCGAGTCGGCTGTCGACGATCAGCTACGGCGAGGAGTTGCCCGTGTGTTCCGAGGAGACGGAATCCTGCTGGGCGCGCAACCGACGGGCCCACTTCGTCGTGCTCGGGCGGTGACCGCCGTGCTGCGGCGCACGGCGGCGCTGGCCCTGCCACTGATCCTGGCGGGCTGCGCCACGCGCGGAGACCTGCTGGCTCAGGATCGCCGGCTGCGGGCGATGATCGGCGAGCAGAAACGGGCTGTCGATCAGGTACGGCGCGAGGTCGAGCGACTGCGTGCGCAGCTCGAGGAGGGTCAGGGGGGGCGCGGTGGGCGTCTGGCGCCCGAAGATGTCGACCGTCTGGCCACCCTCGAGCGCCGGCTGGCCGCGCTCGAGGCGACGGCAGGGGGAAGAGCTGCAGTGATCGGCGAGACGCCGGCGCCACAGGAAGAGGCTGCCGCCCCCTTCGACGACGCCGTGGCCGCGGTGCCGACCACCACCACGACGCTGCCGCCGCGTCCTGCTCTGCCGCCGCCGGACGACGACGAGTGGCGGCGCGAGGTGCAGCAGGAGCTCGCCACGGCTGCCGCCATCGAAGCTCCGGAGCGCGAGGAGTTCGTGCGCCTCCTTGATGACGTCGCGCGGCGGGATTGCACGAAGGCCATCCAGGGGCTGAACAGTCTGGCCAATCGCAGCAAGGGCTCGCCGTTCGCCGACAACGCCCTGTACTGGGCCGCGCGGTGTTACGCTGCGCGCGGCGATCAGAACCAGGCCGTGTCGAAGTACTACGATGTCGTCACCCGCTATCCCAAGGGCGACAAGGCCCCGGCAGCGCTCTGGGCGCAGGGCAACCTGTTCCTGCAGATGGGAGACACGCCCGACGCGCGACTCGCGCTCGGGAAGCTGATTCGGGACTACCCGGCGTCGAGTGAGGCGGCTCGCGCCAGGCAGAAGCTGACCGAGCTCGAGCAGTAACGTCGCTTCAATGGCTGGGGGGGGTCCGGTATAGGAACCGGACTCCACATGCGGGTCTTCCGGCACCTCGAGCGCGTGGCCTCGCGGTTCCCCCGCGTCGTGCTCACGCTCGGAAACTTCGACGGGGTGCACCTGGGGCATCAGGCGATCGTGCAGCGGACCGTCGCCGAGGCCCGGGCGCTCGGGGGCCAGGCGGTCGTCATGACCTTCCACCCCCATCCGATTGCGGTCGTCGCGCCCGATCGCACCCCGCCGTTGCTTCAGACGCTCCGCGATCGCCTGGCGGCCTTGCGGTCGCTCGGGCCGGATCTGTGCGTCGTCCAACGCTTCACGCCGGGCTTCGCGCGACTCGCTCCTGCGGCCTTCGTCGAGGAGGTTCTCCTCCGGCGCCTCGAGCTGGCCCACGTGGTGGTGGGATACGATGTGACGTTCGGGCGCGATCGGTCGGGCGGCATCGACACCCTGCGCGCACTCGGCCAGGTGCACGGCTTCACGGTGGATGCCGTGGGTCCGGTTGTGGTCGATGCCTTCACCGTGAGCAGCAGTGCCATCCGGCGGCTCCTGCGCGCAGGGGACGTGGGCGAGGCGGCTAGGCTCCTCGGTCGTCCTCATGTCCTTCGCGGGCGGGTCGTTCCCGGGGCTTCGCGAGGTCGAGTCCTCGGATTCCCGACGGCCAACGTGCACTGCCGAGCGGGGGTCTTGCTGCCGCTCGATGGCGTGTACGCTGTGCGGGTACGGCTCGACGATCGATGGTGGGCCGCGGTGCTCAACGTGGGGATCCGACCGACCTTCGATGCCCGGCAGCGTACCGCGGAGGTCCACGTGCTCGACTGGCAGGGCGATCTCTACGGTCGGTGGCTGGAAGTGGCGCTGGTCGAGCGCTTGCGGGGCGAAATGCGATTCCCCGGTCCGGAAGCCCTCCGCATGGCGATCGCCACGGATGTGGAGCGGGCTCGCGAGATTCTCGGCGAGGGCCAGCCCGGCCCACGAATCCGGTGAGCGCGCCGACGCCGCGACTGGTGCGGGTGGTGCCGCGCGAGGCCGCAGGGCAGCGACTCGACCGCGTGCTGGCGGCGTTCGTCGAGGTCGGGACGCGGGCACAGGCGCACCGCCTCCTCGCGATGGATCGTGTCCGGCTGGACGGGGTGGCGAGGAAGCCCTCGTATCTCGTTCGCGGGGGAGAACGACTCGAGGTCGAGCTCCCGCCGCCCCCGCCGAGCGTGGTTGCCCCGGAAGCGCTGCCGCTGACCGTGCTCCACGAGGACGCGGTGCTGCTGGCGATCGACAAGCCTCCGGGCATGGTGGTCCATCCTGCGGCGGGAGTACGGTCGGGAACCGTCGTCAATGCCATCCTCCACCGGCTCGGCGTGCTGGCGGGGGTAGGACCGGCGGATCGTCCGGGCATCGTCCATCGCCTCGACCGCGACACCTCGGGGGTGCTGCTGATCGCGCGGACGCCGCAAGCGCTCGAGCACCTGGCACGCCAGTTCCGGGAGCGGACGCTCGAGAAGCGCTACCTCGCGCTGGTCCACGGACATGTCGATCCCGGCTGCGGAACCATCGATCGCCCCATTGGCCGCCATCCGGTGGAGCGCAAGCGGATGGCGGTGCGCCGGGCAGGCGGCCGGCGCGCCATCACGCACTGGCGAGTACTCGAGCGGTTGCCCGGCACGACCCTGCTGGAGCTTCGCCCGGAGACCGGGCGGACGCACCAGATTCGGGTCCATCTGGCTGCCCTGGGCCATCCCATCGTCGGCGACCCCGTCTACGGCCGACGGCCTCGCCCCGCCCCCGGGGTGGCGGCGGCGATCGCCGCGCTGCTCGCGGCCTGTCCGCGGCAAGCACTGCACGCTGCGGCCATCCGCTTCGAGCATCCGACGGCAGGGACGCGGGTGACCATCGCTGCCCCCTGTCCCGCGGATCTCGCGCCGCTGCTCCTCGGGCTGCGCACGGCCAGGAGCGGTGCCGCGCGGTAGCCGGCTTGTGACGGACCAGGGGTTTCTGGTACATCACGGCGATTTCCCAGTTCGCCGAGCGAGGAGGACCAGCCGGAGCACGTATGACAGACGTCACGATGAAGAATCTGCTCGAAGCGGGTGTCCACTTCGGGCACCAGACCAGCCGCTGGAACCCGAAGATGAAGCCCTACATCTTCGGCGCCCGCAACGGGATCTACATCATCGATCTCCAGCAGACGGTGAAGATGTTTCGCGATGCGTACAACTTCGTGCGCGAGCGCACGGCACAAGGCGGGCAGATCCTCTTCGTGGGCACGAAGCCGCAGGCCCAGGACGCCATCCGGGAAGAGGCGGAGCGCTGCGGGGCCTTCTACGTCAACACCCGGTGGCTCGGTGGGATGCTGACGAACTTCCAGACGATCAAGCAGTCGATCGAGCGGCTGAAGAAGCTCGACGAGATGCTCGAGGACGCGAAGGTGGCCGAGGCCCTCACCAAGAAGGAATTCCAGGGGCTGCGGCGGGAGCGCGAGAAGCTGCTGGCGTCGCTGGGCGGGATCAAGACCATGCGCAAGCTCCCGGACGCGCTCTTCGTGATCGATCCCAAGAAGGAAGAGATCGCCGTCAAGGAGGCGAACAAGCTCGGGATTCCGGTGGTCGCCGTGGTAGACACCAACTGCGACCCGGATCTCATCGACTACAAGATCCCGGGCAATGACGATGCGATCCGGGCCATCCGGCTGTTCTGTGCGGCGATCGCCGAGGCGGTGATCGAGGGCCGGAACATCTTTGAGGAGCGGCAGCGCGGCGCCGGCATCGAGACGAGCGGAGGAGACGTGCCACGGGGCGATGCGGACACGCTCGCGAGCCATGGCGACGACAGGCAGGCCGAGCACGAGGCGGTGCAGCCGTGAGCATGGCCCTGGTCAAGGAGCTTCGCGACAAGACGGGGGCGGGACTGCTCGATTGCCAGAAGGCGCTCGCCGATGCGGCGGGGGACGTCGAGCAGGCCGTGCGGATCCTGCGCGAGAAAGGGCTCGCAAAGGCGGCGAAAAAGGCATCCCGCCTGGCTACCGACGGCGCCATCGGGGCGTACATTCACCCGGGCGGCAAGATCGGCGTGCTCATCGAGGTTGCCTGCGAGACGGATTTCGTGGCCAAGACAGCCGAGTTCCAGCAACTCGTGCGCGATCTCGCGATGCAGGTCGCGGCGGCGAGTCCACGCTATGTGCGACGCGAAGATGTGCCGGAGGCCGAGCTGGAGAGCGAGCGGGCCATTTACCGCACGCAGGCGGCCCAGAGCGGTAAGCCTCCGCAGGTCGTCGAGCGGATCGTCGCCGGACAGCTGGAGCGGTTCTTCAAGGAGGTCTGCCTGCTCGAGCAGCCGTTCATCAAGCAGAGCGATCGCTCGGTGAAGGAGCTGCTGCAGGAGGCGATCGTGCGCTTCGGGGTGAACGTCGAGGTGCGGCGCTTCGCTCGGTTCCAGCTCGGCGAGGCCCTGGCCGCCGACCACAAGGAGTCGTCCCCTGGAGGCCCGACCAGCGGCTGACCCCGCCGTGGGTCCCTACCGGCGCGTTCTCCTCAAGCTGAGTGGAGAGGCGCTGGCGGGGCCGGCCGGGTACGGAATCGACGCGAGCGTGATCGCCGCGTTTGCCGCAGAGCTGCGGGAGGTCCATCGGATTGGCTGCGAGCTGGCGCTCGTCATCGGCGGGGGCAACATCTTTCGCGGAATCGCCGCCAGCGCAGCCGGAATCGACCGGGCCACGGGCGATTACATGGGCATGCTAGCGACGGTCATCAACGCGCTGGCGCTGCAAGACGCGCTCGAGAAGCTCGGGGTCCCGACCCGCGTCTTGTCGGCCATCGAGATGCAGCAGGTGGCCGAGCCCTACATTCGGCGTCGGGCGACCCGCCATCTGGAGAAAGGCCGGGTCGTGATCTTCGCGGGCGGCACGGGCAATCCCTTCTTCACCACCGATACCGCGGCGAGCTTGCGGGCCATGGAGATCGGCGCGCAGGTGATCTTCAAGGCGACGCGGGTCGACGGCGTCTACTCGGCGGACCCGGAGAAGGTGCCGGGCGCGGTGCGCTTCGACGAGCTGACGTACATCGACGTGCTGAATCGACAGCTCGCCGTGATGGACTCGACGGCGATCTCCCTGTGTATGGACAACGACCTGCCGATCCTGGTCTTCAATCTCATGCAGCCCGGGAACATCCTGCGGGCGGTGCTCGGCGAGCGGATTGGCACCATGGTGCATGGAGGCCGGGGGTGATCGCAGACGTTCTCGCCGCGTTGCGCGACGATATCGACAAGACGCTGGCGGCTTTCCGCCGGGAGCTGGGGCACGTGCGGACAGGGCGGGCGAGCACGGCCCTCCTCGATGGCATCCTGGTGGAGTATTACGGCACCAAGACGCCCCTGAACCAGCTGGCGACCCTGACGGCACCCGAACCGACGCTTCTCGTGATCCAACCCTGGGACAAAGCGGCCCTGCACCCGATCGAGAAGGCGATCCAGAGCTCGGATCTCGGCCTGAATCCCCAGAGCGACGGGAAGCTCATCCGCGTGCCGATCCCGGCGCTCACCGAGGAGCGCCGCCGCGAACTGGTGCGGCACGTGAAGAAGCTCGCCGAAGATTACCGCGTGTCGGTGCGCAACCATCGCCGCGATGCGCTCGAGATGCTGAAGGAGCTCGAGAAAGAGAAGCAGATCACCGAAGACGATCGGCGCCATGCGGCGGAAAAGGTCGAGCACCAGACCAAGGAGGCCATCGAGCGTCTGGAGAAGGTGCTGAAAAGCAAAGAAGACGAGATCATGGCGGTGTGATGGTGGACCTCGATCATACGCGCCTCCCGCGGCACGTCGCGGTGATCATGGACGGGAACGGGCGATGGGCCGAGCAGCGGGGGCTCTCGCGTCTCCACGGCCACCGCGTCGGCAAGGAGTCCGTGCGGGCCATTGTCGAGAAGAGTCGCGAGCTCGGGATCGCCTATCTCTCGCTCTTTGCCTTCTCGACCGAGAACTGGAACCGGCCTCCCAGGGAAGTCGATGGCTTGATGACCCTCCTGCGCAAGTATCTCGCCAGCGAGCTCGGGCGCATGATGCGCCACGGGATTCGCTTGCTGGCGGTCGGCAGCCTGCGCCGCCTGCCGCCCGCCGTGCGGGAAGCCTTGCAGGCCTCCGTGGCCGCCACGAGAAACAACACCGGCATGACGGTCACGCTCGCCGTGAGCTACGGCGGGCGCGAGGACATCACGCAGGCAGTGCGGGCCATTGCGCGCCGCGTGAAGCGCGGGGAGCTCGACCCGGCCCGGATTACCGAAGACGTGGTCGAGGCGCACCTCGGGACGCACGGGGTCCCCGATCCCGATCTGCTCATCCGCACCAGCGGCGAAATGCGCATCAGCAATTTCTTCCTCTGGCAGCTCGCCTACACGGAGATCTACGTCACCGACACGCTGTGGCCCGATTTCCGGGAGCGCGAGTATCTCCAGGCGCTGGCCTTCTACCAGCAGCGCCAACGTCGCTTCGGCCGGACAGGAGCGCAGGTCGAGCGGGAGCGGCTCCACGCCGTCTGAGCGCGGCGGCGCGTGCTCCGCACCCGGCTTCTCACCGCAGCCGTCGCCCTCCCGGCGCTGTGGCTGATCATCTGGAAGCTCTGGGATCCGTTGTTCAACGGCTTCGTGGCGGCTGTGGCGGCCATCGGCCTCCTCGAGTACGGCACGATGGCCTTTCCCCAGGACCGCTGGCTGCGCGCGGCGACCGTCTGTAGCGGGCTGCTCGTGGTGGCCGCGGTGTTGACCGCCGAGCTGGCCTGGATGGGGGCCGCGCTCTTCGTGGTCGTGGCGGGGGGCTTCCTCTTCCCGCTGGTGCGTCACGCCGACCTGCGCGGGGAGACGGAGCGGCTCGCGCTGCTCGTCCTGGGCGTGCTCTACGTCGGCTTCTTCATCCCGCACGTCTGTTTGCTCCGCCAGACGCCCGAGGGATGGCGCTGGGTGATCTTCACGTTGGCCGGCGCGATGGGGTCGGATACGGGGGCCTACTTCGTGGGCCGCGCCGTCGGGCGGCACAAGCTCGCCCCGGCCATCAGTCCAGGCAAGACGGTTGAGGGGGCCGGCGGGGGCCTGGCCGGGGCTGTGCTCGCCGCGAGCATCATCGCCTGGCTGCTCGATCTCGGGGTGACGCCCCTCGCCATGCTCGGGTTGGCCCTCGCCGTCTCGGTACTCGCCCAGTTCGGGGACTTGACGGAATCGGCCCTCAAACGGGCTTTCGGGGTGAAGGACTCGGGCTGGATCGTGCCGGGCCACGGTGGCATTCTGGATCGGTTGGACAGCCTGCTCCTCCCCTTCGTTCTCGTCTATTACTGGCGAGCGGTGCTGCTCCCGGACTGAGGCCTTGATGAGCATCCCCCCCTGGCTCGTGACCACTGGCGCCTTTGTCGTGGCGCTCGGGATCCTCGTCTTCGTGCACGAGCTCGGACACTTCGCGGTGGCGAAGCGGCTGGGTGTCAAGGTACTCCGCTTCTCGATCGGCTTCGGCCCGATTGTCTGGGCGCGACGGCGGGGCGAGACGGAGTATGCCATCTCGGCGCTCCCGCTCGGCGGATACGTGAAGATGCTGGGTGAGGACGACGATGGAGATGCCGCGGCAGAGCCCGAGCGCAGCTTCGCCACCCAACCGCTACGGCGACGGGCTGCCATCGTGGCGGCTGGCCCCGTCATGAACTTCCTCTTCGCGTTCGTGGTCTATGCCATCCTCTTCGCCGCAGTCGGCGCCGAGGTCCCCTCGACCGAACCCCGCGTGGGCGGGGTGGCGGCGGGCTCGGCCGCCGAACGGGCGGGACTGCAGGTGCACGACCGCGTGCTCGCCGTCGACGGAACGCCAGTGGCGACCTGGGAGGCCCTGGCCACGGCCGTCCGGCAGTCGGGCGGCCGGACCCTGCGCCTCGACGTGGCGCGGGCTGGTGCCGAGGAAACGATCGTCGTGGAAGTGACCCCGCAGCTCAGCGAGACCAGGAACCTCTTCGGCGAGGACACGGGCGAGGTGTGGATGATCGGTATCGAGGCGTCCCGCGACTGGCAGCGTGTGGGACCGATCCAGGCCACCGCGATGGCCGCCCGACAGACGGTACTGGCCTCGGGCATCGTTTTCCAGGGGCTGGCGCTCATGGTCCAGGGTCGGGTGCCGCTCAAGGAGCTCGGGGGGCCGATCGCCATCGCGCGGGCCGCCGGCCAGCAGGCGCGCGCGGGCACGCGCTATTTCCTTTCCATGCTGGCGTTTTTGTCGATCAATCTCGGCGTGCTCAACCTGCTCCCGATCCCTGCGCTCGACGGGGGGCATCTGGCGCTCTTCGGCGTGGAGGCCGTGATGCGCCGTCCGCTGCGGCCACGGCATCGGGAGCTTGCGCAGCAGCTGGGGATCATCCTGCTGCTCACGCTGATGCTCTTCGTGTTCTACAACGACATCCACCGGCTGGTGCAGGGCTGAGCGCTGCTCGTTCTTGGGATCGATAGCGCCACCTGGACGGCAGCCGCCGGTCTGGTGCGCGATGGGGCGACGGTGGGGAGGGCGGTGGCGCGCGATTCGCGTACGCACGTGGCCTCGGTGCCGCGGCTCGTGGAGCAGGTCCTCGACGAGGCGAGCCTGACGATCGGGGCGGTCGAGGCGATCGCGGTGTCCATCGGCCCCGGGTCGTTCACTGGGCTGCGCATCGGCCTGGCCTTCGCTCAGGGCCTCGCGTACGCCGGAGGACTCCCGGTCGTTGGGGTATCGACGCTGGAAGCGCTCGCCGCCGTGGCCCCCGCCGAAGCAGGAGAGCTCGTCTGGGCCGCCCTCGATGCGCGCCGGCACGAGTGCTGGGCGGCCTGCTTCCGCCGGACGGGTGCCGGCCTCGAGCGGCTCGCGCCGGATGCGGCCATGTCCGCGGCGGCGCTCGCGGAGCGGCTCGGGCCCGAGACGATCGTCATCGGCGATGCCGTCGAGCGCTACGGGGCCCTCCTGGCCGGGCGGGGACGAGCGCTCCCCTTCGAGACCTTTCATCCGCAGGGCGACGTGGTTGCCCGGCTGGGATGGGAACGCCTCGCGCGCGGCGAGCGCGACGAGCTCGGCCGGCTCGAGCCCGTATACCTGCGGCCGCCCGATGCGACGATATCACTCTGATTGGAAGGTCTTCGCGAGCGTCTCGACTGCGAAGATCGGCGAGCGATCAGCGCACGGCGGCCTCTTCATCGAGGAGTACGTCGACTTCTGCCATTTCCCACCACCCTCCCCAGAACGCGAGCTGAGAATTCGTCAGCTGGATCCAACGGATATGACGGGTTGGAAAGCGAGCGATCCAGGTATCGACAGACTGCGGGGCGACAACATAGCGCGACAGGTCGTCTGGGCGAAACCGCGCGCCCGTGCTTTCCCAGATCGGCGCTTCAAGCGCAACGGAGATCTCGGCCAAGTACAGGCCGAGCGCGTGTGGTTTGGCCGATGTGGCCCGGATCCCGGTCACGGGGCGAGGCTGGCCGAGGTCGATCGTGAGGGCGGGCGTCATGTGCCCTCGCGACACCCACATCCGCCAGCTCGTGGTCACGTCGCCATCGACCAGCAATGGAAGCGTTCCCGTGGCGCTGCTTTCGTCGAGCCACCAGTCGTCTCGCCCGAGGGTGGCCACCTGACGCGCCAGCGGTGGCTCCGGCGGCGCGCCATGAATTTCGTACGCTGCTCCATCGGCGAACTGGGCTGCCAGAGTCACCCACGGGGCGGGGATGCTCTGCGGCACTCGCAGAACGGGGCCGGTCGAGGAGGATCGGACGATGACCCAGCGCACTCCGAGAGCGTGTAGCGCAACGAGCGACTCGTGGTCCGGAAAGCCGGCCATCCGCAGCCGAAGATACTCGTGGCCAGGGCTCATGAAACCGGAGTAGCCGTTGACGAGTCGTGTGCCATTGAGAAGCGCGAGGAGCATGCCTCGCGTTTCCATGGCCGGGCTGAGCGCGAGCTCGAACACCGGAGTGCCGGTGGGAAGGTGCTCCTTGAGCCACCGGTCCAGCGGAGGAAGATCGGGACCGAACGACAACGGATCGCGTTCTCGCCTTGGGAGTCCGCTGTCGGCGGCGAGGAGCAAGAGGAAAAGTGTCCCGAGGATCCTCCGAATGGTCTGTCCGGGGACGAGGGTGCGGAGCGCGTCCCAACCCCGCGCTGCGAAGAACGCGACGAACAGCAATGCCACGAGCAAGGCGCGGTTCGTCGAGCGCAGCATGTCGAACGCCGGGACGTACGACTGCCACCCAGGGGGCAACAAGAGGAAGGCAAGCGTGAACGCGAGTCCGAGGACGGCGACGAGGCGGTGGGGTCGCGGGTACGACTGGCCCGAGAAGGCGTCCTGTCGTGCCGGATAGGCGAGCAGACCGAGGAGTGCGAGGCCGACGACCAGCAGGCCGGGTCCCTGGCTGTGTGCCGTGGACACGCCGGTCATGGCGCCTGTCCACGTGTCAGCGGCCGGCAGGAGCCACGTCAAAGGCGTCGGGTAGACTGCATCACGAACGAAGCCCTGCTGCCAGCGCGCGGCAACGTACGGCCAGAGCGTCGGCGCGAGCAAGACGCCGACCGCGAGCGGCGCCGTGATCGTGCCGAGGAGAAGGCGAGTCCGCTGCGCTGCCGGGGCGACCAACAGTGCCGCCACACTCAGAAGGCCGAGGACAGCCGAAAAGTAGATGGCGAGGTACATCCCCATGAGGCCATGGCATGTCCACCAAAGGACCCAGAGCGCCCAGTCCCGCCAACGGCCGCTGGCCAGGAAACGGAGCCACGACCGCAACGCGAGCGGCATGAACCCTACCACGAGCAGCTGGAGCCACTGCGGGTGGTGCAACCGGAAGGGCGTGAATGCGACCACCAGCCCCCCTGCAGCGGCCGCAGCCCGGCTCGCGCCACTGCTCCGGAGCCACGCATAGGTGCAACCGGCGCTGACGGGGTACGATGCGAGCGAAACGAAGTTGTACAGGAGAAATGGGGTTCCCGGTCGTCCACCAGATGGGCAGACCGAGAAGTGCTTGACCGATCATGTGATCGCCGTGGGCGAGGGCGAGTCGCGAGGGCCAGCGAATAGGGGCATCGAAAAGATGCCAGGGGTCGGTGAACAGCGTCTTCGCGACGTGCGCGATGGCCCAGACGAGGAAAAGGGCATCGGCATCGGCTTCGCCGGCATGGGAAGGAATCGTCGCTGCCAGCCACGCGGCCGTGGGCTGGAAAAGGATCAGCGTCAGGATCGTGTATCCGGCAAGGACGAGCGCACCTTCCGTCAGCACGTCTCGGCGGGTTCGGTAGATCATGGCGGAGCGATCGGCGGCGCGCTCTCGGAGACGATAAGCGACGCTCCCCAATGTCTCACGCGCAGGATGATCTGCAACCCTTGCGCGTCGATCGGGACTGCACTAGCTCCTGAGGACCCATGCCGGAGAAGAGCCAGAGAGTCCAGCCATGGCAAAGATCTCGCTAACTCGTCTCGGTCTGCTGGGAATCGTCGTGGTCGCCGCGAGCCTCCGGTTGTGGGCCTTCCGTCAACCTTACCTCCATGCCGAACAGGAGTTGATCCCGCTGAACGCCCTGACCGGACTGGTGCGGGGCGATTGGCGACCTGACATCCCGGTGCATGGCGCGGCGTTTCTGTATTTGCTGCGCACGCTGTACGCGGGCTGGGGTATGGCAGGCCAGCTGTCAGGCGTTTGGCAAGATCAGTTGGATGTGCTTGCAAGCTTCCTGCGGGATCCCTGGCCGTTCTTGCTCGTGGGACGGGCGCTTGTCGTCGCGGCCGGGCTCGCCACGGTCTGGTTGGTGGCGCGGGTGGGGCGCATGGTGGGCTCGATTCCCGGGGGCCTTGTGGGGGCGGCATTGCTTGCCGTAACGTTCGTGCACGTCCGACAGTCCGTGTACCTGTGGTACGACGTGCCGGCTGGCCTCGCTGTGCTTGGTGCAGTGGCCGCGGCCTTGCGGGCACAGCGGCTCGCGACAGTGGGGGCGTTCATCGTGACCGGGGCACTGGCAGGCCTCGCCGTGGCTAGCAAGCACCCGATGGCGCCGGTCGTCGTCCCGGTCGCGCTCGCGGTCTGGTGGGCTGCGAGGCCGTCCGATCGGCTGCGGGCGATGCTTGCGACCGCGTTGCCGGCGCTCGGAGTGTACACCCTGCTGTGTCCCTACACGATTCTCGAGCTTCCTCGCTTTCTCCAGTGGACCAACACGACCGCCATCGCCGTGGTGCATGCAGGAGCAGCGGCCGCATCGCTCCCGACGCTGATATGGTTAGGCCTCGGCATCGTGACTCCGATGCTGGCAGTCGTCGGAGTCGCCCTTCGAGTGCGCCGGGCGCCGCGCGAGACGATCCTGCTCGCCGCGTTCCCGATTGTCTACCTGGCAATCCTCGGGGCTGCCCCACGGCTCCATCTGCGATATCTGGCACCGGTGGCGCCCTTCGCGTGTCTCTTTGCCGGCCTCGGCCTCGCGAGCGTGGCAAGGCGCTTCGGGCGCAGCCACGGGGGCGTCCTGCTGGCAGGGCTCACGGTGCTCGTGGCGGCGGGGCCCTGTGCCCAGAGCATGGCGTTCGTGCGCCTGCTCGCGCGGGACGATACACGACTCCAAGCAGGGCGCTGGATCGAGGCGAACGTGAAACCCGGGACGCCGCTCGAGGTGCCCGCATTGAACGGTTACCCGAATCCTGTGCTTCCCGTGAACGCGGAATTGCTGGGGTTTCAGTTTCCCGCATGGGCGGCGGCGCTCCGCGCACGGGGGGTCGGGACGCCGGAGCGGAGTTGGCCCCTCAGGTTCAGGCGAGGCGTGTTCGGCGATCCGCTGACGGACGAGCGTCCGGCGGCGTCGATTGTGGTCACGGCCGAGCACCCATCGGCTCTTCGCGAGTCCAATACCCCGCGCGAATGGATCGAGCATCTGCCGGGGTTCGGCTATCGGCCGGTGGCGCAGTTTCGGGGGTTCTCGGAGCCGCTCGACGCAGTCTTCGACCCCATCGAGGCGGATTATACGCCGCTCGCGCGTTTCGGCCAGGTCGTGCGTCCCGGGCCGAACATCACGATCTGGATGCGGGGAGAGCGCTCGGTGCCCCCTGATGATCCACCGATCGGTGGTACTCTCGCGCGATGATGGCCTCCCGGGATCCGCTCGGAGAGCGAAAGCATTTCGAAGCAGTGGTGGCGCGTCGTGGCGCGTTGTACTGGGCGGAGCGTACGGTGGCAGGGAAGCGTCGCCGCGACCTTCGCGCGGAGCGGATTCTCAGTGCTGCCGAGCAGACGGCTGGTCACCTGGATCGCATGCTGGAGATTGGCTGTGGCACGGGAGAGTATACGCGAGCGCTGGCGGTGGGTACGGCTGCGACCCTGGTGGCGATCGACGTGACGCCCGCGGCGTTGGCGCTGCGGGGAGGTCCGTGGCCGCCGCAGGTGTGGTTCGCAGCGGGCGACGTGGAACGGTTGCCGTTCGCCGACGGAACATTCGATGCGGTCATCGGGAACGCGGTGCTGCACCATTTGCGGCTCGAGCACGCTGTGCCAGAGATCGTCCGCGTGTTGCGCCCAGCCGGTGCGCTCGTCTTCGCAGAACCCAACATGCTCAACCCCCAGGTGGCCCTCGAACGCAACGTGAGATGGATCGGCCGCCTGCTCGACAACTCGCCGGACGAGACCGCGTTCATTCGATGGCGGCTGTCCCGCACGCTACGTGGATTGGGAGTCGTCGACGTGCGGATCCGTCCCTTCGACTTTCTTTACCCACTGACGCCAAGGCCGCTGATCCCGCTGGTCGAGCGAATGGGGCGGGTGTGCGAAAGGATACCGCTCGTGGCCGAGGTGGCGGGTTCCCTCCTCGTCACCGGCATCAGGCCGGCCTGAGGACTTCGCTGCCGGCGACCTCGCTTGTGGTCCTTGCGCCTTCTCCGAGCTTTGCGCGAGGATCACGCGACCTAGCGAGCGAACGAAGGGCATGACGTGGAGAGCTCTCGAACTCGAGGAGATGACGCGCCAGGACGGCACCGACCTTCGAAGCCGCGGAGCCAGGGGTGACGGCTGACTTCAGTGACCCGGTGTGCGGGAACGCTGCGGTCTCGAAGCGCCGATGCGAACCCCTGCTGCTGCTCGCCCTTGTCGTCCTTACGGTTTGGCCGGTCGTCGCGCTGTGGTGGCGAGAGACGGCGATCCTGCGCGGCGACGCCGTCCTGCACAGTCTTCCGCTGCAGACCTGGTACGTCCAGGCACTCCAGGGCTCCTGGCGGTTCTGGGCTACCGACGATGCCTTTGGCTTCCCCCTCTACGCCGAGGAGGTCAGATCAAGAGGTGTGTAAACGAGGTCAGGCGGCGAGCCTCCGGTTGACCTTCTTTGCGTTCACAGCAACGCCATCGACGAATGTCTTCCCAG
>Ga0308411_10000439_pt1 | contig 27171 bp, 18 predicted proteins | sample HotsprottomLayer_2_FD_203530 | JGI IMG/M metagenome (GOLD analysis project Ga0308411, IMG submission 203530) | Hot spring phototrophic mat microbial communities from Octopus Spring, Yellowstone National Park, Wyoming, United States -... | ecosystem: Environmental > Aquatic > Thermal springs >... | reverse complement strand
GCGCCCAGCAGCGGCAGCATGGGATAATCGAGATCCTGCGGCAACAGCGAAGCCATCACCGGCAACGGCGAGCCAACCCACCACCAACCGAGCAAAAAGAGGACGATCGGTAAAATCAGTAATACCGCATGCCAGCCGGCCAGACGCGAGGCTCCCAATCGCGCGCTACCTCGGTCGGCATAGAGGTAGCCAGCCAACAACGCCAGGTTGAAGAAGACCAGACAGGTGTTCCAGACCGCCGGCGTGCCGCCCAGTAAGGGGAGTAACCGCTTGCCGATCAGCGGCTCGACCAGGAACAACAGGGCGGCAGCGAGGAAGAGCGTGACAGCAAACAAGGCAGCGAGCAAGGCCGTTCTCCGCGACAACTGGACGCAACCAGAGTATGAACCGAAAGGCGGAACGTCTGCGGAAGAAGTTTACAACTCCCACCGCTCACGCGGGGTGGCTCGCTGATTCTCCCCACTCGTGAGAGGACAGCTAGGCTACTCGCCACTTGGCAACGGCGTGGTTGTCCAGTTCCAGGCCCAGGCCGGGGCCGACAGGAGGCACCAACCGCCCTTGGACGATCTGCGGAGGATTGGTGAACAGGCCAGCGTGCCAAGGCATGTACTCGACGGAGGTAACGCCTCGCAGACCGCAGGCCAGTTGCACCGTGATCTCGGGTTGCAGATGCGGGGAGATGGGCAAGTGGTGCCGGCACGCCAGGGCGGCCACCTCTAGCCAGGGCGAAATACCGCCCAGTCGGGTCACGTCGGGTTGCAACACCGCCAAAGCGTCAGCCTGGATGTAGCGTTCAAACTCGTCTAAGCCGAACAGCATTTCGCCGGCAGCGATGGGGATTTCCAATTGCCGGGCCAGGCGAGCGTGTCCGGCCACATCCTCGCAACTGATCGGCTCCTCGAACCAGCCCACGCCGACCTCTTCCTCGTAGAATCGGCCCATTGTCAAGGCGGTGGCGTAGTCGTAGCGTTCGTTGGCATCCACTGCCAGCCAGACATCGTCCCCTAGTTCTTCGCGCAATCGCGTGAGTTTGTCGAGATCCTCTTGCGGATTGGCTCCCACCTTGACCTTGATGCCCTTGATGCCGGCTTCGAGATAGGGTTGCGAGGCTTTGAGGATGTCCTCGACGCTCATGTACAACCAGCCGGTATCCGAGCCGTAAACCTCCGCCGAGTCGCGTGCGCCGCCCAGCAACTTGTGCAAGGGCAAGCCGGCCACTTTGCCCTTGAGATCCCACAACGCCACATCGAAGGCCGACCAGGCCTGTTGCACTAGGCCGCGTCGGCCGACGGTCTGAAGCCGACAGTAGACCTTGTGGATCAGTCGTTCCAGATCCAGGGGATTCTCGCCTACGACTAGCGGGGTCAGGTCGTCCTGAGCCAGAGCCAGCATGGCTCGACCGGAGGACTGCAAAGCATAAGCAAAGCCGATCCCCTCTAGGCCATTGTCGGCATGTACCTGCACCAGCAAAGTGACGATGTGGTTGAGTCGGCCAGCTGCCATCTCGAGCGGCGAGGCGCGAGGACGCGACAGCGGGATGTGTAAGAGCGTGCTATCAACACGGGTGATCCGCATAGCAACATCTCGTCCAAACAGGTTCGCTTGCGAACGCGGATCACATCCCAGTCGCTACCGGGTTGCGCCAACGCCACAGATAGTACACCGGAATGCCGGTCAACACGATGATCAGGCCCGGCCAGGTAAACTTGGGTCGGACGATCAGCAGATCGACCATGATCAGCGAACACAACACCACATAGAGAGCGGGCAACACCGGATAGCCGATGGCTCGCGCCGGCCGCTCGGCGTTGGGCATCTTGTAGCGGAGGACGAACAGGCCGGCCACCGTCAGGACGTAAAAGACCAGCACGGCAAAGATGACGAAGTCGAGCAACTCGTTGTAGGTGCCTGAGAACACCAACAAGACCGACCACAACATCTGCAAGATCAGGCCGGCCGCTGGCACCGCCCGTGAGTTGAGCGTGCCGACCGACTTGAAAAACAACCCATCGCGCGACATGGCGTAGTACAGTCGCGCGCCCATGAGCGTCATGCCGTTGACGCAGCCAAAGGTCGAGATCATGATGGCCAATGCCATCAGCCCGACTCCCCACTCGGGAGAAACCAGACGAACCACTGCCGTGGCCACGCGATCTTCGCTGGCGCGAGCGATGCCAAACTCGCGCGGCGAGGTGGTGGCGATCAATTGCTGCAACTCGTCCTGCTTGCCGGCCTTTTCCAAAGCCTCGATCTTCTGCATCAACTCGGCCGATGGCTGCATTGGCAGGGAGTTCACATAGGCCAGATTGGCGAGCAGATACAGCGTGATGACCAGCCCTGTGCCTAGAGCCAGGCTCAGGGGCAGATTGCGCTGCGGATTGCGCATCTCGCCGGCGATGAAGGTGACATTGTTCCAGGCATCCGCCGAAAACAGTGCCCCGACCATCGCCCCTCCAGCGACCATCAGCGCGACGACCAGGAAACTCCCTCCCAGCCACTGGGCCGGTCGCGTATTCTGGACATCCTGAAAGGCCTTGGTCTCGGCGATGCCGGCCCACAGATTCTCGGTGTTGGCCGACCAGACCGTCGCATCGGCGGCCAAGGTCAGACCGATGACGATCAGAGCGATCAGACCGAGCATCTTGGCGATCGTAAACAGATTTTGCACGACCTTGCCTTCCTGCACACCTCGGCAGTTGAGCCAGGTCAGGAAGACCAGCACCGCCACGGCGACGAGTTGCCCCGCTGAGATGGTGAAGCGATCCATCTCGAAGAAGGGCAAGGGCTTGCCCTGGGCATCGGCCATGAACGGCAGATAGAGCTTGAGATTCACGTCGGGCACGATCAGCAGCAGGTTGTCGGTGCCCAGCACTGGGACGAGAACCCCGAGGTACTTGGCGAACACCACACTGACCGCCGCGATGGAGCCGGTCTGGATGACGAGAAAGCACGTCCAGCCGTAGAGAAAGCCCCACAGCGGACTGTACGCCTCGCGGAGAAAGACGTATTGACCGCCGGCATGGGGCATCATGCCGGCCAGTTCGGCGTAGGCCAGTGCGCCGATGACGGTCAGGAAACCGGCCAGGCACCAAACCGCGAGTAGCCAGCCGGCACTGCCGACATCACGAGCGATGTCGGCGGAAACCACGAAGATGCCCGAGCCGATCATGGTGCCGGCAATGAGCATGACACCGTCGAACAAACCAAGACGCTGCTGGAAGCCGATGGCGGCTGACTCGCCAGAAGCCGTAGTGGTGGACATGGTCTGGCTCATCTTTAACTCGCAGGAGTGGTGGCAGCGGGCTGGTGCAACTTGCTGAACCAGAAGCCATAGCAGAAGTAGATCGCTAGGCCGATACCCATCCAGATGGCCAATCGCCACCAAGTATCCACAGGCAGAGCGTACATCTGCGACAGACAGATCAGGATGCCCAGGGTGGCAGTCACCTCGACCAGAGGAGCTTTGAACGGCCGCTGGAGATTCGGCTGGGTATAGCGAAGGACAACGACTCCGCCACAGACCAAAACAAAGGCCAGCAGGGTACCGATGCTGACTAGGTGGCCGAGAATCCCGATTGGAGTCATGCCGCCGGCAATCGCCACGGCAACGCCGGTGATAATCGTGGTCAGGGCCGGCGTTCGGAACCGCGGATGCAGCGTGGCCACGAAGTGCGGCAACAGGCCGTCGATGGCCATCGTGTAGAAGATGCGCGGCTGGGCTAACAGCATCACGAGGATGACCGAACTCAGACCAGCGATGGCTCCCAGTTTGATGATGGGCTTCATCCAGGTCGATCCGGTTGCGTCGATGCCGACGGCAACCGGGTCAGCTACACCTAGCGACTTGTAGTTGACCAACCCCGTCAGGACGACGGCGACGGCGATGTAGAAGAGGGTGCAGACGACTAGGCTCCCCAGAATGCCGATCGGCATGTCGCGTTGCGGATTCTTGGCCTCCTGGGCGGCGGTGGAGACGGCATCGAAGCCGATGTAAGCGAAGAAGATCACGCCTGCGCCGGTCAACACGCCGCTCCAGCCGTACTTGCCGAAGATCGGGTTGCCCTCGGCATCGACCGCTTGTTCGGGAATGAAGACTTCCCAATTCTTGCTGAACAGGGTCGGGTTGTTGAGCAGAAAGATGGCACCTGTGACCAGGAAGAGAACGAGAACGCCAACCTTGATGATGACGATGACGTTGTTGGCCGTGGCTGACTCGCTGATGCCGACTACGAGTAATCCAGTGGCGACTGCCACGACGAAGACGGCAGGCAGGTTGAACAAAGCGATCGTTCGCACTGGATCGGAAACGCCAGCGGCCGAGAGATCCTTGAGCAACTGTTCCGAGACGGGAACCCAGCCACCGGTTTTCATGCTGGCCAGTAGATCGGGGGGAACCCAGAGCATTTCGGTTCCCGTAGCGGCGATCAATTGACCGGGTAGATGGATGCCGAAGTCGCGTAAAAAACTGGTCACATAGCCCGACCAACCGACCGAGACGGTGGCTGCTCCCAGGGAGTATTCGAGGATGAGATCCCAGCCAATAATCCAGGCCATCAACTCGCCCATGGTGGCGTAGGAGTAGGTGTAGGCACTGCCGGACACCGGAATCATCGAGGCCATCTCGGCATAGCACAGCCCAGCAAAGGCACAGCCGATGCCGGCGATGATGAACGACAGGACGATGGCCGGCCCGGCATGCTCGGCAGCGGCCTGCCCGGTCAGCACGAAAATACCCGCACCGATGATCGCTCCCACGCCCAGGCTGACTAGAGCCATCGGCCCGAGGACACGTTTGAGTTGCTCGCCTTCTCCTGGCACATCCATCAACTGGTGAACCGGTTTGGTCACCAACAAGCGTCGCCACAACATACCGAGATCTCCATCATTGTTGAGTCGGTGGTGCTTCCAGGAGAGAGAGTCTAGCTGTCCAGTATCAGGGTGACCGGCCCGTCATTGACCAGTTCGACCTGCATGTCGGCTCCGAATCGGCCCGTCGCCACGGGAACGCCGTGACTTTTGACTGCGTCGATGAAGGACTCGTAGAGCGGAATGGCCTGTTCCGGCCCAGCGGCGGCGAGGAAACTGGGGCGTCGGCCCTTGCGGCAATCGCCGTGCAGGGTGAACTGGCTGACGATCAGCACCGCTCCTCCCACTTCCTGCACGCTGCGATTCATCTTGCCCTCATCGTCGGCAAAAATCCGCAATCCCACGATCTTGTCCGCCAGCCATTTCGCTTGTTCCTGAGTGTCCTGGATAGCAATGCCCAGCAGCACCAGCAGTCCAAGGTCGATGGCTCCAACTTCTTTGTCCTCGATCAACACTCGCGCCCGCCGGACACGTTGTAGGACAACACGCATGTCCACTCCGCCATGAATTCGCTCATCGCACGGCTTTCTTGCAGGAGACATTGTAGAGGACAGGCAATCCTCCGCCAGTCCCCAGCGGCCTTCCCCTTGACGAAGCGTGGCAAAATCATCACGCTACAGTCACTTCCCGGCGTCTGCCGAGGACTTCGACATCAGATTCCCATTCCGCTCACGGAGGCAGTTGCGTGGCCGACCTCACTCCTTATCAGCAAAAGATCGTCCAACGCTACTACGAGAATCTCGACACCCTGTCGTTGCAAAAGTTGTCCGAACTCGTTAGCGATCTCTACCTCGCCGAGGGTAAGAAACGTCAGACGGTTTGGAAGAAAATTGAGTCGGCCATGCAGAAACTCCAGATCCCCCAGGTGCGTATCGACCACCTGAAGAAGCAGGACAACCCCTCTCTGGTCGCTGAACTCGTCAAGGAATTGCAAGCCCAAAAGTAGATGCCGGAGCTGTCCTTCATGACCGATCGCGAACTGCTGGTACGCTGGCGATTGATCCTCGGAGCCGAGGCCGAGCAGGCTCTGGGCTGCGGTCTGGGCGGCACCGAGGCGCGGCAGGATCAAGCCCTGAGCTATCTCTACAATCGCGAGTATGGCGCAGGTCGTAATGTCCGTACTGCCCAGCCCAATCTGACGGAGGCAGCGGAGGGCAGCGGAAGCGACTCCAGCAAGGATCGCAGTGCTGGACTGGGAGAGTCCCAGTTGAGCGTGCCGGCCTGGATCAATGAGATCCACGAACTCTTTCCGAAAAAGACCATCGAACGCCTCGAACGCGATGCCTTGGAACGCTACCACCTTCAGGAACTGGTGACCAACCCGCAATTGCTCGCCCGCGCCCAGCCCAGCATGACGCTGCTCAAGGCGGTGCTGCACACTAAGCACCTGATGAATCAGGAAGTTCTCGCCCTGGCCCGTCAACTGGTGCGCAAGGTCGTCGAGGAACTGTTGCAGAAACTCACTCGCCCAGTGCGGCAGGTCTTTCTGGGTGCCCGCAATCGCCGACAGCGTACCACCCTACGCGTCGCTCGCAACTTCGATGCCCGCACCACCGTGCGGCAGAACCTGGCTCACTATCAGCCCGCCGAGAGCCGACTCTACATCCGCACTCCCTACTTCTTCTCTCGCGTGCGTCGGCACAACGAACGCTGGAAGATCGTGGTGCTGGTCGATGAGTCCGGCAGTATGGCCGACAGCGTGATCCATGCAGCGGTGACCGCAGCCATCTTCGTGGGTATCCAGAGTCTGCAAACCCATCTCATCCTGTTTGACACCAACATCGTCGATGTCACCGAACACGTCGGCGATCCGGTCGAGGCCATTCTCAAGGTGCAACTCGGTGGCGGTACGGACATCGGCAACGCGCTGGAATACGCTGCCACGCTCATCGACAACCCACGACGAACCATTGTGGTGCTGATCTCAGATTTCTACGAGGGCGGGCCGGTCGATCGCCTTCTGCGCCTGGCCAAGGGACTCATCGAAAGCGGCGTGACCCTGTTGGGGCTGGCCGCTCTCGACGAACGCGCTGATCCCTGCTACGACCGGCAGCTCGCCGAACAACTCGTGGGCGTGGGAGCATTTGTCGGGGCCATGACTCCTGGCGAACTGGCTGAGTGGGTGGCCCGCAAGGTGCATTGACTCAGGAAGCTGGCTTCGTCCTCTGTCTGCGAATCCTCTGCATGGCGGTTGAGAAACTATCTATCATGGTAGCGAAGAGGGTTCTCAGGTTCACGAGGACAACAGCATGCGGTTGCTGCTGACCAACGACGACGGCATCACGGCTCCTGGTTTACGAGCCTTGCTGGGGGTGGCCCGGCAACTCGGTCAGGTGCGTGTGGTGGCCCCGACAAAGTGCTGTTCGAGTTGTGGCCATCAGGTGACGACTACTCAGCCGGTGCAGGTTCACGAACACGCTGCCGATGAACTGGCGGTCGAGGGCTGGCCTGCCGACTGCGTCCGTGTCGCCCTGCGCGGTTTGGAAATTCCTACCGATTGGGTGTTGTCAGGCATCAACGCGGGTGGCAATCTTGGTGCCGACGTGTATCTTTCGGGCACTGTGGCGGCGGCTCGCGAAGCGGTGCTGTTGGGTCGGCCGGCCATCGCCTTATCGCAATACAAACGGCGCGAGATGGATTTCGACTGGGAGCAGTCCGCTCGCTGGGTGCTGCCCATCTTGCGGGAACTGACCTCGCGAGCCTGGCAACCCGGCACGCTGTGGAACGTCAACCTGCCACATTTGCCGTCCGGCAGTCCGATGCCAGCTGTGGTTTATTGCGAACTCGATCCGCATCCGCTGCCGGTGCGGTACACTCGCGAGGGCAACAGTTTTCGCTACAACGGCGACTACCACGGTCGGCCGCGTCACGCCGACAGCGATGTGGCAGTGTGCATGGGGGGGCAGATTGCCGTGACCCTGCTGCGTCTGCGGTGAGCAGAGGCGGGCGAAGGGACTCCGGCCGCTGACGCGGGCCGGCTCGCTAGCGAGCCACCTCGCGTTAGCGGCTGGAGTAGCGAGCCACCTCGCGTCAGCGGGTGGAGGGAGAGAAACAACTCTGTCCATTTTGCCGAGTTTTCCTGGTTGATGCTACGATTTCTGATGGTGGTAGCGGTTTCGACAACTTTCTCAAGTAGTGCGGACAAAGCGACGATAACAACAACGCAGAGTGTGACGAGCGACCGCCCGCAGACCGGGCAGAGGGTCACCCGTTGCCGGCGTGCCGGGCCACTGGGGCCGGTATCAGGTTTTTGCCTGCCGGGCTCCTTTGGGGAGAGGGCCAGGGCCGCCTCGAGGCGGGAAGAGGGGGAAAGAAGACATGACCAGATGGGGGAATTGGGTCCTAGATTCTGCCCCGGGCCTTCGGCACCTGCTGACCGTCGTGGCCTGGCTGGCTGTTGCGTGCTGGGGGGCCGCTCAGCCTGGTATTCCGTCGCCAGTCGGTGCAGCACGCATGCCGGAACCGATCGGCTACACACCCGAACCAAATCCCCCCCTGGTTCCTGGGCCGCTCAATCCGATCATTGCGCCGATTGGCCCACCGGAACATCTGTCACTGCCGGCTGGACACACCAGTGCCTTCCAGGCTGAGAACTATCCGCCGGAGACAGCCTTCTTCGGCCACTTTGGCACCGTCTTTTTCAAACGACAGGACTTGCGTAAGCTGCCCATCGTCTATCGCGACGATCAGAGTGCTGGTCTGGACACCGGGGTGACACCGTTTGGCCCGTTGCCGGTCGAACTCAGACTCAACAATGTCGATCTGGAGTACAACTATGGCCTGAAGGCCACTGTCGGCTACATTTTCGGCAATCAACAGATCGAGTTGACGGGCTTCTATTCGCCCAATCGCAGCCTGTCGCAGACTATTACCAACCAGCCCAACTTGCAGGGCCGACTCTTTGTGCCCTTCGGCCCAGAAGGCATCTTCCCGCTCGGCTTCGAGGGAGATAATGGCTTGTGGAACCAAGCCGATCTGGTCACTGTTACCTACACCAGTGCCCTGGGCAGTGCGGAACTGAACTATCAGGTCTGGGATGGGGCCGTCAACACCGGCCACCTCATCGTTGGCACGCGTTATCTGTACATCCAAGATCGCGTCAACATCTTCACCGATGACGACTACTACGTTCGCGATGTCTTCAACCGTTCCGATCCGATCCGTCAGGCCAGCTACAGTGCGGCGGTTCGCAACAATATCGTCGCCATGCAGGTTGGTGGCGAGTGGTCTACACCTCTGCCGCACTACAAGCTCGGCTGGATCTGGCTCAGTCTCATGGCCAAGACCGGTCTGGGAGTTGATTGGATCGAGCGCACCCGTCGGCTGGAACGAGGTGATGGTTTCCCAGGCTTCGATCTGACGCAGAATTCGGTGCGACTGGCGGGCTTTGGTGATGTGTCGGCCTTCGTGGATTTCCACCTCATGGAACGCATCCGGCTTCGCACCGGCTACACCGCTCTATATGTCGTAGGCGTGTCCACAGCGGTAAATCAGATCGAGTTCGATCTGACCAATCAGCAACGTCGCTACACCGATCGCCGAGGCGTTCTCTGGCACGGCCCGATGGCCGAACTACAGTTCCTCTTCTAAGGCAAACTTGGTTTCCAGCCCACACGGAGCGGGTTCGGTGCCACCGGACTCGCTCTGACTGCGTTTGACCTTTGGCCTCTCTTCCCCTACCCTGAAGAAGGAATGCTGGCCGGCCTTTCGTAGTTATCCGGCCGAGGATGCCAGGAGCGCGTTGACGCACACCGACATGGCTGAGCAGTACATCTTCACCATCGAGAACCTCACTCGTATTTACAACAAACGTGAGGTTCTCAAGAACATCTGGCTGGCCTTCTACCCTGGAGCCAAGATCGGCGTCATCGGCAGCAACGGTGCCGGCAAGTCCACCCTGTTGCGCATCATGGCTGGCCTGGACAAAGACTTCATCGGCACAGCACGACTGACCCCCGGCTTCACAGTCGGCTACGTTCCCCAGGAACCTCGTCTGGACGAATCCACGGACGTGCGCGGCAACATCGAACAGGCCGTCAAGCCCATACGCGACTTGCTTCGTCGCCAAGAAGAATTGGGCAACAAGATGGCCGAGGCCTCTCCCGAGGAGTTCGACAAACTCTCCGAAGAGATGGATCGTGTCAATGCCGCCATTGATGCCGCCAATGCTTGGGAACTGGATCGGCACCTGGAAATCGCCATGGATGCCATGCGCTTGCCGCCCGGCGATGCCAACGTCACGCAACTCTCTGGTGGTGAACGCCGCCGAGTGGCTCTGTGCAAGGTCCTCTTACAGAAGCCCGACCTGCTCTTGCTCGACGAGCCAACCAACCACCTCGATGCCGAATCCGTTGCCTGGCTCGAACGGCACTTGCAAGAATACCACGGCACCGTCGTGGCCATCACCCACGATCGCTACTTCCTTGACAACGTCGCGCAGTGGATTCTCGAACTCGATCGCGGAGTCGGCTATCCCTTCAAGGGCAATTATTCGAGCTGGCTGGAGCAGAAAAAGGCGCGTCTGGATCGCGAGGAACGCACCGAAAACGCTCGCCGTAAGGCTCTCGAACGCGAACTAGAGTGGGCCCGCATGGCCCCCCGCGCTCGCGTCGCCAAGAGCAAGGCACGTTTGAGTGCCTACGAGAAACTAGCCGCCAAACAGTACGAAGAGCGCGAGGACGAACTGGTCTTGCAGATCCCCAATGGCCCGCCGCTGGGCAGCACTGTGGTTCGTGCCGAATCGCTACGCAAGGCCTTTGGCGACAACCTGCTCTTTGAAGACCTCAGCTTCGACCTGCCGCGTGGTGGCATCGTCGGAGTCATCGGCCCCAACGGTGCCGGCAAAACCACCCTGTTCCGCATGATCATGGGCCAGGAGAAACCGGATGCCGGCAAACTCATCATCGGCGAGACCGTCGTGCTGGCATACGTCGATCAGCATCGCGATGCCCTCAATCCCGACAACACCGTCTTTCAGGAAATCACTGGCGGCACCGATACCATCCTCGTCGGCAAACAAAAGGTCGCCTCGCGCGGCTACGTCTCGCGGTTCAACTTCAAGGGGCCGGATCAACAAAAACTGGTCGGCAGCCTGTCCGGTGGCGAACGCAATCGCGTCCACTTGGCCAAACTACTTCGCCGGGGCGGCAACCTGCTGTTGCTCGACGAGCCAACCAATGACCTGGATGTCGATACTCTGCGTGCCTTGGAGGAAGCCTTGCTCGACTTCGGCGGCTGCGCCGTGGTCATCAGCCACGACCGCTGGTTCCTCGACCGCATCGCCACCCACATCCTCGCCTTCGAGGGCGACAGCAAGGTGGTCTGGCACGAAGGCAACTACCAGACCTACGAAGCTCTACGCAAGCAGCGACTAGGAGTCGAAGCCGACCAGCCCCATCGCATTCGCTACAAGAAACTGCATCAGTAGCCTCGTCTGGACGAGGGGGAGCTTGAGACGCTCAGGTGACGTGGAAGGTAGCAAGGGGAACCGAAGGATTGCTGTCTGCTCTGGCTGACAGCCTGCACTCCAAAGCTGAGAACTGCCAGACATGATGCAACTCGTCGATGTGACCAAGGTGTATCTGCAAGGACGGCGTACGGTGCAGGCGGTTCGCGGCGTGAATCTGTCTGTGGAAGCGGGCGAGTTCCTGTCGATCATGGGGCCGAGCGGTTCCGGCAAGTCTACGCTGATGCACCTACTGGGCGGGCTAGACACTCCTTCGACCGGCAAGGCACTGTTTCTTGGCAAGGATCTCGCGGCCCTGTCGGATCGCGAACGCTCGTTGTTGCGACGAACGCGGATCGGCTTCGTCTTTCAATTCTTCAATCTGCTGCCGACGCTGACCGCTGCCGAGAATGTCGCTCTGCCGCTGCTGTTGGGAGGCACCTCGCGGAGCAAGGCCCTTCGCGAAGCTCGGCAAGCTCTCGATCGCGTCGGCCTGTCGCATCGGGCTGAACATTTTCCCGAGGAGATGTCGGGCGGAGAAATGCAGCGAGTGGCCATCGCTCGCGCTCTGGTTACCAATCCCGATGCCATCCTGTGCGATGAGCCGACCGGCAATCTCGATTCGGCCAACAGCAGCGAGATCCTTCGCCTATTGCGTAGTCTGCCCGAGACGGGAAAGCGTACTGTCGTGATGGTGACCCACGACCAGGCTGCCGCTAACTATGGGGATCGCTTGGTAGTCATTCGCGATGGCCTGATCGCCAGCGACCACAGCAACGCCCGGCCGACACGCAGCCCCGCGACGGCCTGAGTCGCGATTCCCGAGTGTCCCCTTTTTCTCCAGTCGGCACTGTCATGACGCTGCTCAATCTGTTGCGAACGCTGAGTCTGGGTTACTTTGGGCAACACCGACTCCGGACCGTTCTGGTCATTCTGTCGATCGCTCTGGGAGTCGCCACGCTGGTCGCGACTCAGGCGATGAACCGCGCTCTGAAAACGGGAGTGCAGAACGCCACCAATCCCCTTGCCGATCTGGCCGGCTTGTTGATCGTCAACGGTCAAGTGGGCGTGCCGGCGGAACTGGCGGCCGAGATCCGACAGGCCAACGTCGCCGGAGTCGATAGCCTGTTGCCGTTCATCTATGCCCGCGTGTCCATCGCCGATCTGAAAAACAAAAGTGTCTGGCTGCTGGGCGTGGACTGGACGACCAACCGCGAGCAGTCGCCACAACTGGCCGCTGACAATCCACTGGGAGTTCGCGTCGAGACGCACTTGGATCGCCTGTCGATCCTGGAGAAAGCCGGTCTGCTGCTGGCCCCTCCGGCCCTGGTCAGTCCCGATCTAGCGGAGTTGCTGCATCTGCAGAATCCCAAGGGGTTCAGCTTTCGATTGCGTAACGCTGGACGTACTCCGAGCGTCACGCGGATTGGCACAGTCTCTCTTGCCGAGAGCAAATTGCCCCTTCGGCAGAGTTCCGTGGTGGTGATGGATCTGCTCGATGCCTCGCGGGTGTGCTTTCCTGAAAAGCCCGGTCAGGTGCATCAGATCGGCGTGACCTTGCAGCCTGGGGCCGATGTCGAGCAAGTGCGCGAACGCTTGCAGACCCTTGTTGGAGAACGCGCCGATGTGCAGACCATCGACACCAGTCGGCAACTGGTCGCCGACGTGACCGCTGGGCTGGAAATCGGCTTCGCTCTGGGCGGAGTGGCAGCCCTGGTGGTAGGGCTGTTTCTCGTCTACAACGCCCTGTCGGTGAGCGTGGCGGAACGTCGGCACGACATCGGCATCCTGCGTTCGATGGGAGCGACTCGGCAGCAGGTGGCGGGTCTATTCGTGACCGAGGCACTGGTCATGGGCCTGGTCGGATCGGCTCTGGGACTGCCGGTGGGCTGGCTGCTGGCTTGGCTGGTGTCCGGCCCGATGGCCAACGTCATCAGCGAGTTGATGATCCCCGTCGAGGCAACCGTGGTAGCCTTGCCCGTTTGGCTCATGGTGCTGGCGGTGAGTTCCGGCAGTCTAGTGGCGGTACTTGCTGCTCTGGTGCCCGCCTTGCAGGCCGCTGGGGAGGAGCCGGCGGACGCTGTTCGTCGCGTACCGCGACAGCACTCCGGCCGCATTGCCGCCGCGCAGCTATTGGCCACGCTATTGCTATTCGGGATCGGGCTGTCGGCGGCCGCCTTTCGCGATCATCTGCCGGTTCGCGTCGGGGTGTTCACGGGCGTATCGTGCTTACTGTTGGCCGGTCTCGTGGCCACACCGCTGCTGGCCAGTGCCATCGGCCAACTCGTTCAACCGCTGTTCCGCTACTTCCTAGGGCTGGAAGGCCGGCTCGCGGCCGACAATCTGGTGCGTGCCCCAGGACGAACCGGGCTGGTCATTGCCGCCCTGGCCGCCACGGGTGGCTTGATGGTGCAGACAGCGGGGTTTCTCAAGTCTAGTCGCGAAGCCATCTTCGAGTGGATCGATGACAAGATCGCCGCCGATCTGTTCGTGACGGCCGGCTCTCCCGTTACTTCGGCCGGACAGGCGTTGACGTTCCAGGAGAATTTCGCCGATCAACTTCGAGCCATCCCTGAAGTGGAAGCGATCATGGCCGTCCGCTTTCACCGCCTCGATTATCTCAGTCCGGTCGATGGTCAGAAACGCATCGTGATGCTGCTGGGCATCGACCCGCGCGCTTTCGACCAACTTCCACCCGACCGCCCTCTGGCCCGGAGCTTGCAACAGAACCGCCGCCTCCGCGAGCCGGGCACCGCTGTGGTGTCGGCCAACTTCGCCGCGCTGTACCGCAAGCAACTCGGCGATCGGATCACCATTCCTGGACGCAATCATTCGGTCGATCTGGAGATCGTCGGCATCACCACCGATTACACCTGGAATCGCGGCACGATCTTTGTGGATCGTGAATGGCTGCGGCAAGAGTTTGCCGATCAGCAGGTCGATGTGTTCGATCTGTTTCTCAAGCCCGGAAGCGATGTCCAGGCGGTACGCCAGCACATCGAGCAACGCTATGGCGAAGAGGAAGCGTTGTTCCTGATGGATCGCCGCGAGATCAACACCGAGGTCAACAACAGCCTCAACAAGGTCTACAGCTTGGCCTATGCTCAGCAAACGGTAATCGGCTTGGTAGCTCTGATGGGAGTAGTCTCGGCGTTGTTCATCTCGGTGTTGCAGCGTCGTCGAGAACTGGGCTTGTTGCGAGCCGTCGGCGCGACTCGGGCACAGATCCTCCGCTCCGTGCTGGCCGAGGCCATTCTCATGGGACTGGTCGGAGCCGTGATCGGATTTGTGATCGGTCTGATTCTGCAATGGTACTTACTGGAGATCATCATTCTCGATGAGGCGGGCTTTACGTTTCCGTTCCGATTCGCCCTGTTCGAGGCCGGCGTGGTGAGCGTGGCGGCTGTGACCCTGGCCACGCTCGCTGGACTGGCTCCCGCCTATCAGGCGACGCGGCTGTCGATCCCCGAGGCCATCGCTTACGAGTGAGAAGCTAGGCTGTCTACGGAAAGTAGGCGCGCTGGCGAGCCACCTCGCGTCAGCGGGTGGAGTCCCTCCGGTCGCTGACGCTGCCGGCTCGCCAAAGGTTCACAGCCGAGAACTTGATCTCGCTTTCTTGCTCTCAAGTTTCTACACTCTGAACCACTGACGGGGGCCATCGCACCCGTCGCTGAGTTTTGCAACGTGAGTCTGCACCCTCTAGCTCCCAGGAGACGCTATGCGTTGTTCCCTGGGCCGTCGCTCTCGGAACCGAGGTGCTGCCGATGCGTTTTTCTCTTTCCCCTGCCATGCGTCAATCCTTACGCCCTGGCCTGGAATGCCTGGAGGATAGAACCCTCCTCTCGACCACCTCAACGCTCATCAGCCTACCAGCGTCCACAGTGACAGGCACGGTGTGGAACGATCTGAATGCCAATCGCCTCATCAACGCTAACGAGCCGCGATTGGCTGGAATATCTGTCTCGCTGGTGCGCTCTCCCCAGGCCACTCCAGCCGGGAGTGCCGATACCGTCGTCAGTTCCACGCTGACCGACGCTCAGGGGCGTTACTCGTTCTCCGTGATCGCCGATGGCAGCCGTTACTACCTCCAGTATCGCATCCCGGCGGGCTATGCCTTTCCGACGGGTACGGCCAGTCCGGTCAATGCTCTGGGACGAACTACGCTGTTCGCTTTGCCCGCCGGCACCCTGACACGCAATCTCGGACTGCGCGGCGGCCCTGCGGCGGCCTTCGGTCATGTCTCGCGCTTCGGAGCGGCCGGCAATGACAGTGGACAACTCGTCGCCACCGATTCGCTGGGCAACGTCTATCTGGCGGGACACTTCAGCGGCACCATCGATGTCAATCTGCAGCGCGGCAGCTGGTCGCTGACCAGCGCGGGGCAACAGGACATCTTCCTGGCGAAATACTCCCCGGAGGGCCTGTTGCTGTGGGTCAGGCAATTCGGCGGTCAGGGCAACGACTCGATCAACGGCCTGGTCTGCGATGCTTCGGACAATCTGGCCCTGATCGGCTCTTTCCAGGGGAGCATTGATCTCGATCCGACCAGTGGCGTGCAACTCGCTCAGGCAGGGTCGGCAACCAGCAGTTTCGTCGTTCGCCTGGACAGTGCGGGCAACTTCCTCTGGGGCCAATCGGTCAGCACCACGACCGGAACCGCCATCGGTCGTGGCGTTGCCGTGGATGCAGAGGGCAACGTGCTGGTGACTGGGCAGTATTCTGGGGCGGTGCAGTTCAGCACGCAACCCGCCGGCCAGTTGAATGCCTCGCTCGGGTCGATCTTCGTGGGCAAGTATTCGCCCACAGGGTCGCTGCTCTGGGTGCGGTCGTTCACCGGCACTGGCGTCTCGGAAGGACGCAGCATCGCCGTCGATTCCGCAGGATTCAGTTACCTGACCGGCAGCATCTCGGAAGTCGTCAACTTCTCGACCGGGACAACTCCCGTCCATCTGACCAGTCTGGGCGGCAAGGACATCTTCCTTGCTCGTCTGACCCCGGCAGGCCGACTTTCCTGGGTACTCGGTCAGGGCATCGATCAGGACGATGTCGGCAACGCGGTGACCGTGGATGCCAGCGGCGCGGTGTATCTGGTGGGCAACTACACCGCTCAGGACAGATCGATCGGTCTGGTGGCTCGCTTCACGACTGCCGGTCAGTCGCTGTGGACGCAGTCGCTGTACAGCATCACCTACGATGCTGTGGTAGCCAATGCCGTCGCCGTGGATGCCGAGGGCAACGTCTACACGACCGGCGGATTCCAGGGGCAGGTCAACCTCGATCCCGGATCGACCGCGTGGTTGCTCAATTCGCGGGGGAACCAGGATGGATTCGTCAGCAAGTTGAGTCCCGCTGGCGAATTCCTGTTCGGCCGACAGTTTGGCGGTGCGGGCGACGACGTGGGCACGAGCCTCGCCATCGGTGCCAACAAGGTCCTGTGGGTGACCGGTGCCTTCAGCAGACAGGCCAACTTCGAGCCAAATCGAGGAACGGCCAATCTGGTCAGTGCGGGGCAGTCCGATGGATTCCTCCTCCGCTGGAATCAGCCGTTTACCCGTTGGCCAACACTCATCTCGGGCGAGATGGCCAATCTGGGAGTCTATCGCGGGCGAAGCATCACTCCGTTCATCCCGGTGCAGGTCGTCCAGCCGGAAAGCTCACCACTGACGGTGAGCGTGACCATCGTCAACGGCTTGCAGCGCGGCGATTTCACGGCCAGCAGCACGGCCGGTTGGACACGTACGCTGGTTGGTCAGAACATCGTCTACACCCAGACCTTCACGGGCACCAACGTCGGCAGTCGCGTCACCTCGGCTCTGCAAGAGCTATCCTTCCAGCCGAGGGCGAACGCGGCACGCTACGAAAAGACCGTGTTTCGACTGAGTGTGCAGGATGATCTCTCCGTCGTTCAAAACGCTCGAGAGATTTCTGTGCTGGCGATTTGAGAAAAAACTCCGCCCGCTAACGCGGGGCGGCTCGCTGTAGCGAGCCAGGTTGCGTTAGCACCTGGAGGGTTCGCACTCCGCCCGCTAACGCGGGGCGGCTCGCTGTAGCGAGCCAGGTTGCGTCAGCGGGTGGAGGGGATCAGTTCAGCCAGATGCCCTGCATGCTGGCGACGAACTGTGCCCAAGTTAGACGGATATAGCCGTTGTTGGCTCCAGACAGAGTCGTGCCGCCGTCGCTGGCCCACGGGTTACGGATCGTGACGAATCCGGGCAGTCGGATGGACGTGCCGAACGGCATAGGGATGGTGATGGCCTCGACGCTGACCACGGTGTAGGCGTGGTTGCTCACCAGCAGACCGCCCGCGCTGTTGAAGGCCGATCCGGCGTGCGTCGCGGTGACCACATTCCGGCCCAGAGCCAGGGTCGATTGCATGCTGAAGAAATCGCTGGCGGTCAGAGCGCGGCGGATGCTGGTCGTGGCTCGCCCTGTCAGAGCCGTCAGGGCACGGTCGGGCCAACTGCTGCCGTCGCCACCCACCATCTGAATGTAGGCTCGCTGGTGCAGGATCGTCCAGGATTCGCCTTCACTTCGCGTACCGGGATCCGTCCAGGTGGTCGAACCGTCGAAGGTCACGTTGAACTCACGCCAGGCGGTGCCCGTGAAGAGCATCACACCGTACTGGAAGTTGCCCAGGTAGCGGATACGGCTGGCCAGATTCGTCCCTCGCATGGCGGCACTGGACAGCGCGGCCAGGAACGAGCAGGTCGGGGCACCACGCTGGATGACATCGTCGGCCGTGGCACCAGCGACGGCCCAGATGTGAGCGTTCCAGTCCGTGCCCGTGCCACCGTTGGCGAATTCGCTGGCCGAACCGGCCTCGAGCCAGTCGTTGCCGTCGCCGCCCCACAGCGAGTCGATACCGGCACCGCCGAAGAGTTGGTCATTGCCGTCGCCGCCCATCAACTGATCGTTGCCGTTCATGCCACGCAGGATGTCATTACCGGCCTGGCCCCACAGCCGGTCGTTGCCGCCGTAGCCGACCAGCGTGTCGTTGCCGTCGCCGCCGATCAGGTCATCGTTGCCGTCGTAGCCTTCCAGATAATCGTTGCCGCCATTTCCCCAGGCTTGAATTGGCAGATAGCGGACGTAGTTGACAAAGCGATCGTTCGCATTGCCACCAACGAACTGTACGCGATTGACCGAGGCCAGGTTGAAAACCCGGTTGAAGCCGTTGGTCGAGTCGGTGACGATCAGGTTGGAGTACGATTGCCGAACCTGCACATCGCTGGGGTTGTTGTTGCTTGCCAGCAGCAGCGTACCGGCATTGAGGGTGGCCGAGGTCAGTGACAGAACCGTGCGATCCTCGAGACTTTCCAGATTGGGGCGCGCGGTATTCAGAGTCTTGTGAGACTTCATGGCAATCTCCCGTTGCTAAAACCAGGGGAAGCGGCTTGGAATCGTGGATAGGAGAGGCGTTCTTTAGTGGATCTCGTCGATCTGTTTCGTCCGCCTGTTCACTAGCGAATACGGCTGCTCTGACGAAGGTGTGACGACCCGGACACGAAAATCCAGAAAAAATCCGAAAAGCTGAAATAGGCGGACTCCCGCCGCGCCGCTCGCTGGTGGATCACCTATCATGACAAATGAGCCGCCCGGTTCAGCAGAGGTCGATATGGCAGTACATCGCGTTCGCTCTCAGCAAGCCTTCGCCCGATCCTGTCGCCTGATTCCAGGCGGAGTCAACAGTCCGGCTCGCGCCTTCGGAGCGGTGGGCGGCACGCCACTGTTCATCGCCCGTGGCGAGGGGCCGTTTTTGTTCGATCTTGACGGAAACCGCTATCTAGACTTCATCGGCTCGTGGGGGCCGTTGATCCTCGGCCATGCCCATCCGCGCGTGCTGGCGGCAGCCCAGGAAGCTATGAGCCAGGGAGCTAGCTTTGGGGCACCTTGCGAACGCGAGAGTGAACTAGCTGAGCGCATCATCGAAGCCGTCCCCAGCATCGAGATGGTTCGCATGGTTTCCTCGGGAACCGAGGCAGCGATGAGTGCCATCCGTCTGGCGCGCGGCTTCACGCGTCGCGATGTCATCGTCAAGTTTGCCGGTTGCTATCATGGACACGTCGATAGCCTGCTCGTACAGGCTGGCAGCAGCGCAACCACGCTGGGCGTGCCCAACAGTCCCGGTGTGCCCGTCGGCTGTACCCAGGACACCCTGTCGTTGCCGTACAACGATACGCAGGCCCTGGCAGATGCCTTCGCCGCACACGGCGACCGCATCGCGGGGGTCATGCTCGAACCCGTGGCGGGCAATATGGGACTGGTCATGCCAACGACGGAGTTTCTCAAGGAATTACGCCGTCTGACGCACCATTACGGCTCGTTGCTGATCTTTGACGAGGTGATGACGGGGTTCCGACTGGCTTATGGCGGCGCGCAGGAGTTGCTCGGGCAACGGCCGGACGTGACCGTGCTGGGCAAGATCGTCGGTGGCGGCTTCCCGGTGGGTGCCTATGGGGGACGCGGCGATGTGATGCGACACGTCATGCCGGCTGGGCCAGTCTTCCAAGCCGGCACGCTGTCGGGCAATCCGGTGGCGATGGCGGCCGGCACGGCGACGCTGGACGAATTGAAACGGCTCAATCCCTACGCCGAACTCGATCGCCTAGGCCGGTTCCTCGCCGACGGTCTACGCCGGCTGGTGAGCGAGCTACACATTCCCGCTGTGGTCAATCAGGTCGGCAGCATGTGGACGCTGTTTTTCACGGGCGAACCTGTGACGGACTACGCCAGTGCCAAAAAGTCCGACACAGCGCGATTCGGCCGATTCTTCTGGGCCATGATGGATCGCGGCTATTATTTGCCCTGTAGCCAGTTCGAGGCGGCGTTCAACTCCGTGCTGCACACCGAGGAACTGTTGCAGGGCACGTTGCAGGCGGCCCGAGAAGCCCTGCTGGCGAGCGAAGCATGACCGCTTCCGACGGGGACAGAGCCTGCCTCAATCGCCCGTCCAGCGCGGTGGCCGTTTTTGCAAGAAGGCCGACATCCCTTCCTGGGCATCGTGGCGGCGTGCATTGTCGGTCATGATGTCGGTGGCCTGGCGATAGGCTTCCGTCTCGTCGAGGTGCAATTGCCGATAGAACGCCTGCTTGCCCAGACGAACGGCGAGCGGACTGGCTGCCAAAATGGGGGCGATCAATTCGCGAACGGCTGTCTCGAGTTGGTCGGCACGGACGACGCGATTGATGAGGCCCCAGGCCAGAGCCTGCTGGGCCGACACGGGGTTGCCGGTCAAAAGCATCTCCAAAGCGGCCTTGGCGGGCACTGCTCGGACGAGTGGCACCATCGGCGTGGTGCAGAATAGGCCGATCTTGACACCAGGGGTGGCGAAGGTGGCAGTATCGACGGCCACCGCCAGGTCGCACGCCGCGACCAACTGGCAGCCAGCAGCAGTGGCCGGCCCCTGCACCCGAGCAATGACCGGCTGGGGCAAGCGACGCAACCGACTCATCACGTTGGAACATAGCGAGAACAGTTCGTGGTACTCGTATTCCTGTCGTCCGACCATTTCGCTCAGATCATGGCCCGAGCAAAACACACTGCCCGCGCCGGTCAGCACCACCACCCGCGCCGATGAATCGTCCAGCAGACTGTTGATGGCCGCGTCGAGTTGTTCCAGCAACGACCGCGACAGGGCGTTGCGTCGAGCCGGGCGGTTCAGGGTCAGGGTGACCACGCCTGCCTCGACCTGGCGAAGCAGTTCGGGCGATTCCACAGCGGATGCAGTCATGCGTACTCTCCTGGAGGAGGTCGTCGATGAATCCCAACGCTTCGCGAGGGGTAGCAGATTCGGCATCAACCCTCTGGGTTGACACCTCCCTTTTGTGGCGAAGCAATCACACCGGTTGCATCTTACGCTTCGGCGCGATAGCGTGTAGATTGGAAGAAAGGCTGCTTCATGCCCAGCAACACCAGGCAGCGAGAAGGCATCATGGTTGCATCGCAAGGCTTTGTCTACTACCAACAGCACGATCAGGCGGCCTCCTTCCGCGTCGAGGGCCGCTGCACCATGACTCAGGCCTTGCCCTTTCGTCGTCAGGCCGAGAGCTGCCTGGCACAGGGCTGTCGTCTGATTCGCGTGGATCTGCGTGATTGCAGCCACCTGGACAGCACCTTCCTGGGCACCCTGCTGTCTCTCAAAAAGCAACTCGAACGGCATAGCGGTCGCTTCTTTCTTGTCTCTCCCTCGATGGCTTGTACTCGCATTCTCGAACAGATGGGATTGCTCGATCTGCTTCCTACTGAGTCCACTCTGGCTGTAGAGGATGGCAACTGGACACTACTCGGCAGCGACAGCAACGATTTGCTCTCGTTCAAGCGTAATGTCGTCGAGGCGCATGAAGAACTGGCTGCTCTGCCCGGCCCTACCGGCCAGCAGTTCCAGGAAGTTCTCCGCTGCATACAACAGGTCGATCCTACGGTTCCCAGTCCCGCCCCGTCTGTTCCGCCCATCAATCCTTCCAAATGACGCTCTCAGGGCAGGCCGAGGATTCCCATGCCCGACGCTCCGATTCTCTTCAAGGATCACAGTTCTCACACCTTGCAGCGATCGCTCGCCTCTCTGGGGGTCGATCTGCGGCTGGCACGTCGGCTTCAGGCCAACGTGTTGCAAAAAGGCCGGTTCCCCAGCGACCTGCCCGAGGTTTCCTGGCGATTGCTCGAACGCATTCGACAGGCCACCGCCATCCCGGTTCTGCAATGCGTCGAAAAAGTCACCTCGCCGACGGATGGCTTCACCAAGTATCTGTTTCGCGGTGACGGCGACGGCGTCTTCGAGGCCGTTCGCATCCCTCTGTTGCATCGGCCCGGTGAGGAAAAGTACGTCGTCTGCGTCTCGTCTCAGGTCGGTTGCGCGATGGGCTGCGTTTTCTGTGCCACCGGACGCATGGGCTTTCGTCGCAACCTGGCCACCTGGGAAATCGTCGATCAGGTTCGCTACATTCGCGACGATTCGCCCTATCCAGTCCGCGGGGTCGTGTTTATGGGTATGGGCGAGCCCTTTCTCAACTACGACCGCGTACTTCGGGCCTGCGAGGTCATCAGCGATCCGTGCGGCCTGGCCATCGATGGTAAAGCCATCACTCTTTCCACCGTTGGCATTGTGCCCGGCATCCGCCGTTTCACCGCCGAGCGTCGGCCCTATCGCCTCATCGTCTCGCTGACGGCTGCCGACAGCGACAAACGTCGCCGGCTCTTCCCCGTCGAAAAGATGCATCCGCTCGACGAACTGATGGCCGCCATCCGCGACTATCAGGTAGCGACCGGCACTCGCATCCACCTCGCCTGGACGCTGCTTGCCGGGGTCAACACCACTGCCGAGGATGCTCGCCAACTCGCGGCTTTGACGGCTGGGTTGCCCATTCGCATCGACCTGATCGATGTCAATGACTCAACCGGCCAGTTTCGTCGCCCCGATGCCGACGAACTGAAACGCTTCCGCGATCTGTTGACTGAACACGTTCGACAGCCCATCGCTCGCCGTTATTCCGGCGGTGCTGACATCCACGGTGCCTGCGGCATGCTGGCCGGCCAACAACAGAGTTGACTCCACCCACTGACGCGGGGTGGCGCGCCAGCGAGCCGGGAGCGTCAGCGACCGGAGGGACTCCACCCGCTGACGCGAGGTGGCTCGCAGACGACTCCCGTCGCTGTACTCGTCCGATCGCTCACTTGCCGTCCAGCAGTTGCCGTAGCACATATTGCAGGATGCCGCCGTTCTGGTAGTAGCGGATCTCCTGCGGTGTGTCGATGCGTACCAGGGTGGAGAACTGCTTGACGGAGCCGTCAGCGGCTCGGGCCTTGACGACAATCTGTTGGCCGGTGCCGCCGGCAGCGAGCAACTCGGGCAGGCCGACCAGATCGAACACTTCCTCGCCGGTCAGTCCCAGACTGGCCACGCTGTCGCCGGGATTGAATTGCAAAGGCAAAATGCCCATGCCGACCAGATTGGAACGATGGATACGCTCGTAGCTTTCGGCGATGACGGCACGAACGCCGAGCAGCAACGGCCCTTTGGCGGCCCAGTCCCGCGAGGAACCGGAGCCATATTCCTTGCCGGCCAACACGATCAGAGGCACCTGTTCCTGGGCGTACTTGACCGAGGCATCGAAGATGCTCATGACCTCGCCGTCGGGTAGATGACGAGTCACGCCGCCCTCGGTGCCGGGAGCTAGCAGGTTCTTCAGACGGACATTAGCGAACGTGCCGCGCACCATCAGTTCGTGATTACCGCGACGGCTGCCGTAGGAGTTGAAGTCGGCCGGTTGCACGCCACGCTCGATGAGATACTTGCCTGCGGGGCTAGATGCCTTGATGGAGCCCGCCGGCGAGATGTGGTCGGTGGTGATGCTGTCGCCCAGCACGGCCAGCACGCGTGCCCCAGTGATGTCGCGAACGGGCGGCACCTCGCGGGTCATGCCTTCGAAGTAGGTCGGATGCTTGACGTAGGTGGAGGCCTCGTCCCAGGCGTACAGGTCGCCTTGGGGCACTGGCAGGGTTTGCCAGGCCTGAGAGCCGGCAAATACGGCCGAATATTGCCGCACGAACATGTCGGTGTTGATGGCCTGAGCCATCGTCTGCTCGATTTCTTGCTGGCTTGGCCAGATGTCGCGCAGATACACTGGCGTGCCGTTGCGATCGGTGCCGAGCGGCTCGCGGGTCAGGTCGAGATCGACTCGGCCGGCTAGAGCATAGGCGACGACCAACGGCGGCGAGGCGAGGTAGTTGGCGCGTACCTCAGCGTGAACTCGTCCCTCGAAGTTACGGTTGCCCGACAGCACCGCACACACCACCAAGCCACGCTCGGCAATGGCTCGCGAGATCGCCTCGTTGAGCGGCCCCGAATTGCCGATGCACGTCGTGCAGCCATAGCCCACGACGTGGAACCCGAGTTGCTCCAGCGGCCCCAGCAGACCAGAGGCGGTCAGATACTCCGTCACCACCTTGGAACCCGGTGCCAGGCTAGTCTTGACCCAGGGCTTGCTGGTCAGACCGCGTTCGGCGGCCTTTTTGGCCAGCAATCCCGCGCCGATCATGACCGAGGGGTTGGAAGTGTTGGTGCAACTGGTGATGGCGGCAATGACCACCGAGCCGTTGCTCAACTCGTCCGCTCCGGATTGGGTAGCCGCCGGGACAGGGGCATCGGGCTGCATGGGCAGGCCGGCCTTGGGTTTGGCAGCAGCTTGCAACTTGGGCAGTTCGCTCAGGAAGTTGTCCTTGACCTGACTGAGCGGCACGCGATCCTGCGGCCGACGCGGCCCAGCGAGGCTCGGCTCGACGCTGGACAGATCGAGTTCCAGGGTGTCGCTGTAGACTGCCGGTGGCGTGTTGGCATCGTGGAACAGTCCCTGTGCCCGACAATAGGCCTCGACCAGTGCCACCTGCTCGGCCGATCGGCCACTGATTCGCAGATAGCGCAGCGTCTCGGCATCGACCGGGAAGATACCGCACGTCGCCCCGTATTCGGGAGCCATGTTGGCGATGGTCGCACGATCGGCCAGAGGAAGTTCGGCCAAGCCTGGCCCGAAGAATTCGACGAACTTGCCGACCACGCCGCGCTTGCGGAGCATTTGTGTGACGGTCAGCACCAGATCGGTCGCGGTTGCGCCTTCGGGGAGCTTGCCTGAGAGTTTGAAGCCAACCACTTCGGGAATGAGCATGGACACTGGCTGGCCGAGCATGGCCGCCTCGGCCTCGATACCGCCCACGCCCCAGCCCAGCACGCCAAGGCCGTTGATCATCGTGGTGTGCGAGTCGGTGCCGACCACGGTGTCAGGATAAGCCAGGCCGGCCTCATTGACGAAGACGACGCGCGCCAAGTACTCCAGATTGACCTGATGCACGATGCCGGTATCGGGAGGCACCACCTTGAAGTTGCGGAAGGCGGTCTGTCCCCAGCGCAGGAAGGCGTAGCGTTCGCGATTGCGGCGGAATTCCAGTTCCTCGTTGTGCCGAGCCGCATCAGGGTTGCCGTAGTCATCGACCTGCACGGAGTGATCGATGACCAGTTCGACAGGCAGCAGCGGATTGATACGCGACGGATCGCCCCCCATGCGGCGCATGGCATCGCGCATAGCGGCCAGATCGACGACGGCGGGCACACCGGTGAAGTCCTGCAACAGCACGCGAGCGGGCATGAAGGCGATTTCGCGAGTCGGCGTTGTCTTCAGATCGAGCGTCGCCAGGGCCTGGATGTCCGCAGGCGTGACCGTCAAGCCATCCTCACAGCGAAGCAGGTTCTCCAGCAACACCTTGAGCGAGAAAGGCAAGTGGCGTGAGGTGGGAAAAGCCTTATAGACGGCCTCGAGGCGGTAGAGGGTGTACTCGCGAGAGCCGACCTGCAGAGTGGAGCGACTGTTGAACGAATTGGCCATGTCAGGATGCCTTTTAGCCTGGAAAACGATCCTTGGAGTTCTGTCCTCATTGTCGGCAGGGAGGCGAGCATCGACCAGTGCCGAAGTGGGGAATTGCTACTCAGAGCTGCTGGCATGACCAGAGAATCTGGAATCCGCTGCCGGGGCAACTGGGGTGGGCCGAAACAGCGGCTTTGACTAGAATGAGACGATTGATTTTTGATGGTCAGAGAGAGCCAAGCGTGAGCAATCCGACTCCCAATCCACGAAGCGCAGGAATCCTGCTGCATCCAACGTGCTTTCCCGGCCCTTACGGCATCGGCGATCTGGGGCCGACCGCTTACGAGTGGGTCGAGTCACTGGCCCGTGCCGGCCAGAAGTGGTGGCAGATCCTCCCGCTGGGGCCGACCGGCTACGGCGATTCGCCCTACCAGTGCTTCTCTGCTTTTGCCGGCAACATCTATCTGCTCAGTCCAGAGTTGTTGATGCGCGACGGACTTCTCGAAGAGAGCGACATACCGGCCGTCTCCTTCCCTGCTGAGCGGGTCGATTATGGCGCGGTGATTCCCTTCAAGATCCAGTTGCTGCAGACGGCCTGGGAGCGCTTTCAGGCCACGTCCTCGCATCCGCTGCAAGCCGACTTCGACGAGTACTGTCACCGGCAGAAAAGCTGGCTGGACGACTTCGCGTTGTTCATGGCACTCAAGGCGGCACACGGCGGTGTCTGCTGGCTGGAATGGGAAAAGGAACTGGTGCTGCGCAAACCTGTTGCGCTGCGACGAGCGGCCCTGAAGTTCCGCGATCAGGCCAATCTCGTTCGCTTCGGTCAGTTTCTCTTCGATCGTCAATGGTCGGCTCTCAAGCAGTTTGCCAACACCAAAGGCGTTCGTCTGATTGGCGACGTGCCGATCTTCGTGTCGATCGATTCGTCGGACGTGTGGGCCAACCCGAAGTTGTTCTATCTTGACGAACAGCGTCAACCGACCGTGGTGGCCGGCGTTCCTCCGGACTATTTCTCCGCGACCGGGCAACTGTGGGGCAATCCGCTGTACAACTGGAAGGCGATGAAGGACACAGGCTACGCCTGGTGGATTGCCCGCATGCGGCAGGCGTTGCACCAGGTCGATCTGATCCGACTGGATCATTTCCGAGGCTTCGAGGCCTACTGGGAGATCCCAGCCGGGATGCCGACCGCCGAGGTGGGTAAATGGGTGCCCGGCCCAGGAGCCGACTTGTTCAACGCGCTCCGCAAGGCACTGGGCGATCTGCCCTTGATTGCCGAGGATCTCGGCTTGATTACTCCAGAGGTGGTGGCTCTGCGCAAGCAGTTCGACCTACCGGGCATGGTCATCTTGCAATTTGCCTTTTCCGGGCCGGACAACTCCTACTTGCCGCATCGCCACGAACACAACTCCGTGGTATACACCGGCACGCACGACAACGACACGACCATCGGCTGGTATCACAGTTGCCCGCACCACGAGCGGCAGTTTCTGCACCGCTACGCCC
>Ga0308411_10000438_pt1 | contig 27177 bp, 23 predicted proteins | sample HotsprottomLayer_2_FD_203530 | JGI IMG/M metagenome (GOLD analysis project Ga0308411, IMG submission 203530) | Hot spring phototrophic mat microbial communities from Octopus Spring, Yellowstone National Park, Wyoming, United States -... | ecosystem: Environmental > Aquatic > Thermal springs >... | reverse complement strand
CGGGCCTACTTCCTCGCCGCCGGCGCCATCGAAAGGGCCCTCGCTTATATGGAGTGGGGCGCGCGCTACCGCAACCCCGACGGCACGCCCCGCTTCTTCGAGCCCTGGATGCGGCAACTGCGCTTCGAATTCGACACGGGCTGGGCGGTGGTGAACATCGTCCCGGAAAACGCCAAGCTCAACCTGAATACGTCCCCGCCCGAGGATCTGGCTCGGCTGCTGGCCGCTCTCGGCGTGGAGCCGGTGCGCGCGGAGCGCATTGTCGCCGGCATCGTCGCCCGGCGCACGGGACAGGGAGGACCGGCGCCGGGCATTTTTGAAGTGATTTCTCCGCCCGGGGTTCCGTCTTTTCGGCCTCCGCGCGCGTCCTTTCAAGAGGTTGAAGAACTCTTGCTGGTGAACGGCGTGACACCGGAGCTTTTCTATGGCGGACTGGAGATGGCGGCGCAAGGGCGGCCTGTGCGCCGCCTGGGACTGCGCGACTGCCTGTCGGTGTATGGCAGCCGCTGGGCCGTGGATGCAAATTCGGCGCCCGCCCCCGTGCTGGCCGCCGCCGGTCTGCTGGAGCAGGAGATCCGGGTCATTCTGGAAGCCCGGACGACGGCCCCGTTCCGCAACCTGCAACGGCTGCGCGAGCTGGGTCTCCGGCCGGCGGTCAGTCCCCGCTTGACCCTCGGCGGCACTCAGATGTACACCCTGAGGGCCACCGCCTGGCTGCGCACCGCCGGGGGAAAGCCTGGCGATTTGCGGCGCACGGTTGGCGCGCTGGTTTACTTTGGAGAATCCGGGGCGGTCCGGAACCCCGTGCTGCGCTGGTACGACTGGATGTGGGAACACAACGACGCATGGATATCCGAAAACTGATCGCCGTCGGCGCGGGCGTAAGCCTGGAGGTCTCGGGCCAGGACTTGGTGGCCACGGTGGTGCGCGTGCGGCCCGGCGGCGTCCGGGTGCTGGACCAGGCCATCTTCGAGCGCTTTCTCGAGCGGCCGGCGGCCGAATGGGGCGTTGAGTATCAAGCCTTTCTCAAGCGCCTGGGACTGACGCACTTGGCCGCGACATTTCTGCTGCCGCGCAGCGAGGTCATCGTGCGCCAGCTCGCCCTGCCCGGCGTCGCCCCGCGGGACCTGGAAGCCGCAATCGCACTTCAGTTGGACGGGCTCCATCCCTATGGTGAGGATGAAGTGGTCACAGCCTGGTCCCGGCTGCCGGGCACTCCCGTGGTTCTAATCGGAATCGCACGAAAGAGTCTGGTGGAGCGGTATGCTCAGGTCTTCCTCGAAGCCGGCGTCAAGGCTGCGGCATTTTCCTTCTCCACCGCGGCCTTGTACACCGGCGCGCGCATCCTGAGCTCGCCTCCCGCAGGCGGATTCGTCGCGGCGGCAGGAAACGGCCAGGTTGAGCTGTACGGGGAAAGCCAGGACCGCCCCATCTTTTCCGCGGTGGTCGAAATGAATCCGGAGCGGGCCGTGGCCTTGGCGCTCTCCGAGCTGCGGCTGCCTCCCGAAACGGAAGCGCGGCCGCTGGCCGGGATTCTTCCCCAACCGGTGAAAGCGCCGGAGGGGTTCGATCTGTCCCGCTCGGCGGTGGGCTACGCCGCTGCGCTCGCCTCAGCCTGCCCCTGGCTGGGAATCCGGCCCAACTTGCTGCCGCCGCAGTACCGCGCCGGCGGCAACCGGGCCTTGATTGTGCCGACTCTGGCGCTGGCTCTGCTTCTGGTGGCGCTGGTGGCGGCCGCTGCCGCCCAGCCGGAGCTGGCCCGCCGGAGACAGCTCGCGATGCTCGAAGCGGAAATCATGAAGCTGGAGCCGCAGGCGCAGCGGTTGGACATGCTGCGCAAGCGGATCCAGAAGGAACAGGAGCAGATCCTGCTGCTCGATGCGTTCCGCAACCGGACCCGCGAAGATCTGGACGCGCTGAACGCTCTGACCCGGGTGCTGGCGCCTCCCGCCTGGGTCATTTCCCTGGAAATCACTCGTGAGGCGGTCGTCATCTCCGGCGAAATCGATCAGGCCGCGCCGCTGCTCAAAGCGCTGGACGAGACGCCGTATTTCCGGAATTCCGAATTCGTCGGACCAGTGGGACGTTCGGGGACCAAGGAAACCTTCCGCATCCGGGCCCTCCGGGAAGGAGTGGCGCCATGACCCTTCAGCAACGAGACCGCCGGGCGCTGTTGCTGCTGGCGATTACGCTGGTGGCGATCGTAGTCTTGCGCTACGCGCTGCCGGAAGAGGAAAAGCCGCCCGTGGTGCACGTGGTGGATTCGATCCCGGCAGCGGAGAAACGTCTGGCCCGGCTGCGCAAGATGGCCGCCGAAGCGCCGGGTTTGGAGCAGGCGGAGAAGGCGCTTGCGGCCCAACTGGCGCGAAGAGAACAGGGCATGATTCAGGCCGAGACCCCGGCCCAAGCCCAGGCCCAGTTGGTCACAATCATGCGCCGCATCGCCGGGGCGCAGCAGCCGCCCATCGAAATCCGCACGCCGGAAGTAGGACAGACCCGGCCGCTCGGCAACGATTACGCCGAGGTCAGCGTGCCGGTCGCCTTCACCTGCCGCATCGACCAGCTGGTGAACTTGCTGGCCGACATCACGGCTCAGCCGGAGTGGCTGGCGGCGAGCGGCCTGCGAATCACCCCAGGCGACGCCAAGCAGAAAACGCTCAACGTGCGCTTGACCATCTCAGCGGCGGGCCCGCGCAAGCTGGTCCCCGAGAAACGCCAAGGCGGGTTGTTATGAAGCGCAAACTTATCCTTCTGAATCTGGTCCTGGCGGCGCTGGCCGGCGCGGCCGCCTGGCAGCTCCATGTGCGGCAAAAGGAGATCCGCGCCCAGGAAAGCAAGCTGTTGCGGCAGGCGCCGCCTCCGCCCGCGGCGGTCCCCGTGCCCGAACTGAATCCGCCGCCCCCTGCCCGCCCTGCGGACTACGGCGAGGTGGCGCACAAAACCTTGTTCACGCCGGACCGCAACCCGGATGTGGTCATCGAGGAGCCGCCGCCCAAGCCCGTGCCGCCGTTCCCGGTCGCTTATGGACTGATGAGCCTGGGCGATGCGCCCACGGTGATCCTGAGTGAAAAGCCCGGCGCGCCCAACCGGGGCTACCGCGCCGGGGACAAAGTGGGCGAGTTTGTGCTGGCCTCGATTCACAATGACGAGCTGGTCTTCGAATGGGACGGAAAGCAGTTCCGCAAGACGCTGCAAGATCTGAAGCCGGACGCTAATACTCCGCCGCCCGCAGCCGCCGCGGCCGCCGCGCCGGTTCCAGCGCCCGTACAGGAAACGGCCCCAGCCCCGGTCACGACCACAGTGGGATCGGTCAGCGCTTCCTCCAGCCAGGCGGAAAGCGGGCCAGGGCGGGATACCGGCGACGGCTACCGGGCCTGCGTGCCTGGAGACACGACGCCGGCCGGAACCGTGCGGGATGGTTTCAAGAAGGTGATCTATCAGACTCCCTTCGTGGCGGTCTGCCGCTGGGAGCCGGTGAAATGAACTCGGATTGGGAGATGCCAGACATGTTGAGAATGCTTCGGAATGGAATCAGGCACGCCGTTTGGATGATGGCGCTGTGCGGGGTCTTTCTGTGGGCTCAGGACAAGGGTTCGAATGAGTCGAAGTCTCAGGATCAGCCGAAGCAGAGCCAGTCCGGCGGCGCGGCGCCGGCGGCGGGCAAGAAAGAAGCCGAACCCAAGCGGGTCACCGGCTCTGACGGCAAGACCTACATTGTGCGCGAGACGCCCTTTGGAACCGTGAAGGTCCCGGAAACCCCGGCCAAGGCCGAGAAGGACGACGAGAACGAGCCACCGCCGGACCTGAAGGTGCGCGAAGTGGGCGACAGCATTGAGTTCCAGCGCATGACTCCCTTCGTGCCGGTGAAATGGACCAAGAAGAAGACGGAACTGAACGAGCTGGAGCGCCGGGCCTGGGAGCGGGAACAGCGCCGGGCTGAGGAAGCGGCCAAGAAGTCGAAGAAGGAGGATCAATGAGGCATCCTGTGCGGACTGTAGTCGTCTACCTGACCGTTTTTGGCTTGTTGGCGGCGCAGCAACCGCCGTCCGCGCCCGCTCCGGGGCAGGCCAAGCCCGAAGCGGCGGCTGCGGCCGCTCCCGCGGCCGAGCAAGCCAAGCCACAGCAAGCCCCGGCTCCCGAGGCCGCCAAACCCGAGGCTCCTCCTGCCGCCACCACGCCGCAGACGGCGGCGCCCGCCGCTCAGGTCACACCTGGACCGGGCGGTGGAGCGGTCTTGCATTTGCAGAATGCCTCTCTGATCGAAGTCATCGACGTGCTGGCCAGGCAACTGCGGATCAACTACATCCTGGATCCCCGGGTGAAGGGTTCGGTGTCCGTGCACACCTACGGGGAACTGCGCGAAGTGAACGCCCGGGCGCTGTTGGACACCATTCTGCGCATCAATGGCTTCGCCATGGTGGAGGTCGGCCCCATCCACCGCATCGTGCCGCTGGCCGATGTGGCGCGCATGCCGCTGTCGCCGCGCGTCAATCCGCAGAACCTGCCGGATGACGAGCAGATGTCGCTAAACCTGATCTTCCTCAAGTACGCCACCGTGGGCGAGCTTTCCAAACTCCTGGAGCGGTTCATCGGCGAAGGCGCCAGCATGATCGTCTATGAGCCCGCCAACCTGCTGCTGTTGCTCGACAACAACCGCAACATGCGGCGCACCATGGAGCTGATCGCGCTGTTCGACAGCGACGCGCTGGCCGGCCAGCGGGTCCGGCTTTTCGAGGTGAAGAACGGAAGCCCGAGCGACATCGCCAAGGAGCTGGATTCGATCCTGCGCTCCATCTCGCTCGGCGGGGAGAAGTCCAGCCCGGTGAAACTCATGCCCCTCGACCGGATCAACACGATCATCGCCGTGGCCCCTAATCCCGGCGTCTTCGAGACGGTGGAGACCTGGCTGAAGAAACTGGACGTCCGGGTGGAGGTTACCGTCGGCGCCATGGACAACTACGTCTACCGGGTGAAGTATGGCCAAGCCGAAATCCTGGCGGCGGTCATCATGCAGCTCTACTTGGGGATGCTCGGCTACCCCACCTACGGAATGGGCATGATGGGCGGCATGGGCTACGGCGGCTATGGAGGCTACATGGGCGCCGGCTACGGCGGCTACCCGGCCATGGGAGCGATGGGCGGCTATGGCGGGTATCCGGGCATGGCCTACGGCGGCTATGGGATGGCTGGCGGTCTCTACCCCGGCGCTTACGCCTTGCAGGCGGGACGCATGGGGGCGATGGCCGCCCGGAATCCAACCGCCGCGGCGGCGCAGGCCGGAGGCGGTGGTGCAGCCACGGCGCAACAGGCGCCGGCCGTGAGCCCCATGACGGGTGACCTGTCCGGCTACTATCTGGGCGCGGGCTTGGGCGTAGGAGTTGTGCCGGAGGGAGTGCCGAGAGTGGTCCCGAACCCCATGGATAACACCCTGCTGATTCAAGCCACGGCCCAGGACTACGCCAAAATCCTGAAGCTGCTCAAAGAGCTGGACATCCCGCCCCGCCAAGTCCTCATCGAGGCCAAGATCTACGAGGTGACGCTAACGGGCGCGTTCGCCAGCGGCGTCACGGCCTATTTCCAAAAGTTGAATGGCGGCATCGAAGGCGCTCCCACCTCCCGGGTGACGCAGGGCGTAAGCAGCGCGGCCGGTTTGGGGCTCACCTCGGGCGTGCTGGTGGGCAAGACACGGGAGCTGTTGGGAATCTTGTCCGCTTCGGAGGACAACCGGCACACCAAGGTGATCTCGGCCCCTATGGTGATCGCGACTGATAGCATTCCCGCCTCGATCAACGTTGGCCAGGAAGTCCCGGTCCTGGCCTCACAGGCCGTCACCGGGGTGCAGCAGGGCGGCAGCTCGCTGTTCGCCAATACCATCTCCAGCCGGAGCACCGGCGTAACCCTCAACGTCCTGGCGCGGGTCAATCCCAGCGGCATCGTGACCCTGGTGATCAACCAGGAGGTCAGCAGCCCGCAAGCGCCCTCGGCCAACGCGGCCATTCAGTCGCCTTCGTTTTCCACGCGCAACGTGCAGACCCAGGTGACCGTCCAAGACGGCGACACCATCGCCGTGGGGGGCATCATCTCCGACTCCAACACTTCCAGCAGCGCCGGCGTTCCGTTCCTGCACCGGATCCCGGTGGTGGGCAGCGCCTTCGGCGCCAAGTCCAAGAGCAACGCCCGCACCGAGCTGGTGGTGTTCATGACGCCGCGGGTGATCTACGACACCAACGCCATGGTGGACGCCAGCGAAGAGGTCAAGTCCCAGCTCAAGCGCATCACCAAGATTCTTCAGGAATAGCCAGGGTTTTCTAGTACCGGACGGCCCCCGGACTTTTCGCCTGTCCGTGGACCGGCGGGGGGCCAAGGTGATAGGATCAGAAAACGCGAAGTTCGGTTTCTGTTTTGGTCCGCGGCCATGGATCACACGCTCGCGATTTTGACGCCGGCAAGCCTGGCCGCCGTGGCGGCGGTCTCCGGCATGGCTGCGCTCGTGCAGCTCGTCCTGTTGAAACGCCGGCCTCCGGCCGAGCGCGAGAAGCGGCGCCGGCTGGAAGTGAACGCCCGCGGCCGGATGGTGTGCGGCATGGCGCTGGAGCTGCAACAGGACGTCCTGCATTACAGCTACTCCGTCGGCGGCGCCGAATATAGCGCGGCTCAAGACGTATCGGCCTTGCGCCACCTGCTGCCGCCGGAGCCCGCCGGCCCGGTGCTGGTGAAGTATCTTCCCTCGAACCCCGCCAATTCGATCGTGGTCTGCGAACAGTGGTCGGGCTTGCGCAAACAGAAAGGAGCCTCGGCGGGATGAAACCGGCACAGTTAGGGCGATTGTTCTCCGTCCCGCTGGCGGCCGCGGCCGCCGCGGCGCTTCTGCTGGCGGGGCTGGCGGTTGCGGCCAAAGTGCACGGCCGGCCTAAGACCGTAATTCAAGTGGTCACGATCAAGTGGACCGCGGAGGCAGCCCCGGAGCAGCGCAAGACGGCGCTCGAGGAGATCGAGAAGGCCGCCGCCGCCGCGCCAGGCGTGCGCAACCTATGGCTGCGCGCCCTCCGCGTCCAGCCGCGGGATTTCATGACCGCTTACGCGATCGAGTTTGACGACGCAACGGCCGCGGAACGCTTTCCTTCTACGTCGGCCTACGAGCAATGGAAAAAGCGCTTCCTTCCCTTGATCGAGGAAAGCTACACCCAGCAGCTCACCAACTGAGTCGCGGGCAGGCGGGAAAAGCTGGCGGACGCCGCCGCGGCGCCTGATCATTACACCCGCTGCACGTTCTCGGCCTGCAAACCTTTGGGTCCTTGCCTGACTTCAAACTCCACTTCCGCGCCATTTTCGAGGGTGCGGTAACCCTCCATCACAATGGCGCTATGATGCACGAACACATCTTCCCCGCTGGATCTCTGGATGAAACCATAACCCTTAGCGGCATTGAACCACTTCACAACACCCCGTTCCTTCACTTGCCTTTCTCCTGAATTACAGCAAAATCGTTCCGAAATTGTCTCAGAAGTGAAACCGCTCGTCAAGAGGCTGACAAAGTGCCCGGCCGGCCGGCCAACAGAGGGGCATGGCAACCCGCCCGGGCGGAACTTATGGGACTGGCCGGAGGCCCGCCCCCATCAGCACCACGCCTAAGGCGCGCTGGTCGCCGGGTGCGGAAAACGTCTGGTCCACGGCGATCTCCAGCCGCGCCACTTCGGCTTCCGGCCGCAGCTCCCCGGAGCGCAGCGTGTACGGTCCGGGGCCCGGCAGCGGTTGCTCGAGCACCGGCTTTCCGTCCAGCCAGATGGAGATGCGGCGGGCGCGGGCGGCCTCAGGAACGTAGAGTTCGACCTGGACCACGCAAGGCCCCTCGGGCCTCTTCAGCAGAAGCGCCGCCCGACCGCTCATCCACCGCCAGCGTCCTTCTTCGAGCTGATAAATGCCGCCGGCGATTTGTTCTTGGGCTTCGGGCGCGTTCATCTCCACATAGGACAGAACCGGGCGGCGCTCCTGGACGAGCCAGGCGCGGATCCGGTCGATGGGCTGCCGGCTCAGATCAAAGGGACGCAGCCCGAGCGATACGGTCGAGTAGCCCGAGCGCGCGTTCAAGCCGATCAATCGGAGCGGCAAAAGACTGCGGATCTCGCGTTCCGCTAGCGGAACCAGCGTGGCCCCACCCGTTACGATCGGAATCGGCAACGCCAGGTCGCTGCTCACCACCATCTCTCCCGGCTGCACCGCCTGGCCCTGTTTCACAGGAAGTCCGCCTGCCGATTCGAAGTAGAACCGCAGGCCCCATTCCCCGTTGATCCAGACCCGCCGGTTTCCCACCTGCCCTCGCAAGGAGGCCGCGAATTGCCGGTAGCCGTCCCAATGCTGGTAGTTCACGGCGCTGAGCGCGAGGCCGAACGCCAGATGGCCCGCCGCGGCCGCGCCTGGCAGCCAGCGAGGCAAGTTTCCCGCGGCCCGCACCGCCAGCAGCGCCAGCGGGGCGGCCAGCGGAAGCAGATAGCGCGCCGAGCCCGCGAAGAATATCACCAGAGCCGCGCCGAAGAATCCCAAAAGCCACAGCAGCAAGAAGCGGCTATCGGGGTCCCGGTCTGTTTTCAGCCGCTCCACACACCAGGCCAATATCAGAATGCCCGTGGCCAGCGAGGCCCAGAACAGCGGATTAGGGTCGGCAATCGCTCCCGTTACGGCGGCCAGCCCGGCGACGATCCACGAGGCGCGGCTCGACGGGCGGAACACGGCCAGGGCCAGCAAGGGACACAGCATCCACGCCAGATGCGCCGTCAGCCCCAGAGCGTTCGGCCCCTTCGAAGCCAAAGTTTGCAAACCGTAAGTCTGGAAGTATCCGCTCATCACCGCCACCGGCGCCGCACCCGAGCTGAGGCGCTCAAACAGTTGCCATGCCGCCAAAAAGGCAGGTCCGGCGCAGAGCGCCGCCCATCCTGCCCGCCAGCTACGCCGCTTCAGCCAGAGGTACACACCCAGCACGGGAACGAGCAGGACCGCTTGATAAGCGGCCAGCGCGGCCAGGGCCATGGCCCCGGCGGCCAAGGTCAGGCGGCGGAGGCAAGCCGCATCCACCGCGTAGATAAACAGCGCCGCCGAGAGCATCCAAAACGCCAGAAACGGCAAGTCCGCCTCGAAGGAGTTGCCATTGACCACGAATGCGGGAACCGCCAGAAAGAGCAGGGTCGCGGTCAGCGGACGCGCCGTGAACCGCCTCGCCAGCCCGTACATGCTGAACGCCGCAGCCAAAGTAAAAAGGATATAGGCGGCGTGAAACGGGACCTCCCGCACGTCTTTCAGTACGGCCAGCAGCAGCGCCAGGAACCAGACATTGAGCGGCGGGTGCGGGTGGCCCTGCATGGTGACTTCCTGGCCCAAAAACAAATACCGCGCATGGTTCGGGTGCAACGGATCGGTTTGCGCATATTGCGCTCCGGCCAGGTAGTAGACGTCGTCGCCCTGCACCGCCTGATTCAGGAACGGCAGGCGCAGCAGCAGCACGGCGGCGGCAATAAGCAGCAGGTCACGGATCGTAGCGCGTTTCATGCTTGAGCAATGGTCTCCACGATGGCGTCGCCGTTGCGGAAGATCTCGGGCTTGATCTCGGCGCCAATGCCGGGCAGCTCGGGAGGGGCGACGGAGCCGTTCACCGGAACCGGTACATTGGCCACGAAGTGCGGGTATTGGTGCGTGTATTTCCAGTAGTTGCTTTCCATGATCAGAAAGTTCTGGACGGCCGAGCACAGATGCGCCGAGCAGATGTACAGCAGCGGCCCGCCGCAGGTGTGAGGCGAGATGGGCAACTGGTAGGCATCGGCCATGTCGGCGATGTATTTGGCTTCGGACACGCCGCCGCACCAGGTCACGTCGAACATGACCACGTCCACGGCCTTTTTCTCGAAAAACTCCCGGAATTCGTAGCGCGTCGCCAGCGTCTCGCTCATGCAGATCGGGACGCTGGTTTCCGCCGCCAGCCGCGCGTAGGCGTCGGCGTTCACGGGCAGCATCGCGTCTTCCAGGTACATAATGTCGTAAGGTTCCAGAGCCTTGGCGATGCGCAGAGCGCTGGGGAAATCGAAACGGCCCCACAAGTCCACGCAGATGTCCATCTTCGATCCGGCTTCCTTGCGGATGTCCCGGATCCACTGCATGCCGCGCTCCAGGGCCTCGCTGGTGAGATAGCGGTCCCGCGCGTCGAACGGGTAGATCTTCATGGCGGTGATGCCACGCTCGAGCAGGAACTGCACGATCTTCACCGTATCCGGCCCCATCCGCGTTTCGTTGATGGCCCAGTAGTTGGTGGTCGTGTTGTAAACCCGCACGCGCTGGCGGGTCCTGCCGCCCAGCAGCCGGTACAGCGGAAGGCCCGCCGCCTGGCCGAGGATATCGAGCTGCGCCATATTGATGGCGCTCAGCGCGCGCATGTCCGCGCCGCCGGCGTTGCGCATGGTCATCTGATGGTAGAAACTGCGCCAAAGGCCGTCGATGTCGCGCGGATCGCGCCCAAGGATCAGGGAGGCGTAATCTTTCAGGGCGCCGATTTCGGCATTGGAATACGGATAGGACTCCCCGGCGCCGATCAGGCCCGTGTTGGTGTGCAGGCGCACCCAGAACCATTCCGTGGCGCCGCTGCCGCCGGAGCCTCCGCCGATCTTCAGGTCGCGGCGGAAGGTAACCGCCTCAACGCGGGTGATCTTCATCGGCTCCACCGCGGCGGCCGCTGCGCGGAGGTTGTCAGGAAACAACGAAGCGGCCCAGGGAGCAGCCAAAGCGGCGGTGGACGTTTGCAGAAACCGGCGGCGGGGGATCCTGCGTTTCGGGCTCATCCCTCCTGTATACCATCCCCAGGCACGTCAGCCGGTGCGGCGGGCCAGGGCGCGCTCCATTTGAGAAATCAGCAGCCCCGTCGCCACCACCACCAGGCAGCCGATCGCGTTGTACCACAAGAACGCGACCTTGACCTGGAACACGTAGCAGGCGATCACAGCCGCTTCTCCCGCCAGCACCCCATAGAAGGCGCCTCGCCCGCCCACGCGCGGGAAAAAGAACGCCAGAACGAACGCCCCCAGCATCGCCCCATAGAAAAAGGACCCCAATAGGTTCACCGTCTCTACCAGCGAGCCTTGTCGCTTAGCGAACTGCGCCGTGATGACCGCGTACACGCCCCAGAACACAGTCATGGCGCGCGAGGCGTTCAGGTAGTGATGGTCGGAGGCGGTCTTGCGGACGTGCCGCTTGTAGATGTCCACCATGCTCACCGTGGCCAGCGAATTCATCTCGGAAGAGATGGCCGACATAGTGGCGCCGAAGATCACGGCCAACACCAGCCCCACCAGCCCCGCGGGCAGGTGCCGGGTGACGAAGGTGAGAAAGATGTAGTTGGTGTCATTGACGGATTTCGGGCCTCCGGCCTTTTCCACCAGCACGGCGCTCTGGCGGCGCGCCGCGTCGAATTCGGCCTGCGCCTGACGGTACAGCTCCAGCCCCTCGCGCCTCAACTCGGGTTCGCCGTTCTTCCGCGCCTGAACGATCAGCTCGGCGGCCTGACGGCGCTGTTCGAATGCCTGGCGGTAGCGCGCTTCGAGGGCTTCATATTCGGCGCGCAGGTGTGGAGCCTGAATGCGGCGCAGCTCGGTCTGCTCGAACAGGATCGGCGGCTGGTTATAGAGGTAGAACACAAACACCATCGCGCCGATGAACAAGATGAAAAACTGCATCGGAACTTTGGCGACGCCGTTGAACAGCAGGCTGATGCGGCTTTGCGCGATGGACTTCCCCGTGAGGTAGCGCTGCACCTGGGACTGGTCGGTGCCGAAATAGGCCAGCGCCAGGAACATCCCTCCGATCAGCCCGCTCCAGAGGTTGTAGCGGTCGTTCCAGTCGGCGCGCAGAGTCACGGCGTTGAGCTTGCCCGCCGCTCCGGCCAGCGTGACCGCGTCCAGAAACGAAACGTGATCCGGCAGCAGCATCACGGCGGCGATGAGCGCCGCCGCCAGTCCCAGGGTCATCACCGCCATCTGCTGGACGTGCGTCCAGGCCACGGCCTTGACGCCTCCCAGCGTGGTGAAGGTGAGCGCCACGGCGCCCATGATGACCGTGGTGATGCGGTCCGGCCACCCCAAGATCACGGTGAGAACCACCGCGGGCGCGTAGATGGTGATCCCCAGAGCCAGACCGCGCTGCAACAGAAAGATGACGCTGACCAGGGCGCGGGTGCGCGCGTCGAAGCGCTGCTCCAGGTATTCGTAAGCCGTGTAGGCGTTGGAACGGTGGAAGACGGGCACGGCGGCGATGGCCAGGATCACCATGGCCAGCGGCAATCCAAAATAGAACTGCACGAAGCGCATGCCGTCGACGTAGGACTGGCCGGTGGTGGAGATGAACGTGACCGCGCTGGCCTGCGTGGCCATGATGGACAGCGCCATGACCGGCCAGGGCAGCGTCTTCCCCGCCAACAGATACTTGCGGACGGTGTCGCTGCCGCGCGAGCGGCGCAGCCCGTAGAGCACCATGAAGGCCAGGGTGCCGCACAGCACCACCCAGTCGGCGGTCCTCAAGGGGCGAACCTCCGGCTGAACAGATAGAACAGCAGAATCAGCAGCGCCAGCCAGCCCAGCACGGCGGCGTAGAGCCGCCCCCAGCTCCCGCCGAAAGGAGGCGGCTCTTCCGCGTTTGGCAAGCGTTCCTCGGCCGGCGCGCTTTCCCGCTTCATGGCGTCGCTTTGGCCGCGCTTAGGAAGTTGGCGAAGATGCGGAACGCGCCTGGCACGCCCGCCGGAAGCTGGCGGAACCAGGCGTAGGAGGTGTACACGTAAGCGCCCTTGCCGTATCGCGCGTACAGATTGCCTCCCGGCAAGGCCGGTTCGCCCGGATCGTGCGACTCGAAGACGGTCTCGTAGCGCGGGTCCCATTGCGAAGGGAAGTACAGGCCCCGCTCCTGCACCCACCCGCGGAAATCCTCCTCCGTGATCCGGTTCGGCGTGCGCAGCAGAACATGCTGCGGGTTGGGGAAGGTGACCGGGGCTTCCTCGACGGTGACGCGGGACCCGCTGAGCTGGATCGGATAAGGAGCGAAGTCCTGCCAGCGCAGCGACGAGCGTCCGTCGGCCGTGTTGTACTGCACCACCAGCGTCCCTCCGCGCTCGACGTACTCCAGCAGGCGGGCCTGGTTGGCGACGAGATCCCGCCGCACGTTGTAGGCGCGGACTCCGGTGACGATGGCGTCCAAGCGGCTCAAGTCCCCGCGGGCCAGATCCGCCGGCGTGAGCAGAGTGACTTCGCAGCCCAGTTGCTCCAGAGCGTGCGGCACTTCGTCGCCTGCGCCCATGATGTAGCCCACGCGCTTGGCCAGCGTCCGGATATCGGTTCGCACCAGCGAGGCGGTGGAGGGCGGGAAGACGGTCTGGGGAGGAATGTCGGGGTACTCAATCACCCGCATTCCGGAAGAAACCTCGCGGTCTCCCAGGCGGGCGACCGCCCTCAGCTCGCCGCGGCTGGGCGCGGCCGGAGGCGTCACGGTGAAGGACAAGGTGAGCTCTTCGGCCGAGTTGGAAAACTGAAACGGGATCGAAGCGGGCTCCGCCCGCCAGCCCTGGGGAACGCGCAGAGAGAGCGTCCCGGAAAGGCCCGAAGTGTTGGGCCGCAGGGTCACCTCCACCGGCTTGGGCCGTGCCTCCGGGAATACCACGACGGCATCCGCCAGATTCACCGCCACCGGAGGAACCACCAGCAGCGGGCGGGTCGTCTCGCCTTCGGTGCGGCTCACGTAACGCTGGACCACCGGGCGGACGTACTCGAGGGTCTCCGAGCCCGCTTGAATGCGGATGCGTGCGGTCAGCACAGGCGGCGTCTCGGCCAGCCCGATCAAACGGATGTCCTCCACCTCGTACACGAAGCCCCGGTTGGGTTTTCGGAGCCAGTAAGGCTGCGAGTAGGGCTGATCGGCGGGAATGGTCACGCGCAGCGAGCGGCGCTGCGGCTGATTGTTGGGCAGCGCCACCGCGGCGAACTCCTCCGAAGGTGCGCCGGTCACGCCTTCCAGCCGCACGGCCGTCAGCGAGAACGGGAACCGGGAGCGGTTGGTGGCCTCGAAGTTCACGGTGATCGATTCGCCGGGCGTGACCGTGGAGCGGTCTGTTGAGGCATCCAGGTAAAGCCCCGCGCACAGAGCGATGGCTTCGTCGAGCTCGCGCAGCTTCAAGGCGGCTCTCGGATCCTGGATGGCCGCCACGAGCGGCCGCGCTTTGAGCAGCAGCTGGATGGTCTTCTCCGGCTGCTCCGGCAGGAAGGTGCGTTCGGCTTCTTCCAGGATGGCCGCCACCGCCGCGCCTCCCGGCACCCGCCGCCAGGTGACGTCGATGCCGTCAAATAGATCGCCCTGCGACGGCAGTCCCGCCACGACGGACATCGTGCTCACCGCTGGGCCGCGCCGTTCCGGCGCGCCCACGCCCTGCGAGCGGTGCATGCTGCGGCTCATGCCGGAGATTTCCGTGTAAGAGTAGCCGAGCAGCGGGTTGTAAGCGCCGAAATCCGCTCGGATCGAACCCGGCGCCGATCCTGCCGCTCCTCCCCGCCCGGCCCCGCCGAAGCCGCCCGAGATCAGCCGCGCCGCCTGCCAGGGTTCCACATAACGCAACTGCTCGGGGAACCGCGTGCGGTCGGCGGCGGCGAAGTAGGCCTCCCGGGCCAGAATTCCCGCCGCCTGGTGGTGCCCATGTCCCGCGCTGATGCCGATCACGATGATGTCCGGGCGGAAGTTCCGCACAATCCAGACGACGTCTCCGAGGATCGTTTCCTTGCCCCACTTTTCAAACGTCTCCTCGGCCGTCTTGGAGAAGCCGAAGTCGATGGCGCGGGTGAAGAACTGTTCCCCGCCGTCGATGCGCCGGGCGGCCAGCAGTTCCTGCGTGCGGATCAGCCCCAGAAGCTCCCCGCGCTCGGAGCCGATCAAATTCTGGCCGCCATCGCCGCGGGTTAGCGAAAGGTATGCCGCGCGGGCCCCTCTGCCGCGGGCTACATAAGCGAGCAGGGCTGCATTCTCATCGTCGGGATGCGCGGCGATCAGAAGGACGCTGCCGAGGTTGGTGAGCCGTTGCAGCGCCAGCTTGGTCTGCACGGCGCCGGCGACGTTCTTCTGGGCCGCGGCTGGAGTCTCGATGAGGCACAGGATCAGCGCGGCCCCGGCCCAGCGGGACCGCGCTTTCCAGTATGGAGCTGTCATCACTTCACCGTGAAGGGCACCGAGGCGATGTAATTCTCAAACTGGACTTCCAGCTTGCCCGTGTTGGGGCCGGTTTGAGAGAGGGTGATGGTCATGGTCTCGACCGGCGCGGGCGGTTTCCCCATATCCATCGGGACCCGGCCGAGGTCTTGGTCCTGGTTATAGGTGAGGCCCCACTGGCCGGTCTGCTTGTTGATGATGAGCTGCCAGGGGGTCTGATTCACCAGCGCGAACAACGAATAGGTCCCCTTCGGCACGGCCAGGTCTCTGATCACCAGATCCGCCTCCGTGTTCAGCGTCGTTGCAGCGTTGGCCCCCAGCCGCCATACCGGCCAGGTGCGGTCCTTGCTGATCACTCCCCCTTCGCCGAACATCTGCCGCCCGCGCACGGACGGCGCCGAATACTTGATCGAAATGTTTTTGCCGTCGATGGTCACCGACGTCTCGGCGGGCGGGCTCAGCGGCGGACCGCCCTTCTTCTGCATCTGCGCCAAAACCAGCACGCTCGCGGCCAACATGGTTAGAATCAGCCACAGTGTCGTCTTTCTCATGTCCCAATTCCCTCCTTCCGAATCTCAGCCTGCCTCCAGACTGATGCTTTCAGTTTATGACGTCTCGCCGGCCCGCAAGGATACCGGCGGCTGGGAATCGACTATAATTCTTGCTGGCAATTTCAGGCAGAGCGAGATCCCCTATGACCCGAAGAGAGTTTTTGGCAAGCGCGGCGGCCGCGCCCTTGCTGGCGGCCCGGCCTCGCAGGACAAAAATGGGCTTCACCTCCGACTCGTTTGCCATGATCCGGTGGAGCTCCCCCAAACAGATTCTGGAAGTGGACCGGCTCATGGAGCTGGCCGTGGAATTCGGCGTCGGCGGCGCCCACGGCGGCATGACCGACGTCAGCTTCGAATATGCCCGCAAGGTGCGGCAGATGAAGGAGAAGTACGGGCTGTATGTGGAGATCCAGACCTTCCTGCCGCGGCTGGGCGAGGACCCGTCGGTATTCGAGCACGCGGTGCGCGTCTCCAAAGAGGCCGGGGCCACCAGCCTGCGCGTCGTCTGTCTGCTCGGGCGGCGCTACGAAATGTTCAATACCGCGGCTGAGTGGAAGGAAGCGGTGGCCGGTTTTCACAAGCAGATCGCCACGGCCGTCCCCATCGTCGAGAAGTACAAGATGCCGCTGGGCATCGAGACGCACAAGGACTGGACCGTGGACGAACAGCTCGCCCTGACCCGCAAGTACAGCAGCGAGTACCTGGGCGTGTGCCTGGATACCGGCAACAACATCTCGCTTCTGGATGACATGATGGAAGTGGTCGAGAAGCTCGCTCCCTACACCTTCAATGTGCACCTCAAGGACATGGCCGTCGAGGAGTACGAGGACGGATTCCTGCTTTCCGAAGTGCCGCTGGGCGAGGGGATGCTCGACATGAAGCGGATTGTGGACACCATCCGCAAGGCCCGGCCCGAGGTCAACTTCTCGCTGGAGATGATCACCCGCGATCCGTTGCAGATCCCGTGCCTGACCGAGAAGTACTGGGCGACGTTCACGGACCGCAACGGAGTGTATCTGGCCCGCACGCTGCGCATGGTGCGCCAGAATAAGCCCCGCAAGCCGCTGCCGCGGATCACCGGGCTGACCGATGAGCAGCGGGCCAGGCTGGAACGGGACCACGTCGAGCGCAGCATCCAGTACGCGATCGCGCACCTGGGTTTAGGAGTCTAGGCAGCGCTCGCCGGGATGATTTGAGACGCCCGGATCAATCACGCCGCCCGGCGGCTGCGGAGGTAGACTGATTTGTTGCGGCCGCCGGGGTACTGCCCGACGGCCGGCCAAAGGGAGGGCAGATGCCCAATGAGCGCACGGTGGTTCTGCTGATTGACGATGATGCGGCCTGCCTGGAAACCGCCAAGCAGGCCTTTCTCGGGCAAGAGGGCAACTTCCGCCTGGAGGTGGCGGACCGGCTGGAAGACGGACTTCTCCGGCTGGCTCAGGGCGGCCTGGACGTAGTCCTGTACAGCCTCGCCTTGGGTGGAGCGCAGGGAGAACCAGCGCTGGAAAAGCTCCTGCTCCAAGCCGGCGGCATTCCGGTGATCGCGCTGGGCACGGCGGAGGACCCGCAGCTCGGGCTGCGTTTGGTGCGGCTGGGGGCGCAGGACTATCTGGTGAAGGGGCGCCTGAGTCCGGCGGCGCTGCTGCGGTGCGTGCGCCATACGGTGGAGCGCCACCGCCATATCCGGCGGCTGCTGGCCACCACACGCCGGCAGGAGCAGCTAGGCCGGGTGATCACGTTTTTCGGCGTCAAAGGCGGCGTAGGCACGACGACCACAGTCCTCAATGCGGCGGCGGCGCTCGGCCAGCAGGGGAAAAGAGTCATCGCGGCCGAGTTGCTACCTTCCTGGGGCTTCGCGTTTCAAATTAAACGCTCGCGCACGGCCGGGCTGGCGGAACTGCTGGAACTGGGAACGGAGAACCTGGACAGCCGCATTCTCGAAAAGAAGCTGACGATGCTGCCCTTCGGATTTCAGGTGCTTTTCGGAACCGGCGCCGCAACCCCGGCGGGCATTCATCCGCAGCAGATGGAACGGTTGCTGGGCGCGCTTACCGAGCTGGCCGAGTTGACGCTGGTGGACCTGCCCTCTCATGTGGAAGAAGCGCACCGGGGAATTCTGGAAGCCTCGGACTTCATCGGCCTGGTCCTGGAGCCGGATCCGCTTTGCGCCGAGTACGCGCAGATGGCTCTCACGCTGCTGGAGCAGTGGGGCGTGAACCCGGCATCGGTCGGACTGGTGGTGGTCAACCGCGCGGCGCTGGCCAATTCCCTGCGGCCGCGGGACCTGCGAGACCGGCTCCGCTGCGAAGTGGCGGGCATCGTCCCCTCCTCGGGCGAGGGCTGCTTGTTGGCCTTAAATGCGGGCAAACCGCTGGTGTTGCTCCAGCCCGATTCGCGCTACGCGGCGGGGATCCGCACGCTGGCGGAAAACCTCTGCCAGCGGCCGGTGGCCAGCCTCACGCTATAAGTTAAGGCCAGGCTTGCAATCAGACGGGAGCCGGGACCTCAGGTTCCAGCAGGGCCCGCGTCTTGAGGGCCTTCACTCGGTCGCGTAAGGCGGCCGCTTTCTCGAATTCGAAGCGCCGGGCCGCTTCCCGCATCTGCTCCTCCAGCTCGCGGATCAAGCGCTGGCGGTCTTCTTCGGAAAGGGCTTCGAGGGCGGCGTCCTCGGGCTCGAGCGGCACCGTGACGTAATCGCCTTCGGCCACGGCCACCAGGGTCATGTCCACCGGCTTGATGATCGACTGCGGCGTAATCCCGTGCTCCTCGTTGTAGGCGGCCTGGATGCGGCGGCGGCGGTTGGTCTCGTCGATGGCGTAGCGCATGCCGTCGGTGATCTTGTCGGCGTAGAGAATCGCCTTGCCATGGACATTGCGCGCGGCCCGGCCGATGGTCTGAATGAGCGACCCGCCCGAGCGCAGGAAACCCTCCTTGTCCGCGTCCAGAATGGCGACCAGCGAGACCTCCGGCAGATCCAGCCCTTCGCGCAAGAGGTTGACTCCGATCAAGACATCGAATTCGCCGCGGCGCAGGTCGCGCAGGATCCGCACCCGGTCCAGCGTGGCCACCTCCGAATGCAGGTAGGCGCAGCGGACCCCTTTTTCGGCGTAGTACTCGGCCAGGTCCTCGGCCATGCGCTTGGTGAGCGTCGTGACCAGGACGCGCTCGTTGCGCTCCGCGCGGGCGCGGATCTCCTGAAGCAGATCCTCGACCTGGCCGCGGATGGGCCGCACTTCCACCTCGGGGTCCAGCAGCCCCGTGGGCCGGATGATCTGCTCCACCACCACGCCGCCGGTTTTGGTCAGCTCGTACGGTCCAGGGGTGGCCGAGACGTAGATCACCTGATTGACGCGGTGCTCGAACTCCTCGAAGGTCAGCGGGCGGTTGTCGAGCGCGCTCGGCAGCCGGAAGCCGTACTGAACCAAGGTCTCTTTGCGGGAGCGGTCGCCGTGGTACATCCCGTGGAGCTGGGGGACGGTCTGATGGCTCTCGTCCAGAAACACAATGGCGTCGCTGGGCAGGTAATCGAGCAGTGTGGGCGGCGCTTCGCCGGGCAGCCGTCCGGAGAAGTGCCGGGAGTAGTTCTCGATGCCGTGGCAGTAGCCGATCTGGCGGATCATCTCCAGATCGAAGCGCGTGCGCTGGTTGAGGCGCTGGGCCTCCACGGCGCGGCCCTGCTTTTCGAGTTCGGCCGTCCACCATTCCAGCTCGGCCTCGATGCTGGCCAGCGCTTTCTCGCGCGTCTCCTCGCTCATGACGTAGTGGGTCTTGGGGTAGATGGGCAGACGGACGTAGGTCTGGCGGATGCGGCCGAGCAGCGGGTCGATCTGCGAGAGGCTCTCGATCTGGTCGCCCCACAGCTCGATGCGGTAGGCGTAATCGTCGTAGGTGGGGAAGACCTCGATGACGTCGCCGCGCACGCGGAACGTGCCCCGCCGGAAATCGGTCTCGTCGCGCTCATAGAGGATCTCGACCAGGCGGCGCAGGATCTGCTCGCGCGAAATCTTTTGCCCCCGCTCCAGCATCAGCAACATGCCGTAGTAGGCTTCGGGCGAACCCAAGCCGTAGATGCAGCTCACGCTGGCCACGATGACGCAGTCGCGGCGCTCGAACAGCGACTTGGTGGCGCTCAGCCGCAGCTTGTCGAGCTCGTCGTTGATGGTGGCTTCCTTTTCGATGTAAACGTCGCTGGCGGGCAGGTAGGCCTCGGGCTGGTAGTAGTCGTAGTAGCTGACGAAGTATTCGACCGCATTGTTGGGGAAGAAGGTGCGGAACTCGTGGTAGAGCTGCGCGGCCAGGGTCTTGTTGTGGGCCAACACCAGGGCGGGACGGCCCACCCGCTCGATGACCTTGGCCATGGTGAAGGTCTTGCCGGAGCCGGTGACGCCGAGCAGCACCTGATGCGGCTCGCCGTCGAGAATCCCCCGCACGAGCTGGTCGATGGCCTGCTGCTGGTCGCCCCTGGGCTGGTAATCGACGCCGAGACGGAACCCCACAATTCCAGTATAGGGAGCCGCGAGGGGCGCGGACCGCGGAGCCCGGCCGGCGCGCCTCAGCCGTGGCCCAGGGCGTGGGAGAGGCGCTCCAGCTCCGCGTTGAACTCGCAGCCGATGAGCGCTACGGCGGCCAGCACGTACAGCCAGACCATGAGCGCGATCGCCGCTCCGATGCTGCCGTAGAGCAGGTTGTAGTCGGCGATGTTGCGGACATACCAGCCGAAGGCCAGCGTGGAGCCCAGCCAGAGCAGCGTGGCCACCAAGGCCCCGGGCCAGACAAACCGCCAGCGCTGCGGCCGGTTGGGCCCGAGCGCATACAACACCGCGGCCGCGCCGGCGCCCGCGGCCAGCGCCACGGCGTAGCGGATGAGTTTCGCGGCCAGCGCTACACCCCATTCCAGTTCCTGGCCGGCCGGAACGACCCCTAGCCGCCGCATCACCCAGCCTTCCACCCGCGTGCCGAACAAGACCAACATCAAGCCCAGAGCCACAGGCGCAGCGGTCGAGAGCACCAGCAGGATGGCCATGCCCTGGTGCTGGAAAAACGGCCGCCCTTTCGGGATGCGGTAAATCGCTTGGAAGCCCTCCAGGAAACTCGTCATGACGCGGGAGGCGGCCCACAGGGAGATCAGCGAGGCCGCCACCAGCAGCGAGAACGGCCGCTCGCCCTGGGCGCGGAAGGTCTCCAGTACGGCTGCTTCCGTTCCGGGCGGCACAGCATGGGCCAGGACGCGCGAGAGCAGCCGGGAGACCGGCTCGGCGCGGATCTGAACCAGCACGGTGGCCGTGGCGGTCAGCAGCGGGAAGAAACACAGCAGCGCCGAGTAAGCCGCGCCCTTGGCGGTCCCGAAACAACCGTCCTCGTAGGCAGCAACGAAGGTGCGCCGCAACAGCCATGCGGCCAATCTCCACCGGGAAGCCACGCCGCCAGTGTAACGTAGGCGCTGTGGCGCAGGCTGCCAGCCTGCCCATGCGCCCGGTGGCGCAAGCCTGGAAGCATGCCCTGCCGGGCTGGCTGGCAAGTTGGTCAGTAATCAATCCGCGTGGCCGAGGACTTCCAGGCTTCGAAGGCGGGCAGCGCTTCTTCCCTCAAGAGCTGGGCGGTGGGAATGGAGCGTAGGGAAACAGGAGCGCTGATCTCCCGGTAAAGCTGGTCGTCCTGGAAGCCCGCGGCGGCGGCGTCGGCGCGCGTGGCGGCGTACCAGATGCGGTCCAGCCGGGCCCAGTAGATGGCCCCCAGGCACATGGGGCAAGGCTCGCAACTGGAGTAGATCTCGCAGCCGGTCAGATGGAAGCGGCCGAGCGCGGCGCAGGCCCGCCGGATGGCCGTGATCTCGGCGTGGGCCGTTGGGTCGAGGTTGGAGGTGACAAGGTTGACGCCTTCGGCCACGACGCGGCCTTGGTGGACAATCACCGCGCCGAATGGTCCGCCCCGGCCGTTGCGGACGTTCTCCACGGCCAGTTCGATGGCCCTGCGCAGAAAACGCTCCGGGCCGGCGGGGCCCTCCTTAAGCGCTGTGCGCGGCATGCTGGGCGGCGCCTTCGTAGCCGCAGATGACGTGATAGATGGCGTTGTCGAAGAAGCGTCCGGCCAGGTGTTCCAGCTCTTCCTCGGCATAGAGTTCCAGATAGGTGTGGCCCACTCCCTGCTCCCGGATGTAGTCCAGGATGTTGCCTTTCAGGATTTGCAAGGCGCGGACCACCTCGCACAGCGGAATGGCTTCCTCGGCGCGGCGGCGGCCGAGTTGCTCGAACCGCAGGGCTGCTTCGCGCTCCCCGCCCGGGGCCAGCCAGCGGCCGAAGTTCTTGACCACTTCGAGCGCCCGGCTCGACAGTTCGGATTCCGGCAGCCGGGCGATGTGGCGGAGCTGCGGGTCCTGGCGGAGTTTGCGGACGACACGCTGGGCGATGGCTTCGCCGTGATCCTCGATCATTTGAGCCAGAGTGCGCGTGGCCATAGGTGCCTCCTCTCGGGCTGCGGCCATGGTGCGGCTCGATTGCCCCCAACTCGTTGTTAACGCCATCCGGCCGGGAAGTCAATGGGGGTCAGAGCGCGGCCGCCAGCGCGGTGATGAGTTCGTCCGGTTCGAGCGGGATCGGGTTGGCCTTCATGCTGTTCGAGCGCAAGCCTGCCGCGGCGATCGCGGGCAGATCCGAGGGCTGGAGGCCGTAAGCGCTGAGCGGCGGCATGGCCAGTTCGCGGCATAGGCGGCGGACGGCTTGGGCGGCTTCTTCCGGCGCGGCCTCGGGCGAGCCGGTAAGGATGGCGGCGATCTCCTGGTAGCGGCCGAGCACATCGCTTTCCGGCGAGCGGGCGCGCAGGGCGCGGATGTTAGCCTCGATCACGGGCGCCAGCAGCGCGGCGCAGACGGCCCCGTGCGGGGCGGGGAAGGCGCCGCCGATCACCGCCGCCAGCCCGTGCACCGCGCCCAAGCCGGCATTGGCCAGCGCCAGCCCGCTGAAGAGGCTGGCCAGGGACATCTCCAGACGCGCCTCGCGGTCGCCGCCCTCGCGGAAGGCGCGCGGCAGGCTGCGGGCGATGCGCCGGATGCCGTCCAGGCAGAGCGGGTCGATGAGCGGCGAACGCCGGACGCTCACGTAGGGCTCGATGAGCTGGGTGAGGGCGTCGAGGCCGCTCGTCGCGGTCACGGCCGGAGGCAGATCGTAGGTCAGCTCCGGATCGATCAAGGCCAGGCGGGCCAGCAGGAAGGGGCTGCGGAGGCTGGCCTTGACCTTGTGCTCCGTGGAAGCCAGCACGGCGTTGCGGGTGACCTCCGAGCCGGTGCCGGCGGTGGTAGGGATGGCGATGAAAGGCAAAGAGGGTTTGGTGAGGGGCCGGCCTTGGCCCACCACCTCCAAGTAGTCCAGGACGTCGCCCTCATTGGCGGCCAGCGCGGCGATGGCCTTGGCGGCGTCGATGGCGCTGCCCCCGCCGAAGGCGATCACCAAATCGCAGGCTTGTTCGCGCGCCAGGCGCGCGCCCTGCCGGACCAGATCCACGGTGGGTTCGCCCGGGGTGGGGAAGCAGACCGCCTCCACGCCTTCGCGGGCGAGGGGCTCCAGAAGGCGGGCGGCGCGGGCGGCGGTGCGCCCGGTGACCACCAGGGCGCGGCGGCCCATCTGGCGGGCGGCCGGAGCGGCTTCAGCGAGCGTGCCGGGGCCGAACAAGATGCGGGCGGCGGTGGCGAATTCGAAACGCATCGGCTACCAGCCCTCCTCAGGCGGGAAGACGTTGGAGTAGCGCACGCTCGCGCGGGGTTCGGCCATCATCGGTTCAACCGTGTCACGCCACCTCTGGTAGTGCGCGGTTTGCTTGTGCGCGGCCGGAGCGTCGGCGTCCCGGTAGACCTCCACCAGCACAAACCGGCACGGGTCGCCGCTGTCCTGGAGTACGTCGAAGCGAGCGATGCCGGGCTCCTGGACGCTGTGGCGGGCGTTCTCGATCGTGGCTTCGCGGAAATCGGCGATGTATTCGGGTTTCACGCGGGCATGGACATGGACGATGTGCATGGGATGCCTCCACCAGAACTCCATTATGACGCCGCCGGGCGGCGCGCCTGGAGCCACAGACTGGCGCGGCGCCTTGAAGTGGAGCACGCAGTCTTGCGTGCCACGCCGCCAGTCTTGGAGGCGGATGGCGTGGGACCCGCCGTACCGCTGGGGTTGTGTCGCCCTGCCGGCCCGACCGCCCGCATGGCAAGCCTGGCGGCATGCTTCACTGCGGGCGGCCCCTTGAGGTGGAGCACGCAGTCTTGCGTGCCACGCCGCCAGTCTTGGCGGCGGTTGGCGTTGGCCCCCCGTACCGCTCGGGATTGTGTTGCTCTGCCGGCGTGACCGCCGGCATGGCAAGCCTGGCGGCATGCTCCACGGTGGGCGCGATTGGGTAAAAGGCAGGGCAGTGGGCAAAGGGCGCCCAAGGCGGCTCGAAGGCCGGCCCCGCAAGGGAGCAGCAGCCGTTGGGTCGCTTTGGGCGCGGCGCACGGAGAGGCTCAAGGCATAGGGTTTGCGCAGTGGGCCGCAGGGCTTTGCGACTGAATTTGGGGCGGGACTAACCGGGGTGGAGGGATTGGCTGCCGGGGCGATTTGACTTGCGGAGGGCGGGCGTGCTGTAATGGCTGCCGGATGCGGAACCGGTGGAGAGGGACGGGAGAAGTCGGGGCCCTTGCAATTTTCCTCTTGACTCCGGGGCCTGTTCAGTGTTATGAATGATTTGTCCGCGTCCGATGAGCATTGCGGCTTTCATGTGGTTGAGTCCCGCGAGCACCGAAGTAGTTGGAAAAGAAGGAGCAGCCGGGATCAAGATGTGAGGACCGGAAGCCGATGCGGCTTGCAGCCACCGCCGGAGGAAGTTTTCGCATCCGGCGCGGGAGGCGGCAGGGGCAGAGGCGGCGGTTCTGAGACGAAGTGAGGAAGAACTGAGGCTCAGGGAAAGAGAGCACTCTCATCAATTCGAATTCGATTTCAAAAGGAGAAGGACATGGCTGATTTTCGCAAGTTGTTTCTGGCGTTGATTGCGGGGGCTCTCCTGCTGGGGACCGTCGCCAGCGCCGCAAATTACAGCTGTTCAGTTAGCGCGGTTCCGACGATCGTGCGTTCGGAGGGCGTGGCGGATCTTGCAGGCGACATCCTGTTGAGCTGTTCAGGAGACCCGCTGCCTGTCCCGACCATTGCCAACGTACGGCTGCAAATTCCAGGCACGAACATCACGAGCAGGATTGTGGGTACGGCGAACTCACCTGTTCAGAACGTTCTCGAAGCTCTGCTGTTGTTGGACGAGCCGAATCCAGCGTCAACGAACCCACCTAGGGGTTATTCTTCGACTGCTAACCTGACTCCGTTCTCGGATGGAAGCCAGAATGTGTACCAGGCGGTTCAGATCACCAACGACACCATCGAGTGGCAAGGGGTGGTGCTCGCAGGCTCGGCAAGCCCCTACCGTCAGTCGATCCGGTTGACCAACGTGCGGATCAATCCTGTTGGGTTCGCTATCGGTCAGCAGATTCCGGCTATTGTTCAGATCCAAAGTTCATCAGCCGGAATTCCGGTTACGCCCAGCAACGTGGTGCCTTCGGTGGCGCAAGTCCAGCGGGGCTTGTTTGCAACTTACGCGCCGCTCACGTTGAGCAATTGCGTACCTGGCACGGTTAGCGGGAACATTGGGGTGACCCTCACGGAGGGCTTCGCCACGGCGTTCAAGCCACGGTACAACAACTACACCGGCTATGGGGTGGCTCATTCCATTCCGGGTGGCTCATACTTGGACGAATCGGGTTATAACCCGATCTGGACCACGCTCGGATCAGCACCGCCGGCTGGCGGGAGCTTGGCGGGAGGCGGGTCCTTGATCGGGCTTGGTTCTTCGACCAATAGCATTGGCGTGGCCAACAACGGCTCGCGCTTCATGATCACCATCGTCAACGTCCCGGCTGGCGTAACCTTGACGCCGCCCTCCCCGGTTATTGGGACCAACGGGCTTCAGTTGACTCTGGTAAGCCAATCTGGCAGCGCCACCACGGGAGGCACCTGGACTTTCCTTTACGGGGTTGACAGCTATCAGGCGCCCAACTTGTCGCAATTCCAGGTGGATGCCATCACGATCGATATTGCAGTGAGCATCACCCAGCCCGTGCCGGTGACGGTTTTGCCTGTGACGGCCCACACGCGGTTCCATCCGCTCTCAACGACGGGTGTCGCTTCGCTCACCGCCGAGGTGCCGCGGTTCCTGGACAGCACTACGGCCGACGACCGCACGGTGCTGACCATCAACCAGAACTGCAAGACGGTGTTGCTGTTCCCGTACCTAGTGCAGATGGGAGATTGGGATACTGGCATCGCTATTGCTAACACCAGCATCGATCCGTTCGGCACGGTGAACCAGTCCGGCGCGTGCACGCTGAACTTCTACGGCGTGGCCGGCGGCGCGACCGTGAACGCCAACCTCAGCAGCAACATTGGACTCCAGACAACGCCGACTATTCCGGCCGGCGGCATGTTTGTGATGACGCTGTACGGCGGCGGCGGTGTTCAGGACATCAGCGGCACCTTCACCGGCTGCTCGGGAACCAACTGCCAGTTGCCTGGATTCCGCGGCTACATGATCGCAAGCTGCAACTTCCAGTATGGCCATGGGTTCGCGTTCATCAGCGACCTGGGTGCCCAGAAGCTGGCGCAGGGCTACCTGGCGCTGGTGATACCGTACCGCTCGTCGATGTACGCGAGCCCGCTGGGCGGCCGGCCGGCGCAGAATGCCGGTTTGGGCGCTGCGCCTAACGAGGGCGAGCAGCTCGGCAACTAACGCATAAACTATTCGCTTGACCTAGCGAGCGAGAGGGGTTCGCCCCTCTCGCTCTTCTCATTTCTTGGCAACCATCCGCAGAGGAAGGTTGCCCGCCGGCATGGCGCGCCTGGCGGCATGCTCCACAGCGGGCGGCCCCTTGAGGTGGAGCCCGCAGTCTTGCGTGCCACCGCTTCAAGTGGAGCACGCAGTCTTGCGTGCCACGCCGCCAGTCTTGGCGGCGGATGGCGTGCGAACCCCCGCACAGCTCGGGATTGTGTGGCTCTGCCCGCGTGCCCGCCGGCATGGCGCGCCTGGCGGCTTGCTCCACCTTGCGGGCGGCCCCTTGAGGTGGAGCACGCAGTCTTGCGTGCCACGCCGCCAGTCATGGCGGCGGATGGCATTGGAACTCCCGTACCGTTCGGGATTGTGTCGCTCTGCCGGCGTGACTGCCCGCATGGCAAGCCTGGCGGCTTGCTCCACCTTGCGGGCGGCCCCTTGAGGTGGAGCACGCAGTCTTGCGTGCCACGCCGCCAGTCTTGGCGGCGGATGGCATTGGAACTCCCGTACCGTTCGGGATTGTGTCGCTCTGCCGCCGTGACTGCCCGCATGGCAAGCCTGGCGGCTTGCTCCACCTTGCGGG
>Ga0308411_10000437_pt1 | contig 27193 bp, 32 predicted proteins | sample HotsprottomLayer_2_FD_203530 | JGI IMG/M metagenome (GOLD analysis project Ga0308411, IMG submission 203530) | Hot spring phototrophic mat microbial communities from Octopus Spring, Yellowstone National Park, Wyoming, United States -... | ecosystem: Environmental > Aquatic > Thermal springs >... | reverse complement strand
CCGGAACGGCCCGGCAGGGCCGGAAACGGGGCGGCGGAGGGGTGCCGGCACACGATTTCAGGCTCCAAAAACAGCCTCAGAGAAGCTCAAAGAGAAATTCAAAGGGCAAATTTCAGCGGCCTGCTAGCGGTACCCGGTTCATCCGGCCGGAAGCGCATGTGCTAATGATGGCTGCCGTACAGCCCTTCATCTCCGGCGCCATCTCCAAGACCGTTAACCTGCCGTCCTCGGCGACCGTTGAAGACGTCGAACAGATTTACATGCTGGCCTGGAAACAGAAGCTCAAGGCCATTGCCATCTATCGGGATGGATGCAAACAGATCCAGCCTCTTTCGACCTCGCTGAAGAAAGACAGCAAGCCGGAAGAGAAAGCAGAAACTGCACCCGTCAAGGTGCTTCCCAAGCAGCGGAAGATGCCAAAGAACCGGCAGGCGATGATCCACGAGTTCACGCTTGCCGGATTCAAGGGCTTTCTGACGGTCGGCCTCTATGAAGACGGCTCGCCCGGAGAGATCTTTGTCGACATTTCCCGGGAAGGCTCGACGATTTCCGGCTTGTTGGATACCATTGCAATTCTGACCAGCTTTGCTCTTCAATACGGCGTACCGCTGGAGAAGCTCGTTGAGAAATTCAAGAAAACCAGCTTCGAACCCAGCGGATGGACCGACAACGAAGAGATCCCGCACGCGACCAGCCTTGTCGATTACATCTTCCGGTACATGGAAAAGCAGTTTATCGAAGGCCGGCAGATAACCCTGCCCTTGCCGGAAGCAAAACCTGCGCCGCCTTCGGAGCGGAAGAATCATGCCTATGACGGCCCGCCCTGCCGCGAGTGCGGCAACACCACAGTACCCAACGGGTCCTGCTATGTCTGTACAACCTGTGGAGCGACCACTGGTTGCTCCTGATCCCGCAAGCACAGGAGGGGGCTGAGAGGCCCCCTCCATTCCACTTTATGCTCTATAAAGGAGGCGCCATGAACGACTACCTGTTTGCTCAGTGGTTAGCAAAACCAGGCCACCAAAGCCGACCCTCGGTTGAAAAGCAATATATGGACTATGCCCGGCAAGTATTATATCCAATCAGATATCAGTCCAAAACAGACAGAGAAGCGGAATTGATTGATTTCTTTCGAGCGCTTGAAGAAGTGCGTTTTCGTACCGTTTATGACATCGAGCGCCTGATGCAACAGGTTATTCTCCGTTTTGCGGGAGATCCGGAAGTAACAGGTCTTGGCTGGACTCCCCGGGCATTGTCGATTCTCAACAAGATCCGGTCCAGTTATGGGAATCAGAGGGTATTTGTCTTTCGGGAAGAAAAAGGAGAATCCGTGCCGATTGCAACGGTAAAGAGACTGGGCTGGCGAGGGGACATTTCGGTTGAAGACATGCACGGGTCTGTCATGGCTTCGATCCAGCGGTCGGCCAATCATGGCCTTGTCCTGGACGTTTCGTCGCATATTACAGAAAACAAAGACGGTTACGCGGTCAGCATTGGCGTCCGCCAGCTGATTGAACCCGCAAAAGCCGATGTTATCAACAGGGTTCCGGCTGACATCGTGCTTGTTCAGTTCAATCGCAATTGGAAGCAGTGGAAACTTGCAGGAACAGGAAAGGAGGCTTTATGGCAAGTAGCGTGATCCCGCAGCCTGTGTTGCCCGTGTCTTTCCGGCCGTCCGTCTTTTCCGAGATGATCGGACAAGGTGATGTGATCCGGATGATCCGCAACCAGCTGTCCAGCGGGAGGGTTCCGTCGGCCTGGCTTTTGAGCGGGCCGCCCGGAAGCGGGAAGACAACCCTGGCAACCATGATCGCCTGGGCTTTGGAGAGCGGCATGCCTGTGGAAAACTGGGGCCTGGAACCTCCCAAGCGCGATCCGTTGATTATCAACGCCAGCGAGATGAACGGAGTAGACATGGCCCGCCAGATGGCGGAGGAGGCTGAGTACTTTCCTCCGGCCGGCATGGCAAAACGGGTCTTCGTTCTGGACGAAGCCCACCGCATGACGGTCCCGGCGCAAAACATCCTGTTGGTTCCGGTGGAGAAGTCCACGACGACAGCCTGGATCTTCTGCACGACCGAACCTGAAAAGCTGATTCCGGCCCTCCGGCGGCGGCTGTACCATGTCAAGCTCAAGGGACTGGACGCCCAGGGCCGCCAGCAGCTGATCTGGTCTGCATTGAACCGGCTCAACCTGAAAAACAGTGTTGACCCGGAAAAGATCAATGATCTGCTCAAACAGCTATCTCTCTTCGAGGTTGAGAGTCCCGGCCTGGTGCTGGCTGCTTTGGAGAAGTTTCTGGCCGGCGAGCCCCCGGAGGATTGCGTATCCGGAGGCACCTCTCCGGTCGAGGCGATTCAGTTGTGCCGGGCGGTCGCCCGGAAAGACTGGAATGCGATCCGGACTCTGATCTCCGACATGGATGCCGAGACATTGCTGGGCTTGCGTCATGCTGTCCTGGCGTACTTGAGGAAGATCCTTCTCAGCGATACGAGCAAGTTTTCCGCCAGGCAGACGGCTCTGGCGATGATCGAAAGCCTGTCCGGCGATCTGCCGGTGGAAAGCGTCGCCGCGTCGGCTTTGTTGACTGCCCGTCTCTACAAGTTGTGCAATTCATAGGAGGTTGTATGGATTTCTTTGACAACTACCAGCAGATGGTCCGCGATCTGGCTGCGCCGGTCGAGGACGCCATGAAAAGGATCATGGCATTTGACGAAAATACAAAGAACGCTTTGGAACAGACTTTGTTTGAGCTTCAGTCGATGGAGAACAACATCGACGGTTTCAAGAAGAAAATTTACTACGGGAAAGATTTCCAGCCTGATTTGATCCTTGCCGAGATTCCGGACGAGCTGCGTTTGCCTCTAAGCCGCATCGCCGGAGACCCGGTCCGGGTTCAGCTTTTTCATGCCGTCCTGGGCATCGCCAGCGAGAGCATTGAACTTCTCAAGGCTATCCTGGCAGAAGACCTGGATCTGACCAATGTGGCGGAAGAGCTGGGAGATACCGCCTGGTATGTCACTTTGGGCGCCGATGCATGCGGGACCGGACTTGGCACGGTTCTGGAGTCCAACATGAAAAAGCTTCGGAACCGTTACGGCGCCAGGTGGACGCAGAAAGCGGCGATCCATCGGAATCTGGCAGCCGAGCGGCAGGTTCTGGAGCAATCTCTGGAAGCCGGAGGAGAAAAGTGAGCAAGCAAACTCTTCGCCAGCATTCCTGTGTGGAAGAAATTCTGGACGACACGATTTTCCTGAGCGGAGCGGACGCTCTCGTCAATCCTGTCAATTGCCGCGGCGTGTCCGGCGCCGGCCTGGCTCTGGAGTTCAGGAAGCGCTTTCCCGAACAGCAGAAGGCATACGAAAAGCATTGCCGGCAAGGCTTGATGAAGCCAGGAGACGTGCTCGTCGTTCCGCCTGCCGGGTTGGATCCTTTCATCTTGTATTTTGCAACCAAGGATCATTGGAAAGATCCGCCCCGGTATGAATGGATCGAGACCGGCCTGAACAAGACGGCAGAGACGTGTGTTCAACTGAACATCACGTCTCTTGCTCTCCCCGCCCTGGGCTGCGGGCTGGGAGGCCTGGATTGGTTCCGCGTGCGGGATCTGGTGTACCGCGCTTTCGACCGGATCGTCGGCATGCGCGTTTTGTTGTACGTCCCGCGTAAAGTCGGTACATACAATGTTAGTACAATGGAAGTACCTGAGTGAACGGATTCCGGTCCAATGGACGCTGGTCGGAACTCCATCCTGGCTGAACAAAACCGCTCAATCTGTCCCTGAATCCTTCAAGTACCCGGTTGTTCAAAGGAAGCACCTGCTGCCAATCCTTGAACAGCTGGCGGCGAAAGAGTACGTCGCCATCGACACGGAAAGCTCCGGGCTGAAAGAGAATGACGGTTTAAACGCCTTCAGCGCAACGTCCTACCTGGTGACTTTCCAGATTGGCGACGAAGAGCGGGTTTTTATCCTGGAGCCGCGGCTTCTGCCGCTGTTCAAGCCGCTGCTTCAAAGCCGGAAGCCGTTGAAAATCCTGCAAAACGCCAAGCATGACATGGCTTTCCTGGAAGCCAAGTACAACATCCGGCTCCAAAATATCTACTGCACGATGTTGGCTGAGCAGGTTTTGCAGGATCCGAACGTCAGCCTCAAGCATCTGGCGGCGAAGTATCCGCCATACTTCCTGCTGGGCAAGGATGTCCGGAAAGAGTTTGTCGAATGGAACGGGACTTTCAGCCGGGAGCAGCTCGACTACGCGGCTGCGGATGTTTACGTCCTGCCCTTCATTTGGCGCGGGCAGAAAGCCAGGCTGAAGCGTTTCGATCTGGAGCAGATCGCTCAACTGGAATTCGACAACCTGCCGGTGGCCGTCGAAATGCATTTGACGGGTGTCTGGCTGGACCCGGAACGTCATTCCGATCTCATCGAGTTCCACGAGAAGCGCCGCAGGGAGATCGAAGAGAAAGTTGTGAGTCAATACATTGCGCGTCTTGTTGAGTCTGGACAAGCCAGAATGGACCTGTTCGGAAACATTCTGGAAGATCCGCTCAACCTGAACAGCCAGAAAGACAAAATGAAGATCCTCAAGGCTTTCGGCGTGGAAGTCCAAGACACGGAAGCCGAAACACTTTTGTCCACAGGGCATCCGGTTGCTGCGCTGATGGTCGAGTACATGGGCGAAGTCAAGATCGTGGAGACTTACGGCCACGGCCTCCGGGAACGGGTTTGCCCGGATACGGGCCGGATCCATCCCAAGTTCGATCAGCTCGGCTCCGGAGAGCATATCGCGCAGCAGGCAAACCGGAACGAGACCATCGCGACCGGGCGCTGGTCGAGCGATTTCCAGCAGCTTCCACGGCCGGAACGCGTCTTCTGCCGGGTGGAAGGCGAAGAGTTGGAATTATGCAGGCGGCATTTCGCCAGCCTGTTGGCGAGTTCAGAACAACCCAAGGAGGCGTAGATGGCAAAAGAAAAAGTCCTGAGAATGACGCGAGTTAACATCAGCGAACTGGTGCGGAACACCGGTTCTGCGGAAGATCTGGAGAAGCTTCATGAAATCTATTCCGAGTTTTGTGCGCTGATGCGGATCCGGACCGAACTGCGGCGGAAGCAGATCCTGGCCGAAAGCCAGGCCAAGCAGGCAATGGCCGAAGCCGACAAGGCCGAAGCCCAGATGATTGCCGCGATGACGAAGTTCCTCGAGTATGCCAGCAACTACTCGAACGTGGTGGCCAGCGAAGCCAATTGGTTGCCGCCGATGACCAATCAAAACGGCGACATCATCCTGGAAAGCCCGTTCACCCTCCGAGACAGCCGCAACGCAATGGTCGCAGCGCACAAGGAGATGATGAAGCTGGTCGATCCGGAAGATCTGGACATCCGGTTCGAGGGAGAAGAAGACTAGCCGACATGCAGAAGCTCGGGACCATTGGCTGGCGCGAATACTTCCTTGACGACGACGGTTCGATCCTTCGCCGGATCCCGTCGGTCCGGGAATGTGTTCGCGCCGGCCCGGGCCGGAAATTTGCCATTGCCGACTACAGCCAGATCGAGGTCCGCCTGATTGCTTTTATGGCCTGGGAGCCGGCCTTGATCGAGCCGATCAACGCCGGCCGGGACATTCATAGCTGGATGGCCAGCCAGGCATATGAGATCAGCTACGACCTGATCGCCGATGTTGTCGGCAACAAGAAGAAATCACATCCTGAATACCACGACTTGAGCGCCAAGCGGAGCGCTGTCAAGACAGTCACGTTCGGGCTTCCTTACGGCGCCGGCCCTTCGGCAATCGCCCGCATGATTATTCAGCGGGACGAAAACGGACGGCCCGTGGAAACAATGGAATCGGCTCTGGCCCGGGCCAAAGATCTGATTGAGCGTTATTTCGGCACGGCGCCACGGCTTAAAAAGTGGCTGGAGAAACAGGGAATGATGGCCCTTCAACCCCGTTGGGACGGCCTTTGCGCCACTGAGACAATCTACGGCCGGAAGCGGTTCTATCCGGAGATCCTCAAAGGAGATCCGGATTACAATGCCCGGGTCAGCCAGATCCGCCGCTTCGCCGGCAACCACCCGATTCAGGGAACGAGCGCCGATATCTTGAAAGACGCCTGCCGGCGGCTCTATGCCAAGTACCGTGGCGGCGATCCCGCAAACGATCTGGTTGTGGATGCCAGAATCTCGATCGTCTGCCACGACGAGATTGTCGTCAACTCGGACGAAGGCTGTGTGGATGAAGCCAAACGCCTTCTGGAAGAAGCGATGACGGAAGCCTACGAGGCCGTCTGGTACGACGATGTTGACGAGAATGGAAACAGAGTCCGGCGGGAGTTAAAACAGATTCAAAACAAAGTCGATGCTATCATTGCCGATTACTGGGCCAAGGACTAGATGCAATACAAAAGGCAAAGATCGAAGTCCGTTCTGAACAAACGTCTAGCAGTCACAAACAATATTGTCAGGCGGCATGTGCTAAAGTTCGGATTCACTGATGAATTTGTCGAGAAAGCTTTGGCTGTCTTTTTCAAGTGTGTGGACGAAGCTCTTGACAAAGGGGAAGCTGTCGAGCTTCCAGGCGGCTGGATCTGGTGTGATGGCAAACCTTCTCCGGAATCAATTCAGTTCAACGGGACGTTTCTGTTTGCCAAAGAGAATCTCCAGCCTGACGAAATCGTCGACCTGCTTGAGCTCTTTGATAATGAATCCATCTTCATCAATCAGGAAGACTCTGGGGTCGGCGAAGATTTCAACAACGGCAAGCCGGAAGATCTTTCTTTCTGAAGGGTTGCCCGGGCTTGCGGAAACATTGGGAGGTGTAAGTTGATCCATAAGCTTCAAAAGTACCTGAAACCAAAGGATTCAGCAGTTGTTGTTTTCCTGTCGCGCTGTGAGGCGCCCGGTGTTTTTCGGATGGTTGTGGTTCCGGTCAAGATCGACAAGCAGTGTGTGGCAAAACCGGACCAAGAAAGTCCAGGTTTTGTCATCACTGGTACGGAAGCTGATATTTTGGCCCAGTTGTCTCTATTGGATGCCCCTGTCGCCGCGGATGTTTCCGAAAAAGGAGAAGAACCGCCGACAGCAAAGAGAAATCGAAAGAACCTCAAGCCGGTTCCTGTTGCTCCTGCGGTTGTGGCCGAGCCGGAACAGGCTGAAGACTTTGATATCCTTAAGGTTGAGGACGTCTTGTCAAAAGCGGAAGCGGACTTCGGCACAGAAGACTCCAGCAGAGAAATCACCAATGTCGATCTAGTAGAAGAGTTTAGTACTTATGGTACCGAGTTGCAAGCGCCCGACAAGAACATTTCGGGGGCGCGAGATGGAGCCACAGGCGAAAATCCGGACGATTACCTGGAAGACATTCTTTAGAAAGGAGTTGCACGATGGAAAAAATTCCAAGGGTGTTCCGGTGGCGTTCCGGAAACGAAACAGGGACGGAGCTGCCAGATATTAACCCTGAGCTTCCTCCCCGGGCGATCTGGAACTTGTATCAGATTGTCTTTCCTCAGCTTCGCAGCTTCAACCTGGCATCGGATGAGCCATACCTGACGCCGCGGGGCTTCGAGTATGTCCTGCGGGAGGTGGACAAACGTTGACAGCCAAACCCGGAGCAGTTTTCTGCGGAACGGACCGGGAGTGGATGGAAAAGGCTTCCCGGGCGTTCCGCGGAGCCCATGTCACCCTGTTTCGTTCCGATGTTCGGCCTCCGTCGATTCTTTTGATCAGCCGGCCGGAGTTCCGGACACAGCTGGAAGAGAACAAAGCAGTTCTCAGCCTGGCTCCTTCCGGGCTGTTGTGCTGGTTCGGGTCTTCTGATCCGGAGTGCTGGAAAGATTCCTGGCATCTCTTCCTCAAGGCGGGGTCTGAAATGAGATGGAAGATGGCTGTTTACCTGCCTTTCTCCTATGCCGATGTCCCGGCTGGTGTCTTCCAGTTGATTGAAAACATGGAACTTGAGATGCAAAACGGGCTCTTGTTCTGGAAAGCCCTCGACTACAGCCAGGCGCAATTGGAAGACTCCTTTATCCGGATACTTACTGAGGAAAGAGGCTGGTTTGGCCGGTCGCCGTATCTTGACAGACTGGAGCCAATTCAACGCCGGCCTCTGCGAGCAAGCCTATGAAATCACGCATCTTTGTGATCAGCGCCTTGGCTTTGATCCTGCCGGTGTTTGGACAGTCTTCCAACGAGGGTTTTCAAACCCGGCGCTGGGATCCTGTTACCCAGACCTGGGTCCCGGTGTTTCCCAAAGCGGATGCTGTGCAGATTCAGGGGATCCCTGTCGGAACAGAGATTCCCCAGAACGGCCACATCTTGCAGTTCAACGGGCTCTATTGGCAGTCGATGTTTCCCAATTTCTCCCTTGGCGGAGACTTGTCGGGGACTACCCAGAACGCGAGCGTAAACCGGATTCGTTCGGTTCCCGTGGCGCCGGGGTTGCCCGGCAATGGACAGTACCTGAGGTATGACGGGTCCCAGTGGGCTCCGGCAACGCTTCCTGCCAACATCCGGCAGGCCGGGTTTACCTTTTTCGATACCAGCACACTTGTGGCATCGGAGTACAACGTGGAGGCGATTTTTTCGAACAGGACAGGAAAGAACTGGACTCCGGTTTTATTCTGGTGCTCTGTCGACTCAGGAACCGCAAATGTCAACATTGCATTCAAGCCAGACTCCGGATCCTATTCCAACATCCTGGCATCTGACGCTGTCTGCTCTACGACTCCGGTGCAGATCTCGACATTTGCCGTCGGGTCGTTTCCGAACGGAGAGTTCAAGAGCGTTGTATCGTCTGTTTCAGGAGCCAAGCGCATCAGTGTGATACTGGTCTACAACCAGGATTGGTGAAAATATTTTTATCATAACGCTCTTGACAACCGCCTTGGGGCTGAGTATAATTGGGACAAGCGAGCTTGGTCTCGTTTTCGCAACCAAGGTGGTGACTCGTGAATCAAACAAAGATGCCTTCCTCATGTCGGCAGGCGAGTGAAGAGGACTCGCTCGTCTGCCAATACCTTCCTGCCATCTGGAAGATGGCTCTCCAGGTCTACCAGCAACATCCCAGGCATGCATTCCTGGAAGTGGAAGACCTGGTACAGATAGGGGTCGTTGCTGCCATGAAGGCCGAGAAGGTCTACGCTCCGGACAGGGGGACGACCTTCTTTGTGTTTGCAAAAAAGGCCATTCGTGGTGCTATGATAGATATGTACCGAAGAGGCAAGCTGGAAAGCTTGCGTCTTTCTGAACAGGCCGGGCTTTGTAAGGATATCGAGCGAAAGATCGACAAGAGAGTCCGGACAGAAAGCCGACCGGACAGCAACCCGGAAGAGGTTGCTCAAAAAGCCGAGCTTTCCGACCTGGTTGACAAGGCGTTGAACAGGTTGAATCCGGCTCAAAGAAGGGTCGTGATGGAAATCTATTACAACGCCAAGTCAAAATCTGCTTGTGCTCGCGAGATGGGGATTCATCCATCCAGTCTGGGTGAAATCCACCAGGCTGCTCTGGACAACTTGCGGGCTACTTTGTGCGGATTGGTTGCTCATTCACAAAGCTCGGGAAGTTTGGGCTTTTCCGTTTATGAACAATCAGTCCGTGCGATGAGACAACTGGAGTTGCCGTTAGGTATGGACAACAGCATGGGAGAAAAAATATGAGAAAGAAGATTGCAAGTTCAAAGCAATCAGATGCGCCGGTAATCAAGAAGGTCCTGGTATACAGTATTCCGGCGATCCTGTTTTTGGAGGTTGAAGCCGACAGCGAGGAAGATGCACGCGAAGTGACCTTCCGGCTGTGCAAAGGTCTCAAGGATTTGTACAACAAGACCCATGGGATCCTCAAGGAGGACACGGCCAAAGATATGATTGGGGCAAGCAATGCTTTCGTTGTTCTTGCCGGGATGGACGAAAAGGAAAAGTATGGCGAGAACTGTCTCGCCAGCAACTTGGCCCTGGTCGGCGAGAACACGCGTTTAAGCACTATCATTTCCACAAAGGTGATGTAATCTCCCTCGCTTTGCGGGTCCGTTCGTGATCCGCATCTTTTTCCCTTCCTTCTTCTCCTTTTCTTCTTCCCCTCTTTCTCGATTGTTCAGCATCTGTCCTGCCGATCTTGTCTTTCTGGAGGCTGCATGGCTTCTGAAAACAGCTCGCAGGTCCTGGTCGGCGTTTCCGGACACCGGCCCAACCGCATGTTCCGTGGCTCCGAAGATCCGTATTCGGAGGAAAACTTTCTGATTTTGAAAGACTTCGCCGTTGGCTGCCTTGAGCATTTGCGCCAGGTCTGGCCGGTGTCGTCTGTTTACAGCGGCATGGCTTTGGGCGTGGACCAGGCGTTTGCTGCGGCCGCTCTGGAATTGGGCATTCCCCTGGTGGCTGTGATCCCGTTTCTGGGCCAGGAGATGGCCTGGCATGCCCAGGACAGGAAGCGTTACCAGGCCTTGGTGGAAGCTGCGGCTGACCGGATTGTGTTATCCGGCGTCGGCTATTCGCCGGAGAAGCTTCGCCAGCGAAGCCGCTGGATTGTTGATCACACAGACTTGGACCTGTTCGTGTACGACAGCTCGCGGTTTGGCGGAACGGCCGAAACCTGGGCGTATGCCTTGTCAAAAGGCAAGCATATGTACAACTTCTGGGTGAAGTGGCAGGATCACTGGACGGCTGTTCTTCGCAACGCCGAGCTGCCGACCATCACCCAGCTGCCACCGCTGGTACAGATGCCTGCTTCCGGCCGGGCTTCCAAACCGCATTTTTTCTAAGATCGGCAAAAGCAAAAATGCTGCTTCTGCCCGCTTCGTAACCAGACAGCCGATCTTTGTGGATGCCGTGCGCGTTATGCGCGGCATCAACGGGATGCCCGATGAATACTGCCATGGAAAATTCTTCTACTCGTGTTGTGTCTGAGCCTATGTATCTTCGTGTCCGGGACGTAGCCCAGAGGCTAAGCATCTCCCGGGCTATGGTTTACAAACTCATCCGGGAAGGCAAGCTCGCGTCGGTACGGATCAACAGTGTGATTTTGATCCCCCGAGGCTCACTCGATGAGCTTGTCTGCCGGAAATAATCAAGGAGGCGCATGGGGAGAACCATACCTGTCGAATTCGAGGGCATTGTCACCAGTGTCCGGTTCCGGAAGGATTATTTCTACATCCTCCGCGTTGCTCCGGTTGAAGAGCTGGTGGTTCCAAAGGAGTACGCTCTCCAGGCCGGCAACCGGCTTCAGGAGGTCATGGTCAAGGGGAATCTGACCGTCAATCCGGGCAAGAATTTGCGGCTTTTGATCCGCGGCTCGTGGAGCTGGAGCGACAAGCACGGGCTCCAGATCAAGGCGGACTGGATGAGCCCGATTCTGACACTGGACGACCATGCCGCCGAAAAGTTTCTGATCCAGACGACCGACAAGATTGGCAAGAAGACGGCGACGCAGTTCGCCGACCTGTGCCAAAAGAAGTTCGGCCCCGGATGGGCGGCTCGTTTGGTGGAAAATCCGGATTTGATTCTCACTCTGGACTTTCCGGAAGCCAAGAAGCAGGCCATTTACCAGACCTTTTCGACCCGGACAGTCAGTCTGGAAATCCAGAAGATCCTGGCTGCCGTAGGAATCTCCCAGACCTGGGCAAACCGGATCCTGGACCGTTTTGGCCCTCAAGGAAAAGAGATCCTGCTGAACGATCCGTACCGGTTGATGGAGGTTTCCGGGTTCGGTTTCATGCGGGCCGACCAGGTCGCGCAGATGCATGGAATCCCGAAGGATTCTCCCTTTCGCATCCGTGGCGCCCTGCTGCATGCAATTCAGGAAGACATGGTTTCCGGGCATGTCTATTCCGTCCGGGAGTCCCTGATTCAGCATGCCGCCCTGCTCTGCGAAGTCGACGAAAGCATGGTCGTTCCGGTTCTGGACAAGCTCGGAGAGCTGATGCAGGGCCAGATTGTGCATCAGTCTCTGGACGGCCGGGATGTGTGGTACTTGCGCCGGCTATGGATGGCGGAGCAAATAGTCGCGGAACATTTGAGCCGGCTGGCCGTCAAGCCGCCGTTGAACACGGCCAAAAACATCAGCAAAATTCTTCCGGAATGCGAAAAGCGGCTGGGGCTGGAGCTGACGGAGAAACAGCGGCAGGCTGTGATCAATGCAATCGTGAACCGGGTGTCCATCCTCTGTGGCCTGCCGGGAACGGGAAAAACGACAACGCTGCGCTGCCTGATCGAAGTCTGCAACCAGCTGTGCATTCCGTTTCAAATGGCGGCGCCTACGGGCCGGGCGGTCCGACGCATGGAAGAAGTGACCGGAGTGGAAGGCAAGACCATTCATCGGCTGCTCGAGACAAAAACAGAACGCCGCGGGTTTCGGTATGACGCGTACAATCGTCTGCCCGCGGCCCTGTACATCATCGACGAGTCGTCGATGATCGACATCGAGTTGGCGGCGGCTCTTGTTCAGGCTCTTCCGGACGACGCCAGGATTGTTTTTGTCGGCGATCCGAACCAGCTTCCCAGCGTCGGCCCGGGACAATTCTTCCGGGATCTGATCGAGTGTGGTCTGTTTCCGACAGTCAGCCTGAACAGGATTTTCCGCCAGGCGAAAAACTCGCAGATCGTGGTCGGCGCCCACCGGATCCTGAACGGCGAGACGCCGTTTTTTATGGAGTACTCTCCCGGTTGTCTTGCCGGTTCAAAAGAAGTCTTCTTCGTGATCCCGGACATGAGGGAAGGGAAGAACGGCAAGCCGACGGCCGATGAAGACAGCACCCGGGACTATCTCAAGATGGTCCTCCACGAGCTGACCCATCTCTGTCATGAAGACTTCGCCGAAAACATCCAGATCCTGACGCCGGTCCGGCGCGGTCCTCTCGGAACGGAGAGTCTGAACCTGTGGCTTCGGGAACTGTATTTCAAGCATCCGGCGCGGCGGAACAACCCGTCTGGCGAGGTCTGCGGCCGCATCTGGCGCGTGGGAGACCGTGTCATGGTCACCCGGAACAACTATGCCCGGGGAGTGTTCAACGGGGAGATCGGCATCATCCGCGAAGTCGGCTCGGAAAGCCTGATCATTGATTTCCCGACGGAGAGGATCGAGTTCCTTCCGGAAGACATCCGGGATCTGGATCTGGCCTATGCAATGACGATTCATAAATCCCAGGGCAGCGAGTTCGACGCAGTCGTGATCATTTGTCACAAATCGCACTACATGATGCTCTTCAGAAATCTTTTCTACACGGCTTTGACCCGTGCGAAGAAGAAGGTGATCTTCATCGGAGACCGGGCTGCTTTGTGGATGGCAGTCAAAAACACAAAGTCTCTGGATCGGAACAGTTCGCTACAGAAAGTTCTTCTCGAAGCGTGTCATGAAAAGGAGGCGGTGAATGGATAACCCGAAAGTCGTCAATACGGCTTCAGACCACAACCTGGACTGGCTTGTTCCGCTTGAAAAGAGCGACAAGGTCAGAATCCGTGTGTATGTGAATCATCCGGCGGATGCCAAAAAGACCAGAACGTTGAGCGTTGTGCAGATTTGCCGGAATCAGGAAGAAGACGGATTCACTGTTGTTTACATGCTGGACGAGCACGGCAACAGGCATGCGTTCTTTCCGGTGGCTCTGGTCAAGATCCTGAATGTCCGGATGCAGGTAGAAATCGTGCCCGAGTCGGCGCAAAAGATTCTGATCCGGGTTGCCGAATCGGCAATGAACATTCTCAAGAAAGAGTTTCATCCGGATCCGATTCCGGCCGGACGATGTTATGACATCATCCGGTACCGGAAAGACGGCCGGAAGGTCGTGGAAGTCTTTGAATCGACTGATATTGTTCTTCGTTCGTTGCCGCCGGAAGCAAAGGTGGCGGTTGGAGTATAGGAGGGTGTTGTGATTATTGATGCCAAATGTGAAGCCTGTGGCTGTGTCGTTGAAGACCAGCTTGTGAAAACGGAAGAACAGCTGCCTGCCTGTCCTCAATGCGGAAGCAAGCTCGTGCGTCTCTGGACGCTCCGCAAGCCGAAGGACGGCGATGTGGCAAACCATTCCTCGCTCAGATTCCATTTCAACTGGATGGAAGACTGAGCAAAGTGTTGAAAATTGAAAAAGGAGGCGCCATGAATGTTGCAGAAATCCTGAAGAACGTTTATCCTCTTGCGGATAGCGCCACTCTGTTGGCCATCCGCAAGAAACTTGAAGAGCCGTTTCCGCCGGATGTGATCCAGTGGAAGCCGCAGTCGATCAGCCGGGACAAAACCCGTGCGATGGCCGCGGCTTACGCTGACAGCCGTGCTTACATCGACCGTCTGAACGCTGTTGTGGGAAGCGGCAACTGGTTCATTGATTGCGAAGTCCTGCCCATTGTGGTTGCCCGAGACGGCAAGCAATCGACCAAGATTACAGTTCGCGTGGTGCTCGGCATCCGCGGCGTCGGCATGCACATGGATGTCGGCGAGGAGTGGGCTGACGACGACAATGCGATGACGAGCGCGTTCGCCCAGGCGTTCAAGCGGGCGGCGATGCACTTCGGCCTGGGCCGGTATCTCTATGACCTGCCCAAGAAGTGGTATCCGATCAACGAGTACAAGCAGTTTGTTGCTCCCGGCCCGCAGTTGCCCTCTTGGGCTTTGCCGAAGGGATCCCGTCCGGCGCCGGCGGCCGAGGAGGAGGACGAGCCGGTTCAGGAAGCTCCGGCGCCTCCGCCCCAGCCGCGCAAGCCGGCGGTGCCCGAGAAGCCGGTCCGCGCCGGCGATTCTCCAATCCGTAGTTTCGCCTGTTCCAGTTGCGGCACGGTGCTCAAGCCGTACCAGGTGAACGGCCGGACTTACACGCCGGCGGAAGTCGCAAAGGGAACCCGGCAAAAGTACGGCGCAGTGTTGTGTCCGGACTGCGCCAAGCAAAAGCGAGTGGAAGCCGCAGCGGCTAATTGACATCAGGAGGTAGATTCATGGAACTGATTATCGAACGCAAGGCTTTGCAGTCTTTGCTTTCCCAGGTCAACGGGAAGTTTCAGTTGATTGCAGACCAGGATTCCGGAATGGCGTATTCGGTTCATGATTCCGGGCTTTACCTGGTCAAGACCGGGGTCCCTGCCTTGATCAAGGCTCCGGGCTTTGTCGATCTGGACGTGGTTGACTTGCGGCGGATCGCAACGGCCGTCGGAGATTCAGCCACGATCCGCCTGGAAGACAAGAATCTCAAGGTCAAGTCCGAGCATTTGGAAGCGCTGATTCCTGCGCTTGCCAGTTCAGCGCCGGAGTTGGGAAAGGAAATTCTGGCCCGATTCGACCTGGACTGCATGAACCTGCTCTTTGAGTGCGATCCGGAGACGCTGGACTCGCTTTTGCAGGGAGCTTTTGCCTTCCAGCCAGGCAAGGTCAGCAGCTCGTTCAACGTCTTCGAGCTGTCGCGCGGAGGCGAAGGGAAACGGTATCTCCAATGCGTCAGCACCACGGGAGTGGTCCTGTCCATGTTCCGGGTTTCCGAACCGGCGGCGGAAGAAGACGAAGCCCGGCCGAAGTTCCGGATCTATCTGCCTCTGGCGGCGCAAAAGATCATCCGGATCGCCTGCCGCTGGGCGGCCGAAAGCGGGGATAAAGTGACTGTCTACGGAGAGAAGTATGACACGTCTTGCCTGGTGTCCACATCCTCCGGACGGATCGCGTTCCTGGTCGCCAGGGCCGCTGACAGCCGTTTCCCGGATCCGGCTGTTGTGGAAAAGTTGGTCGCTTCGTCCAAGAACCTGGCGGTGGCCCGCCTTTCTGTCAAGGGCGAGGCCCTGGCTGAAGCTTTCGATTTGTGCGCTTCGCTGTCCGCAGATGAAACCGCCAAGACATCCGTTGTGGTTTCGGACGACGGGGCGTTGAAGATTTCCAATGTTACCGGCTCGTCTTTTGTGGTCCGTGAAGTGCCGGGTTCCCTCGAATCCGGAAGTCCGGCCAAGGTGGTAATCAACGCCAATTTCGCTTCGACGATGGCGCGCCGGATCCTGCAAGCCGGCGATGCCGAGGAATTGGACATGTTCATTTCTCCTCCGGAAGCCGGAAAGCAGAACATGCTGGTCATGAGCCAGAAGCGGGAAGAGGACTACCAGATGTGGCAGTTCTTGATGAGTTTTGCTGCTGAAGCCGCCGCTTCAGCCTGAACCGGCCTTTTTCAAGGAGGCGGAATGTGAAGAAGAAGCTGGGGTTCTGGCAATTCTGGGGCCGCGTTCTCCGCGGCCCCTGGTTTTACCTGTTGTTGTTTGCAACGTTCTCGTTTGTTCTGGTTTTCAGCTGGCGTGGATGGCTGCGCCGCCAGATCCTCTGGGAGGTTGTGAGATGACTTCGCTTACAAAGCGGATGATTTTCAGGAAGATCGCCATTGCATTTATCATCTCTCTGGCGATCTGTTTTGTTGAGATGTGTTCTCTTTACTTGTCGCTCCGGTACAAGTTCTGGATATTCCAGGTGCTGGTTCGGCCAAAGTCGTGGTTTTTCTGATATAAAGAAAGGAGGCCCGGATGATTCAGTTGACGTTGTTTGAAGATCGAAAATCCGAAGATGTGGCCAAGTCTGTCATGCAACAGGTTGTGTCTGTAGGCGAGTCGGACCGGGTTCTGCTGGATGTGGCAGACAGGATCCGGTCAGGCAAGAAGATGGTTGCGGTCTTGCGCCGCAAGGGGACAAGGTTTTATCTGGAAACGTATAACGACCAGTCCCGTTTTGATTTCTTCTCGCTTTGGGATTGCCTGAAAGATCTCCAGGTGGAGCTGTTGCGGAGTGTTGTCGGCCCCGTAAACCATTCTGCCGTGGAGGAAAACGTATCCAACGGGACGGAGCTGCGCCGCCTGTACCGTTTGGGTCGGGTCTATGACCGCATTCAGCGGTTGCGCAAGCTTGCGCCGGACGTGCAAATTTCTGTTTTCTACGGGCAAGCATTGAACCGGGAAATGTCCGCAACCCATGTCGGATCGCTTCATCCGGTTCTTTTACTCCCCGATTGGAAGAAGGAAGCCCATCTTCGGATGACGTTGCCGGAAGCGGCCCGGAAGGACGAGATTCCGGACTGGAGCGAGCGGTCGATTCTCAAGTCTGTTCTCGACCAGTTTGACGTGGATCTGGTTGTTCCGCCAAGCCTTGACGGCTTTTATCGCCAGTGGATTCCGCGTTATGTGCGGGATCTGCTCTGGATGCCGTATACCGAAACGGCCGAAGGCACTTCGCTGGATGACCGCGTGGCGCCGGGGACCGTGCTGAAAACCCTCGGGAAGAAGAAGTTTCACACGCAGGCTGGAGGAGAAGTCTGCTATGAAGGCGAAGTGGTTGTCATGGGGCGCCGCAACGAAATGGTCGAAAGCGAGGAAGGCGACACGATTCAGGTCGAGTACGAGCTGAGTGTTCGCGGCGAGTATCAATATTACTGGTCCGGCCCTCTGGAAGGCCATTTCGTGGAAGTCCGCCCGTTTGACAACAAGGAGATGGCTTGCCGCAGGATCTCCAATGTGATTGAAGACCGGACAAGCCGCAATCTGGAAAAGATCGAAGCTCTCGGCCTGCCTCTGTTTGACCATGTGAAGAAAGACCTGGCGGAAGCGATCGAGAAAGAGCGGGTGATTTTCGGCAATCCTCCGCGCCTGGGCAAGACCAGCCAGATGATCGCTTACGCAGAGGCCATGAAGGCCAAGAGGGTTCTGGTCGTCTGCGTGAAAAACGGCCGGCAGGTCTTTGTTGACGAGTTCAAGCGGCTGGGCATTCCGGCGAAGGATGTGATCGTGGTTGACAAGCTGTCCGATCTGGACAAGCCCGGCCGGTACTATCTGGTAACGTATAGTTGGATCCGCGGCGGCCTGACCGGGCCATCGAAAAAGGTTGTATCCAAATTCGAGTCCGGAAAGATCTACCAGGAACTTTCCAGGATGTTGATCTCAAGAACAGCCGTGCACGGAAGAGTTGCGGTTTCCCAGATTGTGGACATGTGTCACGGACTTTCGGCCGAACAGTCCGGTTCGGACCGGGAAAGAGCGAAAGCCCTGTTTTCACAGTGGCTTCGTTACGCTCGCTATTTCGAGAGCGGCCGGTTCTGGCCGAAGCGGTTCATGAAAGTCGTCGGTTCTGTGCCTGTTTCTGTTTTTCTGGCGATGTGTCCGGAACCGTTCAATCATCCGGATAGTCCGAGGGCCCGGAAGAACAGCGAGCTGATGCTGCCGGACCAGATGTACAAGGTTCTGAACCGTCAGCCGACGGATGTTCCAGTCAGGGCGGATTACATGAAAGCCCGCTACCGGTTCGACCTGATCATGGTGGATGAAATCCACCATGCCAAAAATCCGGCCAGCAAGCAGTACAAGGCTCTCATGCGGCTGCACAGTCCGAAAAAGGCCTGCGCCAGCGGAACTTTGTTGAGCGCCGGCCCCATGGATATTCACGGCCCGCTCACCTGGCTGTTGTCTGATTGCAAGCACCTGTTCCCGTATGACAATCCGGGCACTTTTGCCAAGGTGTTTGTCGACCGCGTGATCAAAACCGAGGAGGTGGAAGTCCTGGTCAAAAACAAGGACAATACGACTCAGGTCCAGAAGGTCAAGAAAAAGAAGGAAGTCCACATCCCGTATGTGTCCAATCTGAAGCTGTTCTGGAGTTCGATTCGCGGCCCCTGGATCTGCCGCCGGAATTACGAAGATCCGGTTGTGACGGAATCTCTGGAGGCGTCCGGAAGAAGGATTCCGGACATTGCATTCCGGTATGAATTCCTGGAACCCGGCCCGCAACAGAAGGTTCTGATTGCAAGCTGCATTGATGAATTCAAGGCCATGTACGAAGAGTACAAGGCCAAGCTGGAGTCGGCCGAAACCAAGACGTCGGCTTCGGATCAGGCCGCGATTCTGCACAGCCTGCGCCTGATGCGGTTCGCGGCGACGATTCCGGGCAAGTTGCAGGAGATGGCTTCCGGGATCGGAGACCGGAAACTGTATACCGGCGACTATTGGGGCTGCAAGCAGAACCGGATCCTGGATCTGGTCGAGCAGTGGGCGGCCGAAGGCCGCAAGACGGTCGTGTTCAGCGACTTTGTCAGCCTGAGGACGAAGCTGGAAGAGATCCTGGAGCCCATAGGGGCTGTTCACTTCCAGACTTCCTGGGACGATGCCAAACGCACGGAGGTTCTGGAGGAGTTCCGCTACAATGACGATCTGAAAGTCCTGATCTGCGGTCCGCGGACGATCCGGGAGGCTGTGGATCTTTCGGTGGCGACGCGGGCTATCACGACCGACCTGTTGTGGACTCCGGCGATTCTGATCCAGGCGTGGAGCCGCCTCCGGACGCCGAAGCAGAATCCGGATCCTGTGGAGTGTCACATCCTGCTGACCAGGTTGTCGATCGACGAGCATATCTACAAGGCGTTTTACAGCCGGCTCCAGTCCATGGACCAGGCGGTGGACTTCCGCCGGATCAGCGGGCAGGATTCCGTGGTCAACATCCGGACGTTTGTCGAGAAGATTCTGCTCGACAAGACGTACCTGGATCGGTGGAACGTGGAAATCAATCCGGAAGACGACCTGCTGGCCCAGGTCCGGCCGGTTATTCATACCATTCACGAAGCGGAAGTGCTTTGAAGGAGGCGCCATGGACATCTTTTGGGACGTTCGCTGGCCCACGGAAACAGGAAATGAAAGCCAGGAGGGCCCGGCCATGATCGGATGGCTGGGCCCGTCCTGTGACCGAAAAACTTTGCGGGACCGGATTTACTGTTTTACTCGGGATTCCGGTTCGCCCGTGGCAGGTTTCAATTGTGATGACAAGCTATCGTATGACTTTTGGCTGATTGACGGCAACAAGATATCAATTGCAAATAGCCATTTTTCATGTCACGGGCGGTACAGATTCCCGTATGTTCTGATTGAAAGAAATTCCTTTTCCGAAGATGTATTTCCTTTTGAACAACAGCATTTTTTGACAGATGTCTTGGCTGTTTTCATTTCAAACATATTTTCATTTTGCGGGATGTATAATGTCGAAATGTTTTTGTTGTTGGAGCACAAGTTTCCCAAAAACTCTGTAATTTATCCGACACATCTGGTCCACAGATTTGCAAAAAAGTTGTTTGAAGAGTTGCGGCCGCCTGAATTTTGTTCAAGAAATGATGCATTTTTGGCATTCTTCCGTTTTTTGCAGAAGAACTGGATGCTTGGAATATCAGAATCTGAAGACAGCGACAAGGTTTTAGTATACTTGCGTAAGGTTCTTCATTCCACTTACAAGGTTCTTGAGATCCAACGATCCGAAAGGTATCGTGTTTTCTGGAGACCATATGGCTTTGCAGAAATGCAAAGATTTGAGAAGGTTTTTGGTTCGGATGCCGACATTATTTTGGATGTCCTGAAGTATGATCTAGACGCGGAAGGATTTGAACCATTCTTTCATCAGTGTTGGAGACATAAGAACGAACTGGAGTTTACCAAGGAAAACAATCCTTGGGAAGAACAAGGAGGCAATCAATGAAAGAATTCTCAGGACAACTTGGAGAACAAATCTGGCATGAGCTCTGGAACAAAGGATATTTTCTTGTTCATGAAACGGATTATCTCACGTTGCCCAAAGAAGAACCGAATAATTTGGCAACGTTTCTTTGGGAAGTAAGGAAGTTTAGTGGTTTTCTTCCTGCTGTATGCAAAATTTCAAAGAAAGACAGTGATCCACTCTATGCTGTCTTGATGAGTTTTGTTGTCTTTGAAACCAGTCCGATTCCAAAGTATTCGACTTATTCTGAAGCCTTGATCAGAACTGATCAGTTTATCGGATTGGATAATCCGAATAACAACATCACGATGAACTTTATCATTTATGATGTTGATCAGTTCAACAAGAGGTTTTACTCGTGCTTCAAAAAATTGACCTCGCGTGAATATCCTATCATCTGGTCTTCTTACGGGCCAACAGGATGGATTCCTTATTATATTTCTGCATTCTCAAGGCTTTCCAAAGAAGTCTGGAGTACCAATGTTCTGGACGGACTCAGTTGGCGTCCTTCCAAGGCAAGACCCAGGGCCGGCCAAAGTGTTCCGGTCTTGCGTGAGGATCGAGAAAGGATTTTGTATGTTCCCACTCCGAGGGATATGGACTATATTTTTGTTCTTGCTTATAACGGCAAGTTTCCCTTGCATCAGCAGGAACTGATCGCTTCGTGGATTGCCAGGAGGCTGCCGGATGGAGGAGATGGCTATTTGCTTGAAAAGCGCTGCCGGGATGTACTCAATGTGATCAGGACAGGAGATTCGTTGTTGTCGTTTGTATCGCCTCAGAACTATCCGTTGGATGTATCAACCACTGATGGTATTTGTAGCTGCGGGGTTGATCCTTCCGGATGGAAGGGATACGTTCTTCGTTGGCGAAATCCTAACCGCACCAAAATTTCCGAGGGTTATTGCGGGCCTCTCTTTTGGTGGAGCTCGCAAAACCCGTGGACGTTTGAAACTGTCGAAGTCAAGGAGGTTTAGCGATGTCCAAGTACGAATGCTACGAGACAATGTTCAGTGACCGGGATTGCCTGGTAAACGCAATCAGGGCTGCCGGTTATACCCAGGTTGAAGTTCATGAGGAGCCTGTGCATTTGCGAGGCTATATGAACGACAAGCGGCCGGAGAAGGCCGAAATCGTGATCCGAAAGGAAGACATCTCCAGAGCATCCAATGATGTCGGCTTCCGGCGCCGGGAAGACGGGACGTATGAAGCAATCGTGAGCGAGTACGACAAGCGGCTGTCCCGGTGGGTGGAATCTGAAAAGAAAATCCGGAAGGAATATGCCCGCGAAGCTGCTTTGAAGACGCTCAAGGACAAAGGCTACGAGAACATCCAGGTCGAACAGACCAAGGACGGCAAGTACCGGATCACGGCCAAGGTTCCACCTCACCGGATCCAGGCCAAAAAGCAGACAGTCGGCATGGGCGTGAAGAAGTAAAGAAAGGAGAGCAAGCCATGAATCAGAAAAATCTGCGTCCTGAAGTGGTAATCGAGATTGACGAGAACACGGGAGATGTCTCTGTGGACATCCTGAACATGGAAGGCCAGGCTTGCAGCGAAGTGGCGGACGATTTTCTTGCGCTCGGCCGCCGCAAGTCAAGCTACAAGAAAAAGGAGTACTACGCCTCTCCGGCTTCCCAGGCTGCAACCATCCAGCAAAAGAACCGCTGATCGGGCCGCCGATTATACCGGCAGCCGCGTCCGGCAACGGATGCAGGGATTGAAACAATTACGCCATGCTTCACAAAGAAAACCAGAACTTCGCCCTGATGCACGAGGACAGCTGGGATGGTTCCCGCTGTTGCCCGTTCTGCGGGTCCGACAAGGTTGTCCTGCATGGAACTGTTGAGCGGGTCTTTCGCGAGGAAGGTTCCTCAGCCATGTCCGTTTCTTACAACATGCAGGTCTACCGCAGGTACAGCCGGATCGAATGCCGCGCCTGCGGAATGACCACCCAGCTCGTGCATCCGGAAGTGTATTCCCTTCTTGAAATGTTCGACAGCTTGGAGAACCGGGATCCGGAACCTCCAAAGCACGTCTGTTGAGGTTTTTCAGACAGAAAGGAGGCGCATCGATGGAACCTCAAGTTCCTTCGGGATACCTGCGTGTTCACGGGCTTATCCCGTCTACCCGGGCCAACGGGCCGGGAGAGCGCATCGGGCTCTGGCTTCAGGGCTGCCTGTTGCGCTGTCCCGGATGCCACAATCCGGAAACTCACTCCTTTGCCGGCGGCTCTCTTCGCCGGATTCCCGAACTGGCGGAAGAAATCATTGGAATTGCTTCCGGCAATCCCGGACTGGAGGGCCTGACGGTCAGCGGAGGAGAACCTCTGCATCAGGCCGCCGGTCTTCGTCAGCTTCTGGAAATCTTGAGGAAAAATCTGCCGCCGTCGTTTACTTACGGTCTTTTCACGGGTTACAGCATACCTGAGATCCTGTATGAGAAAGTTGCCCGGGTGAATGAATCCACGCCCGATCTGTATTGGGATCCCTTCATGCTTCAAAATCTTGTCAAAAGTTTTGATTTTGTCGTGGCCGGACGGTATGTCGAACGACTGCGCGTGATGGACGGCTTGATTTCAAGTTCCAACCAGCAATTGTATTTGCCGACAGGCAGGTACAAGCGCGAAGACTTTGGGGATCCTGTCCTGGAAGTTCTGGTCGAGAACAAAGGCCAGGTGTATGTAACCGGCTTTGGATTGTAGGAAACACAAGGAGGCGCGTATGGTTGAAAACGTGGAGTTTGAAGGGGCGATTTCCGTCCCGGAGGAAGAGCACAAAATTGAATCGGTGGCCGACCTGGGGGCGGTCCCGGAACCGCAGAGCGAAGCCATCGAGGGAGATACGTCCGGCTGGCCGGATTACATCCGGGAGCTGGACGATCTGTACAAGTCCAACCGGAGCCATGTGTTCATTCTTCACGGCAATGTCCGGGATTACCCGGACAACACCGGAGTCAGCGGAAACCTGACCATGGCCCTGTTCGACCGGTTTGATGACGAGTGGATCGTCAGCCGGGTCGAAGAGGACTCGAAGCGGCGCAAGGTTCCGGTTCCCGACTACATTCAGAAGCTCAAGGCATCCAACCGGAAGCTGAAGCGCCTGGCTGCGGTGTTCACTGTGGACGAGGGCCTGGTCTTTGCGACCAGCAACAGCCTGGCGGCGTTCAAAGACTTTGTTCTCAGGTACGCGCCCAATGTTCCTGAAGACCTGTTCAAGCCGACCGATCTGATGATGACATTGCAGCTGCTCCAGGAGTACTTCCGGGTGTCGTCCCGTGTCTTTGCCAGCAATTACAGCAAGAAGCTCGAAAAGAAGCTGGCTTCGCTGGACCCGGAAATCTCGCTGACTGTCATCTTCCAGAATGCAGAGCTTTGCTTCCCGGCCGGCGACCTGGGCAGCATGGTTCAGGACCGTACCCCGATCGGGGTGATGCAGAACTGGGCCCTGAACGGTTCCATTTCCAGCCGGAACAAGATCATCCTGATCGCTCCGCGCCTGAGCGACCTCCATGAAAGTCTCAGGACCGGCGACAGCCGGATCAGCACGATCCGGGTCCGGCGCCCGAATCTGGAAGAGCGCAAGGAGTGGGTCGAGAACTACACAAAGCACATCCAGATCCATCCGCCGATCATCGGCAACAAGCCACGGACCGAGATCGTGCTGGATGAAGAGGTTACTCTGGATGTTCTCGCCAACGGCACGGCCGGCATGAGCCGGGTGCAGATCGAAGGCCTCTTCATGGAGAGCTGGCTGACCGATACTCCGGTCGACATGGCCATGATCAGCCGCCACAAGCAGCGGGCCAATGAAGCCGAGTACGGCGAGATCGTGAACATCAAGCAGCCGGTCGGACATTTCGACCTTGTGGGCGGCCATCAGCTGCTCAAGGAGTATCTGACCGACTTTGTTCTCGATCCGCTCCTGTTGGGAGACAAGCGCCGGGTTACCCGCGGCTTGCTCCTGAGCGGCCCGCCGGGGACGGGCAAGACGTTCCTGGCCGAATGCCTGGCGGCAATGGCGAAGTTCAACTTCATCGAAGCCGACTTCTCCCGCCTCTTCGGCGGCATCGTCGGCGAGACCGAGAAAAAGACCGAGCAGTTCTTCGAGGCGATCGAGGCAATGAGCCCGTGCATCGTGTTTTGCGATGAGATCGACTCCGTGTTTTCTGCCGGCCGCCAGAGCCCCGGCGATTCCGGAGTCCAGGCCCGCATGTTCAACAAGGTCATGCGCTGGCTGTCCAGTCCGGCCCGGTGGGGCCAGGTGGTTGTGATTGCGGCGACCAACCGCCCGGATCTATTGGATGCGGCTTTCATCCGCGCCGGCCGCTTCGATGATATCCTGCCCTGTCTGCCGCCGGCGAGCGGAGACGCCAAGGGCAGGGCGCAAATCCTGGAAGCTGTACGGAAGAAGCACGGCTACCGGATCGGCAAAGACCTGGCGGAAACGACGCGGACAGCCAACGCCGGGTTGGGGCGTCTGCTCTATGACACCCGGATCTGGACTGGCGCCGAGATCGAGCGCCTGATGAACCTGGCCTTCTCGTATGCTGCCCGCCGGGCTGTCCGGGCGGCCAAGGAAAAAGTCAAGGAAGAAGGCATTCCCCGCCGGGACATGATCGCCCGGATCCGCGAAATGACCCGCAACCCGGTCATCACGTTTGAAGACTGGGAGCATGCCATGCAGAACTACATGCCGAACACACGGGATGTGGAGCACCAGATCGACCTGGCGCTTCGGTTCTGCAACAATCTGGAGTATTGTCCCGAAGCCTACCGGCCGCGGTTGATCGAGCTGCGGCAGTCCAAGGTTGAAGACGGCTACATTGCTGTTTCGCCGGGATTGGAGCGTTAACTCTGAATCGGCGGCTCCGGAGATCCCCGGAGCCGCCATTTTGGCAAACAGGAACAGCGGCGCCATGCAAGAGGAATATCTGGTTTTGAAAGACGACGAGTACGTTATCTGCGCCGAGCTGGGCTGCGACGACGAAGGACCTGTCCTTCGTTGCGCGGCCGAGCTGGATTACAGGTACGGTGTTGTGGATGAGTACTTGTGCGGGTTTGATTCCCGCGGCCGGTTGATTGAGATTTATCCGGACAAGAATCGCAAGTATCACATGCTGTACCTGGAAACATCGTGGAATGGTGCTATTTTTGTGTTATCAGAGTTTATTCACGGAGATCCTAAAAAGTATCTGGACAGGCTGTATGACGGAAACCTGTACGTCGTGAAGGAATTGAAGTCCGGAGACGGTTTTCAGGTGGTACGAGAAATCCGTCAGAACTTTCTGGATTGCAAGCCTCCGGCGCTGTTCTGTCCAGACAGGTCTTGTACTGCGGGAGCAGTGTTTCTTTTTAACCGGACTCCTATGCCAAAGAAGTTCCGGGTTGTCAATGAAGATGGTGTGCCTGGATCTGTCTTCTTCACGCAATCCGGAGCGTGGTTTGGATACGACGTGAAAGTCGTGCGTAACGCAAAGTCCGGCTAAATCGGACTCAAGTATCCGGACAGGTTGAATCCTGGTACTTGTGTTGGTACTACAAATGTCTTGGAGGATTATAGTACTGTACACAAGGGCTACTGTAAAAATTTGTTACCACTGGTCAAAAGATGCTTGCATGAAATTTGATCCGGTGGTATCTTGAAAGTGTCATCTGACGATGGCAATATCAAAACACAAAACAGGAGGGTACAAGATGAGTTCAACTCAGTATGTCCATTCTTCCAACATCGAAGCGGATCAGGTTCAAACGGTTCAAGAGACTCCGGAGCAGATCATGGCCCAAATTACGGCCACAGCTGCCCGGATTCGCCAGCTGGAACAGGAGTTGGAAGTCGAACGGCAGAAGAGCAAGCTTCTGCTGGCCAAATTCGACCAGACCGTTGAAGACTTGCGGAGCATGTTCGGCTTGCCGGAAAAGCAGGTCAAGACGAGGAAACCGCGTCCTGTGGAAGCCAGGTTCATGGTTGTTCTGAAGCGGTTCTACAATGCGAACTCCGATACGATGCGCGGCAAGGCCATGCATGATGCCTTGCTGAGCATCGCCGAGAAGACGTCGAAGAACATCGAGCAGCCGATTCCGGATCAGGTTCGGCAGTGGATTGAAGAGGTTTCGCAGACGCAGGCGAAACGGACTTCGAAATAATTTCTGTTGGACGCCCCCTCCTCCGTCCGGGGGAGGGGGCGAGGATTGAAACACGAACGAACACGCATGGACTCCTATTCCGTTGTATTTGAACCGGATTCGACAGCGTATCCGGCTCTCGTGATCGGCGAGTATTCCGCTTCGGCTTTCATCGGGCTGGGCTTCGCTTTGGCGGGCGGCTACGATGTGACGGTCTGCCGGAGGATCTACTCCGAGCCGAACTGTTGGCGTGCCGAGTCGGAAGGCGGCTTTGTCCGGTTGTTTACAACGCTGGAGGAAGCTCTCTATGTATGGAGCTTTCTGACAGGCGAGTTTGGGTGGCGGCCGGAGATTTATCCGGCGGCGCCGCGGCAGAGAGACAGGCATCAAACGGCGGAGTTTCGTTTGTACTCCGCTCCGTTGCAGTTGTATATGCCGATGGTCACTGCCGATTCGTCCGGCCGCCTTCTGGTGTATCTTCCCAGGAATGCCGAGATGCCTGAAACCGTCCGTTTTGCCGGCCGTGTGGCGGCTGCGGATCAGTTTTCGGACAGCGGCCGGCGGCTTGGTTCCGGCAACAAGGCGTTCCTGGTTTTTGAGGAGGTGCTTTG
>Ga0308411_10000434_pt1 | contig 27250 bp, 20 predicted proteins | sample HotsprottomLayer_2_FD_203530 | JGI IMG/M metagenome (GOLD analysis project Ga0308411, IMG submission 203530) | Hot spring phototrophic mat microbial communities from Octopus Spring, Yellowstone National Park, Wyoming, United States -... | ecosystem: Environmental > Aquatic > Thermal springs >... | reverse complement strand
CACGACGCCCTACGAAATCCGCCAAAACTGAACCGTTCCCCCATCTCTCAATTGAGTGTAGTGCCTAGCTGCGAAAGGCCACCCTTGTTTATCAATGCCTTACGGGGAATTACCGTTGAAGTCGGGCAGGGGATAGCCGGCTGCCGTAGCCACTTGGCCGTAAGTGGCCACCTTGCCAGGAGGGATCTGCCGGATTGCCGCAGCGAAAGCCGCATCGCGCCGTGCGGAGGCGGGCGCTTTGCGCAGGCGCTGCACCCCTGCCCCCACCCGGCTTCCCCGCTTGCCGCCGGCCATCTTAGCGAATCACAACTTTGGCCACCGCCTGATTGTCGTAATCATCGGTGACGCGCACCGCGATGGTCCGCTCGCCCGCCGCCAGCTCGGGCAACTCCAGCGCGTAGTCGTGTTCGGCTGAATCCGAAAGCCGCGTCGTCGGCAGCGCCAGCATCCATTCGCCGCCGTCCACCGAGTATTCGGCGCGCTGGAGCAGACTGGCCGCATCGCGCGCGCTCCAGCGGACAACCGCTTTGCCTCCGGAGCGGGACGCGGTCAGGTTGCGGATCTCCGGAGCCGTGTTGTCGATCAGGAACGGCGCGCTGACCAGTTCGCCGGTAAGCTCTTGTCCGGGGGGATTATCCGGCCCGTCTGAAGCCGTGATCCGCAACAGGTACCAGCCGTCGGCATAAGCAGTGGAGTCCCAGGAGAGGCGCCGCTCCTTCACCTTGTCGCGGACCAGTTTCCACTCCGTCTCCTGCACGCCGCGGATCTCAATTTTGAACACGAGCTCGTCGCCGTTGGGATCATTCGCCGCCCAGCGCGCGCCGATCTGGCCCTTCTCGTATTGCATGGTCACCGCGCCCGAGTCCGATACGGCGGGCGCAGGCGTTGTCCTGCGTCCGCGCCCCAACGGCTGCAAAGTGAGCGTGCGGGAGGGAGTCAACGTCAACGATTGGGGCGGAAAGCGGTAGTTCGCTGGCGTAATTTCGACGATCTCCACTTCGGGCGCCGCATTTCTAGCCAGGTAAGCCACCCAGACCGACGCCACCTCCGGCGATGCGCCGGTGCTAGAGGCGCTCAAGGTCAGCCGGTATTGCAGGAAGCGGGCCGCCGGCGATGGCACCCGGCCACCCTCGGCGCTGAGGGGCACCGCCGCCCACGGACTCCAACCGCCGCGCGGGCGGTCCAAGTTGCCGCTGCGGGTCTCGAAACGCACCCCGCCTCCGTGCGCCTCCCCGCGGTACATCAGCCGTCCCCAGACGCTGAACAGCCCGGCGTCGAAAACCTCGCTTTCAAGAGAGCCTTGCGCCTCAAGCCCCGGCCCGATCTGAAAAACCTTTCCGATATTCCCGGTGGCGGCGTACAATCGCCCCTGCCGGCCCGCACAAAGCGCCGTCACTTGGGTCGGCGAAACCTTGACCAGCGTCGTATACAGCACGCTCGAATCGATCCGGTACAAGACGCCTTTGTTGCCCGTGGCCGCCAGAAGCAATCCTTGGGCGTCGAACGCCAGTGAGTAGACAATGTCCTGTGCATGGCTCCAGACACGGTGCGCGTAACCGTCGGGTTCAATCCGGTAGATTTCGGAGCCTCCGGCGATCGCCACGGGCGGCTGGGCAGCCGCCGGCGGAGGAGCAGCCGCGGCAGGCTGGGCCGGCTGAAGCTGGATCGTAGCCTGACCTCCGGGAGCCAGAGAAGGCGGCGGGGCGGGCTGTTGAGGGGGAGGCGCCGAGGGCGGAGGCGCCGGCTGCCGGTTCCCTACGCCCGCCGCGTAGACCGCCCCGTCCCGGCTGACCGCCACCGCGGTCACCTCGCGCTTCGGCGTTTGATAGAGGACGAATCCCTCTCCGGCAGCAGTGATCCGGAAGACCAAGCCCCCTGGCTCGGTCCCAACAATCAGATTGCCCGCCGCGTCCAGAGCCAGCGAGCGCGCGTGGGCTTCTTCCGTCCGGAAGAAAACCGCGCCCCGGCCATCCGGGCCGACCCGGTGGATGAGCCCTTGGTCCCCCGTCGCCACATAGAGGTTCCCTTTCGCATCAAAGGCCATCGCCCAGATGTACTTGGCCTGAGGATCGTAGAACGGCTCCGGCTTGCCGCCGGCGGCGATGCGATAGACCTTTCCATCGGGCGACGTGGCCGCATACAGGCGGTCCTGCCGGTCGACCGCCAGCGCGCGGACTTCCAGCCCCTCCAGTTCGGCCGCCACCAGGGTGTTCCCGTCCGGTCCCACGCGGTAGACGCGGGCGCCAGGCGCGCCGGGCCCGCCTCCCCCGGCGTACACGTTGCCTTTGGAATCCTCGGCCAGGCACCAGAAGTAAGGCAGCGGCGAATCCAAGATCTGCCGCGCCGCCGGGGCCAGCCTTAGCAGCCCGTCGCTGCGCAGCGAAAGCTTGTCGATCGCGCCTTTCTCAAAGTCCTCGGCCGCGGACTGGCGCCAGGTCAAGGTTTGCACCGCGCCCAGCCAGGAGACGCCCGCCAAAAAAACAGAAAGCTTCAGAATGTTTTTGAACATGGGAATGAGGTTACTTGACCGTAATGGTCAGCGAATAGCTCCCGCTGACGACCGTATCGAAGGGAACCGCGGCCTGTTCGATCACCGTCTCGCGGCTGGCCACGAACGGCCGGCTGGCCATCGGCCCGGACTGCATCAGGTTGAGCGCCGAGGCAGGCAGATTGGGCATGGTCTTGTCGTCGTAGTAGACCGCCGGAGCGGACTGAAGCAGCGAAACGTAGAGCTGATTGTTGCTCCGCTCCTGATTGATCAGGGCGATGGTCTCATCCAGCCCGATGAAACGGTTCATCCGCCCGGCTGTGCCCTGGAGCCGGTTCAGCGTATCGGCGTCGCTGAACAGGATCCGGTGCTGTCCCGGAGGCAATCCGGCCGGGAGCTGCACTTCGAGATCGCGCTCGATCCGGCCGCCGCGGAACGGACGCAGGAACACCTTCACCGGGATGGTCTCTCCGGCCCGCGCTTCGGTCACCGCCGCCCAGGCGTTTTCGATGGTGGTGATCCGGGCCTCCGGCAGCAAATCCACGGTGACTTCCGCTCCCGTAAACCGCGGAGGCGCCACCGCGTTTAGGAAGAGCCGGTTGAAGCGGTCGCCGACGTAGCTGGCCACCAGCAGCGGCGCGGCCGCCCCCGAGCTGGTGGGCGCCTGCATGGTGGTCAGCGACAGGCTGCGTCCCCCCGCCAGCCCCACCTTGCCGCTCAGCCGGTAGGTCGCCTGTTCGCTGAACTCATTCAACCCCGAGATCGTGTTGTAAAGCGTGGTCATGATGAGGTTCGGGGTGTAGCGCTCTTGCACGAAAACGCTGTAGCGGAAACGCTTCTCCGAGCGCACGGTCCCGTCTTCTTTCAATGCGCGCACGGTCACCGCGAGCGGGATCATCTCGGCCTTCTCGCCCAAGATCCCAAGCACTCCGCCCGACCGGTCCTGCCGCACCACGCCCACCACCTCCCGCACGTTGGCGAACTTGTTGGGCTGGTAGCTGGAAGAGAGCGTCATGACCACCTCGCTGCGGCCCATCGGCATCTCCACCGGGCCCAGGTTCAGGAACGAGTGCCCGAACGCCAGCACATGCCGGCCGTCGTTGTAGGTGACCGTGCCCTGCACCGCCACCGTCATATCGCCCGCCACCAGCAGCCCCGCCACTCCCTGGCCGGGGCGCAGCGCCTTCTCCCAACCGGGAACCGGCGTCGGATCGGCGGACCCGCCGCCCCCGCCGCCTTGCACCACCGTCATGCCCAGCTGGCGGAATAGCGGCGCGACATCGCGCAGCACGCTCTCATGGAACCCCGAAAACACCAGCGGGCTTTCAATGGGAACCAGCAGCGTCGCCAGATTCTCCGGCGTCCAGCCCGCCGGAAGCGCGCCGGCCACCGTGGCCAGCAGCTCGGAAGGAGATGGCGCCGGCAGGTACGGCGCCGAGCCCCGGGCCGAGGCGCGCAGGCTCCCTCGCTCCTCCATTGCCGCGACCTCGAGCATCTGCTCGATCGGCGTGATCCCGCAGATCGCATCCGGAGAAAATACGCTGACCCGGCGTGAGACGGCTCCGGCCAGCTTGCCGTTGATGTAGACGGGGCTGCCGCTCATGCCGCCGGCGACGTTGGTCTGCGCCGCCCGCCCGCCCAGTTTGGCCAGGATCAAATCCTGCCTCGGGCCCAGCGCGTTTTTCAGCAGCCCGAGAATCTCGACCGGAACGGGTTCGGGATCCGCACCTTCAAACACCGTCCAGGCATAGCCCTTCATGCCCGGCTGAATCTGCGCCGATTCGAGGAACTCGACTTTGCCCGCCATGGGCGGTTGCGGCGGCGCCTGTGCGGCTGCCGTCCACACCACCCCCAACAGGAATCCCAGAACGGCCCTGTAAACCATGCGTAACTCCTCTTCGGGAGGAAGCAATACGATTGCTGCCCGCTGACCTTATTATGTTCTATTCCGGCCCCGGCCGCGGAACGGGGCCAACCGGAAGGAACTCCAGACGCCCGGCGCCGGCGCTTGCTACGCCACCACGGGTCTGCCGGCCCCGGCCTCATGGCGCGCGAACACCTCCCGCAACATCGGCAGATTCCCGTTCTCGTCAAAGGGCAGCTCAAACGGGTCGCTCACGACCTCCAGCAGCGGATCCCGCCTCAGCTCGGGCAGCAGGTTCTCGCTCACCGCCAGCCGGGCCAGCTCGTTGGTGTTGGAAATCCAGGCGATCGTCAGATCCTCCAGATTCAGCCGTCCGGTCGTTCCGCCGATCCGCTCGATGCACTGCCGGTCCTCGGGAAAATGCACGGGCGTCTTGATGCCGCGCGGCGTGCACGCCGTCAAACAGTTGATGAAGGTCGCCTCCCAATCGATCTGGCTGACCAGCCGGTCCGTAACCACATCCGCCAGCCCGACCCCAATGGCGTTGCCGTAGCTGAGCGGATGCATCTCCCGGCAGAAGACGCGGTCGATGCTCGGCGCGGTCGAGTAGCAGTTCGCCTCCCCGTACATGCTCCGGTTGATGGTCTTGGTGTCCATCCCCGTGCCGCTGATGTTCTTGCCCATCTGGTCGACGATGAGCAGGTCCAGTTCCTTGCCCGGGATCCGGCCCGCCCAAGACTTGACCCTTTCGAGCAGTTCCGCTTCCCGCTCCATCAGCGACTCCACCGCCAGGGCCGCCACCTGAGCCGCCTGGTGATACGCGTCCTCCAAAATCGCGAGGCCTCCCAGCAACTTGCCGCACTGAATCACGTGACCGTAGACGCTCGTGACCACCACATCCAGCCCGATCCGGTGTCCGAATGCGTGGTACTGGCGAGCCCCGGCGAACTTGCCGATGCCGATGGCGGCCATCTTGCACAACCCGCTTTCCACCTTGCCCTCGAAGTCCGTGTGCCACTTCACCCGGTTGACCAGGAAGATGCCATCGCTCTCGTAGGCGTGCCGGTCGATAAAGGTCTCGATCCCCTCCTTCGTCTTGCCTAAAGACACGACCTCCAGCGAGCTGACAATCGGGCACCCCATCCGCTCCTCGTCGATGCCGTAGTGCGCCAGCACCGCCGCCTGTCCTTCGGCGTTGGCCCCGCCATGCGTGCCCATCGCGGGGAAAATAAAAGGCCGCGCCCCGTGTTCCTTCCAATAGTCGACCACGGCGCGCACAATGACGTCGATCTTGTCGATCCCCCGGCTGCCGGCCCCAATGGCGATTCTGGCCCCAGGTTTCACCCGGGAAGCCAAGTCCGCCAGCTCCAGTTGCTCCCGGGTCTCCGTGGAGGCGTCCCTCAAACCCCGGTCCGGGAAGTTCTGCTTCACCAAACAGATGCGTGGCAATCCCATAGCCGGATTATAACAACCGCGCAAAACCGTCTCGCATCCTATCTCGCCTGACCGTGGCCGCCACACTCAACTCCTGTCCCACTGCTGCTCCAACAGGCGCGCGTACTCGCCGGAAGCGTACAGCTCGAAAGGAAAGTCTTCCGGACGGATCAATGGAAACAGCGGCCCTGCCGTCATCGCTTCAAACACCGCATCCGCGTACCGGTAATGGTGGTGAATGAAGGCGGCGCTCAGAAGTTCGCGCGGAGGCAGTTCTCTGAAAATTTCGCACAAGGCCAGCGCCCGCCGGAAGATCGCCGGATAGCCCGTGACGCCCCACCGGTCCAGCTTCTGCCGGACCTGCGCCGGCGGATCGTCCACCAGTAGGCAACTGAAACTCTCCCGCTGAAGTCCGGCCCCGCGCAGCTCCTCATCGCGGTCCACCACCTCCAGGCATTGATCTAGCCACCGGCTCAGGTCCTTGCCGATGTAATACAACATCCGGATTTCACAATACCGTCCCTCCAACAGGCGCATCAGCCAGTCCGACTCGCTCAGCGCCTCGTCGTTGGGGAGCAGACCTTGCAGGATGAGGCTTGCCCGGGCGCTCAGGGCGATCCGTTCCGGGCTGCCGGCGTCCGCCAGGGGGTGCAGGATCAACGGGGGCAGGCTGCACGGGCGCGGAGGGATGAAAAGAGGACGCTCAGAGTCCACAATTCCGTTCATCGGCGGAACCCCTCGCCACATTTAGGTTCCGCAGAGCAAAAGTTCGCCCCGGCATTCAAGGGGCACGGGGCCGCGGCCGCTCGCCCGGTGCCCGCAAGGTTCGGCCGGCTAACCCGTCTCCGGCTAATCCACCTTAGGATGCGAGGCTGTGCTGCCCTCGGTGCGCCCCATTGCCCACTTCACAGCTTCCAGGTACATCTTTCGCACGTCGGGGTCCTCCCAGGCTTCCTTCGTATGGCCGAAACTGGAGTAAAATACCCGCCCTTTGCCATACATCTTGGCCCAGGCGATGGCCTGGTCCTTGTCGGCGCGGGCCCTCTTGGCAACTTGAGGGTTGCTGTAGTCCAGCTTGGTCTCGTCCAGCCGCATCAGAACGTTCACTTTGTCCCGCGACCAGCCCTTCGGCGAATACATTTCGTCGTAAATCCGCAAGCGCTTCGGGAAATGCCGCATGGCGGGGAAACTCTGGTCTTCGACAATGACATGTGCGTCGAAGGTGTTCCAAGGGTGAGAATCAAACCATCCGCCCGCCATCTCCCCAAACTCCGGCCAGTTGTAGTTGGCGTCGATCGAGGCGTGGGCCAGCACAATCCCCTTGCCGTCGTCCCGGACAAACCGCAACAGCGCCTGCTTCTGCTCTTCGTCGAGCCCCCAGTCGCCAGTGCAGTTCACGAACGCCACCGCGTCGAAGAAAGGTAGGCTGTGGGCCTCGCTGCCCGGTTGCTTGTAGGTGATCCACTCCATGTCCGTCCGGATCTCGGTATCCCACACGCCCGACTCCTTGCCCAGGTTCCAGAACATCGCCAGACCGTTCGACGTGGACCCGTGGTGGTAGCCTCGCGTCATGCCGATGACCAAAAGGTGCTTCTTCGGCGCCGGCGCCGGACCGCCGCGCCCGCCGGGCACTGCCGCCGGACCGCCAGGCTTCGCCTGCGGCGCTTGCGCCTGCGCCTCGCTTTGGAGCAGAGGCCCCAGCGTCCATAGCAGCATCAGCGCACATAGAACAGGAATGGAGAAAACAGAAAAGCTCTTAAATTTGCTTGCCATTGCGATCGTCCTTTCGATGGCGGCTGCCAATCACTCGAAAGTATACACCGCAGCCTCAACGCCTGCGGCCCTTGCGTTCTCGCCGGCAGCCCAACACCGTCCCGCTGCCGGCATACGGCTCATTTCATCGCCGCAGCCGCAGCAGCCCCCGCCGCCGCGACGATCCCGTCCTGCTGGCTGGTGACGCCGCTGACCCCAATGGCCCCGATGAATTCCCCGCCGTTGATCAACGGCAGTCCTCCCTCCACCGGCGCAATCCACGGCACCTTGAGCACCGCGGTGTTGCCTTTGGCCAGCCGGTCCTCAAACTCCTTGGTGGGCCGCTTGAAGCCGATCGCTCCGCGAGCCTTGAATTGGGCCACTTCGATGCTGGCAATCTGGGTCCCATCCATTTTCTGCAAATAGACCAAGTTGCCCCCATCATCGACGATGGCGATCACCACGTTCCAATTGTTCTTCCGGGCTTCGGCTTCCGCGGCGGCCGCAATCTTCTTCGCCGCCTCCAGCGTCAGCGCCTTCTTGGTGGCAAGTTGCCCGTGCCCTGCGGCCGGCAGCCAGATCAGCAAGAAGGCCAGCCACGCCATCCTTTGAAAACAGCAACGCACAGTCATCGGCGCTTCCTCCTCCAGCGAAGATAGCACGGGCTTGGCGTGTATTTTCTATACGCCGCCATCCCCTGCAAGGGAGACAAGTGATTGAGATTCAAGGCTCAGAGATTCTGGAATGCCGATTGCTGCGACAATGGGTTGACGGCTTTCGAAGCCAAGCAACGCCTGGCTGAGGCTGCCGCTCAAAATGGAGGACCTATGAAGAAGACTGACAGGCGTATCGTTCTCACATTGCCGCTGCTGGCGGCCCTGCTGATGAGTGGATGCAAGCAGCCCGGCGCCCAAACCGAGACCGCTCCGGCGGCCGAGCCATCGGCAGCCGTCGCGCCGCAAGGCGGACCGGAAACCGCCCCCGCAGCGGCGCCCGCTAGTACCCCTGCTGCCACCCCGGCCCAAACCAAAGCAGCCAGACCTGCCCCGGCGGGCCAAGCCGCAGCACCGCAAGCTGCCGCTCCACAAGCTGCCTCTCCGCAAGCCGCGCAGCCGCCGGCTCCGCCCCAGCCAGTCGTGCTGCCGGAGGGCACACAGTTGCGGGTGCGCGTGATCCCGACCCTGTCCACCCAAAACCTCAAGGGAGGCGAGACCTTCGAGGCCACGTTGGCTGAGCCTCTGGAAATCGGCGGCCGCGTCATCGCTCCCCGGGGCGCCCCGGTTACCGGCAAAGTCGTCGAGGCCGACCCCGGCGGCCGGGTGCGCGGCGTCGCCCATCTTACGCTGCAACTGAGCAGCCTTGCGGCCGGCGGCAAGACCGTGGACATCGTCACCGACACGGTGACCCAGGAAGCCCGCGCCACCAAAGGCAAGGATGCTGCCAAGGTCGGCATCGGCTCGGGCGTGGGCGCGGCCATCGGCGCGATTGCGGGAGGCGGAAAAGGCGCGGCCATCGGCGCAGCGGCCGGCGGCGCAGCCGGTACGGGAGTCGTCTTGGCCACCCGCGGAGAGCCGGCGGTGGTCCCGAGCGAAACCGTGCTCAGCTTCACGCTCAAAGCTCCCGCGCGGATCCAGTAGCACTGGAACTCCATCGGCCCGGCCCCATGCCGAAACCTCGCTGGGGCCGGTTCCCCGGCCGGGCCGCCGCCGGGCGGCTTCGCCGTCGTGGATAATACGGGTGGGGAGGTTGACCCTTGCGAGCGCTGGTGAAGAGCCGCCCGGAGCCGGGTCTGTGGATCGAAGACGTTCCCGTTCCGGAACCCGGCATCAATGATGTCTTAATCAAGGTCCTGCTGACGGGCATCTGCGGGACCGACCTTCATATCTACAAGTGGAACGACTGGGCGCGCGCAACGGTGCCCACCCCCATGGTCATCGGCCACGAGTTCGTCGGCGAGGTCGTGGCCACCGGCTCCAACGTCGCCGACTTCCAGCCGGGCGACATCGTCAGCGGCGAGGGTCATGTCGTATGCGGGCGCTGCCGGAACTGCATGGCGGGCCGCCGTCACTTGTGCGCCAACTCCCGCGGGCTAGGGGTTCAGCGGCCCGGCGCTTTCGCCGAGTACGTGGTGCTGCCCATGACCAATGTCTGGCGCCACCGCCAAACGGTGCCCCTGGAGGTCGCCGCCATCTTTGATCCCTTCGGCAACGCCGTCCACACAGCCCTTACTTACAGGGTGCTGGGCGAGGATGTGCTCATCACCGGCGCCGGTCCCATCGGCATCATGGCCGCCGCGGTCGTGCGCCACGCCGGCGCCCGCTACGTCGTCATCACCGACGTGAACCCCTACCGGCTGGAGCTGGCCAGGAAGATGGGCGTCACGCTGGCCGTCGATACGCGCCAGGATCCGCTCCCGGAGGTCCAGAAACGGCTCCGGATGAAGGAGGGCTTCGACGTCGGTCTGGAGATGTCCGGCAACCCCAACGCCTTTCGCGAAATGCTGGCCAACATGTGCCACGGAGGGCGCATCGCCCTGCTGGGCCTGCCCGATGGCGAAATGGCCATCGATTGGAACCGGGTCATCTTCAACATGCTCACCATCAAAGGCATTTACGGCCGGGAAATGTACGAGACCTGGTACATGATGACCGTGATGATCGAATCCGGTCTCGACATTACCCCCGTGATCACCCACCGGCTGGCTTGGCACGAATTCGAAAAAGGCTTTGCCGCCATGGAGTCCGGGCTGGCCGGCAAGGTCATATTGGACTGGAGGCTTTAGGAGGCTGCCATGCTTGGGTCCGTCGAAACCGAGCTGCGCGCGACGCTACAGGAGATCCAGAGCGCGGGTCTTCTCAAGAAAGAGCGGGTCATCGAGGGACCGCAAAAAGCCCGCGTGAAGGTTCCGCAAGGCGAGGTGCTCAACCTCTGCGCCAACAACTATCTCGGCTTGGCCAGTCATCCGCAGGTAATCCACGCCGCGCATGAGGCGCTGGACCGCTGGGGTTTCGGAATGGCCTCCGTGCGTTTCATCTGCGGCACTCAGTCCGTCCACAAGGAGCTCGAGCGGCGCATCAGCGAGTTCCTGGGAACCGAGGACGCCATCCTCTATACCTCCTGCTTCGACGCCAACGGCGGCTTGTTTGAAACTCTGCTTGACGAGCGGGACGCCGTCATCTCCGACGAGCTCAACCACGCCAGCATCATCGACGGCATCCGCCTCTCGAAGGCCAAACGCTTCCGCTACCGCAACTCCGACATGCAGGAGCTGGAAGCCAGGCTGCGGGAGGCGCAGGGAGCGCGCCGCATCCTGATCGCCACCGACGGCGTCTTCTCCATGGACGGCTACATCGCGAAGCTGCCCGAGATTTGTGACCTGGCCGAGCGCTACGGCACCATGGTCATGGTCGACGATTCCCATGCCGTCGGATTCCTGGGCGAACACGGCCGCGGGACGCCCGAGTACTGCGGCGTCAACGGGCGCGTCGACATCTTGACCGGCACCCTGGGCAAAGCCATGGGCGGGGCTTGCGGAGGCTACACCGCCGCCCGGCGCGAAATCGTCGAGCTGCTGCGCCAGCGCTCCCGGCCGTACCTGTTCTCGAACTCGCTTCCCCCGGTGGTCGTCGCCACGACCCTCAAGGTCTTAGACCTCATAGAGCGTTCGGGAGAGTTGCGCCGCCGCCTGTGGGAGAACACCCGGTTCTTCCGCGAGGGCATGACCAAGCAGGGCTGGGACATCCTCCCCGGCGAGCACCCGATCGTGCCCGTGATGATCGGTGACGCCGTGCGGGCCGTGCGCCTCGCCGAGGCCCTGCTCGCTAAAGGGGTCTACGTGGTGGCGTTCTCCTACCCGGTCGTCCCCCAGGGAAAAGCCCGGATCCGCGTGCAGATCTCGGCCGCGCACAGCCGCGAGGACCTGGAATTCGCCATGACGAAGTTCGCCGAGGCCAAATCCGAGCTCGGATTGTAGAACGGAGCTGCCGCTGCGGGCATCTATTTAAAAAGTGCAGAAGTTTTCACGCACAAAGGTTGATACACTGAACGCAGGAGGCGCCATGACCGCCAAAAAAAGCATTCTCACGCTCTGTGCTGCTGTTCTCGGAGTATTCGTGTTGTCCCTCATCCCGCTCGCTGCCGAACAAGGCGGCGGCGGACACCTGAAAGTCAAGGCGCAGCCCGGACGGACCGGTGTCTATCTGGACGGGAAATACCTCGGCCCCGCGGCCAATTTCCGCCGGGCCCGGACCTACGCCGTGCCGGCTGGCGAGCATGAACTGTTGCTCCGCGAGCCGCGTTACGAAGACTACAAGACCACCGTCCGCATCGAGGCCGGACGCACAACCACCCTCACCCAGGCCATGAAGCCCTTGCAGCCGCCCAAGCCGCCTTTCGGCAAGCTGCGCTTCGTGGGATTTGAAAAGTATTGCGCCGTCTATGTCAACAACGGCTACATGGGCCATTGCGACGAGTTCAATGCCTTCTGGCAGGGATTGAAGCTGAATCCCGGAGACTACGACGTCAAAGTGGTCTCCACTAAGGGCGAGACCCTGCTTCAGCAAAAGATCAGCCTGGCCGCCAACCAGACCATTAAGCTGAGAGCGCAGTAGCCGCTCTCGCGCCCGTTTTCCGCGCTTCGGATTGAGGGGCGGAAGTGCGAGCAGCTGGCTCCTCACAACGAATCGGCTCGCTTAGCTCGCTCTCCTCCACTTCTTCCGGCGCTGATACGAGCGCGCGAGCTCGATGTAGACGCCCAAATCGCGGTCCAGGTCCGACTGCGTGCCGTCAAAGTAAAAGTTGCGGATGGGGATGCCCCCCAAGTCCCGGCTGATGCGCGGATAGATGGCCTCGCTGACGATCCCGTTCATGCAGGTGAACGGACTGATGTCGATAATCCCGTCGGCGCCCTTCTTCGCCAGGTAGATCGCCTTTCCGACGTTCAGCACCATCTCGCCCATGGCGCCATCGGCCGGCAGATACGGCCTGGCCAGCTCAAGAATCTCGTGAATCTCCGGCTCCTCTCGCCCGGCGAAATCCTCCCGGAAGGGCGCCAGCAACACCTGCTCATCGTGATGCTGCACTCTTTGCCGGATCCAGGCGACAAGCCCGTCCTTGGAAATCAGGTTGCCATTGAGCCGCAGCTTCCGGAAAGTCTCGGCGTTGGTGTACCACACCCATTCGGTGATGTCGCTCAACCACGCCTCGCCGCCGTACTCCTCCAGGCGGCGCACCAAATCGTCGTTGGAGAACGTGTTCAGGCGGCAGAAAATCTCGCCCACCACTCCGATCAGCGGCGTCGACGGGTCGCGATGAATCGGAACCGCTCGGAACCGGTCGCGGCAACGGATCAGGCTGTCGCGGATGTTGCGCAATTGAACGGGCGGAACCGTGGGCGATCGCTCAATGGTCTGACACAAATCATCGAGGCACTCTTCATAGACGGCATCCACGGACCCCTTTTGCACCTCGTACGGCCGGTACCGCAGCAGCATCTTCTGGAGAATGTCCGCCGCCAGCAGCGCCCGCCATCCGGTGCGGACAAACGGCCGGGCCAGCTCGCCGAGTCCCTGGTACGCATTGCTGCTGGTGGGCGACAGAATCCCCGTGCCGCTGTAGCCATTGGCATCCAGCACTCGCCTCAGGTAGGGCGCGTATTGCCCGAACCGGCATGGGCCGTCGGCGGTCGGCATGAACAGAAGAATCCGGTTCGGATCCACATCCGGCTGCTGCAACAACTTCATGAAGTCGCCGACCGTGACTTTGGCCGGATAACACTCATCGCCCGAGGTGTATTTGGCCCCCAGCTCCCGGGTGCGGTCGTCCGAGGGCGGAACAATGTCGGCGTCGATCCCGATCGCTCGAAACACGGACGCAAAGGCGCGCCCGCTGCCGTACGCCATCGGCGGGATGTAGACCTTTTTCCCCTCTAGTGGGCGGCCGCGGTCCTCGGTTGCACTTCCTGTCCCGATTGATAACATCGCAGAATTCCTTTGCTGTCCAGGTACGCTTCGCAGCGGGTCATGTAGCCGGCGTCATTGCCGTGCCCGTCGAACTGGAGCACCAGCAGAGGAGCTCCCAAGGCCTCGCGGGTGAAATGCTTGATGTAGGAGTCCGGCCCGCACTTGAAGTTCGTGATGTAGACCAGGTGCAAATTGGGACGCTCCCGCAGCAGCCGCGCCGTGGCCAGAATCTTCTGCCCGCTCGACCAGTACATGTTCGGATGCAGGTCGCTCACCGGCTCCTTGCCCGTCACCAGGAAGTCGATGGGGATCACGTTGGCCCCATAGCGGTGGCGGAGCTTGCGCGGAATGTCGCAGTTGATGTTGCGGTCGTAGATGTTATAGCCCCGCCCCACCAGCACCAGTCCCGGCTCGCCGGTCTCCTCCAGCCGCTTCAGCGCCGCTTGGCCGGCCTCCAGAAGCCGCTGCTGGAACTCTCTCTGCGCGGCGTAGGCGGCGTCCACCGCTGCGTCGCTCGCCTTCCGCGACACGCCCAGCTTCCGCACCGCCTCTGCCATCCCCCGCTTGACCGCTTCACGTCCGAGCTGGAAATGCAGCGTCGGCACGATAAAGCGATGCTGGTGCTCTTCCAGCCGCGGCGCGCTCTGCAACACGAACGGCAGCGTCTGATTCCAAGGGCAGAAATGCGCAATGCAGGTGGAGCACTCATCCGATTCCGCGTCCAATACATTGGGCGCCAGCAGGTAGTCCACCCCCTGCTCGATCAGCCACCACGCGTGCCCGTGAGCCACCTGGATCGGATAACAGGGCTGCGCCAGAGCCAGCTCCACGCCGGTCGAGGCGATCTTCTGGTCCGTGGGCGGCGACAGCAGCACTTCGAAACCCAGCTCGCTGAAGTAACGGTGCCAGAATGGCTGCCGGTCGAAGACCGACATCGCCCGCGGAATGCCCACCCTGCGGCCCGCCCGCGCCGGCTTCACCGGTGCGGCCAGCTCCTCGATGACCTTCTCCCGGAAGGCGAACAAGTCTTCGATCACCGGCTTGCGGCCCGTGGCGGAGGGCTTCCGGAACTTATCGGAGCACTTATCTCCCCAGTAACTCTTCTGCCCTTCGATCGTAAATTCCTTGATGTCGCAGTAATTCGAGCAGGCCTTGCAAACGAAGTCCCGGGTGGAGATCGACAGGCGCGAAAGATCGTACCCCCGGAACTTGCTCGGCGCGCCGGTGGCCAGATGCCACTGCCGGGCGATCAGCGCCATGCCGATCGCTCCCATGACCCCGTTGTACGGCGGCACCGTGATGGGCTTGTCCAGCAGGCAGGCGAAGGCCGCGGCTACGGCGTCGTTATAAGCGGTTCCGCCCTGAAAGTAAATCACATCGCCGATCTTGCGCCCCCGCACCACCCGGTTCAGGTAATTGAGCGCGATCGAGTAGGCTAAACCCGCCACGAGGTTCGGCACCGATTCGCCTTTGTGCAGCCAGCCGGTCACGTCGCGCTCCATGAATACCGTGCAGCGTTCGCCCAGCCGGGTCGGCGATGGAGCCGACAGCGCCAGCCGCGCAAACTCGCCTTTGATGCTGATGCCCAGCTTCTCGGCCTGCTCCTCCAGGAACGAGCCCGTCCCCGCCGCGCAGGCTTCGTTCATGGCGAAATCCACAACGACGCCGTTTTCAATCGAGATGAACTTCGAATCCTGCCCCCCGATTTCAAAGATGGTGTCCACCATCGGCGAATTGCGCGTCTGGCAAACGTGCAGCGCCCCCGTTTTGTGGGCCGTGATTTCGTCGTTGACCACATCGGCCCCCACCAGCTCGGCGATCAGCTCCCGGCCCGAGCCCGTGGTCCCAACCCCCAGAATCTGGAGCCGGTGGCCCCACAGCCGCTCGATCTCCGACAGCCCCTGCTGCACCGCCTCCACCGGCCGCCCGGCCGTGCGCAAATACACGTCGTGAATCACCCGGCCCCATTCGTCCATCGCCACCACGTTCGTGGACACCGAGCCGATGTCAATCCCCAGGAACGCCGGGATCGGCTGGTTGCCCGGAGGCGGCTCGTAGGGCGTCACCGTGTCTCGCAGCAGGATCACCTTCTCCATCGACAGCGGCCGCACCGCCTGAACCGTGGTCTCCGATTCGTGCTGGTTCAGCTTGTGTATGTCCCGGAAGCTGCGCTTGCGGCGCTCTTCGCTTTCCAAAATCGCCGCGCCCACCGCCCCGCACCAGGCGTACAGCTCCGGAACGACCAGCTCTTCTTCCTTCAGATGAAACGCCTCGCGCAACGCCCCGGTGACGCCCGCATTCTGGCTCACCGCTCCGATCAGCGCCGCCGGCGGCGTGATCTTGCGCCCCTTCACAATGCTGCTCTTGAAGTTGCGCGCCACGGCGTCGCACAACCCGCGCAGGATCTCCGGCGGGGTATACCCCTTCTGCTGCGCGTGGATCATGTCCGACTTGGCAAACACCGAACACCGCCCGGCAATCCGGGCCGCGCAACTGGCCGTGCAGACGATCGCCCCGACTTCCTCGATCGCGTAATTCATCCGCAGCGCTTGCTGGTCCAGGAACGACCCCGTCCCGGCGGCGCACTCCCCGCTGCGGTCGTAATCGGCAATCCCCAACCGCCCGGTTTCCGGATCCGGCTCCAGCCGGATGTACTTGGAGCTCTCCCCGCCGATCTCAAACACCGTGCGGATCGACGGATAGAACTCCGCAAACATCCTGGCGATGGCCTTGAACTCGTTCTCGAAGTAAATCCCCAGAATCTTGGCGATCACCCGGCTGCCCGAACCCGTCACGCGGATCCCCTCAATGCGCTTCTCCGGAATGACTTCGTAAAACTCCTGGAGCAGATCGAAGGTCGATTGGATCGGGCTTCCCAGAATCCGCCGGTAGGCCGAAATCACCAGCGGCAGCGGGCCCTTGGGCGTGCTCCACTCCATGAAGCGGAAATTCGAGTTCGCCTTGCACAGGCTCTGAAGCGCCGCGCGGTCCTCCGGCTTGCCCAACGCAGCCAGCTTCAGACTGATGGCGCCGATGTCCAGACCGAGGTTAATGCCCATTCAACTTCAATGATATCCGAGCTCAGGCGAAAAAGAAGCAAATCAGATCCGAACCGCTCTTTTTTTACATTGAACGTCGGCGAAAACGCCTTGAACGGCGCCCCGCTCCTGTAAGCCCGCATGCGATTTGCTAGCCTGTTGCTTTCCGGAGTCTTCGCCATGACCACGCAGGCCACCTACGATGACGTAAACCTGGTCTTGAGATTGTATGAGTTGCGCCGCGAAGCCAAACTGCGCGCGGCGCGGGAATGGTTCGCCGGCACGTTGCGGGCCCGCACGCTGGAGGAGCTGGATCAGGCCTGCCCCGAGGGCTCGGAGGCCTCGGCCTACTTCCGCATGGTGGTGAGCTACTGGGAGATGGTTGCTTCCTTCCTGACCGGCGGCGTTCTCCACGAGGAACTCTTCTATCAGAGCGGCGGCGAAATGCTATTGGTGTGGGAGAAGATCAAAGACCTGCTCCCCGCCTTGCGCCGGCGCTGCGCCAACCCCCTGCTGTACCGCAACCTGGAGCAGGCCGCCGGCCGCTACATCCGCTGGCTGAACCAGCAAGCCCCCGGCGCTTACGACAACTTCGCCGCCCGCCTGCGCGGCGCGCCGCCCGGCGACTAGCGCTCCCGCCCTCAGGCCGGCGCGTCGCTGCCGCAGCCCCCAACTTTCGGTATGGCGCAAAAGCAGTCCGGTGGAAGAGTGCTGTTATATACTGGGCTGCCAAGGAGGCGCCCTTGCAACGAAGAGAATTCTTGAAATCCTCCGCCGGCGCAAGCTTCGCGGCGTTTACGGCGGCATCCGCCCGCAGGATCTACGGAGCCAACAACCGGCTGAACGTCGGACTCATCGGCTGCGGTGGACGAGGGGTTCTGGTGGCCCGGCTGATGCGCGGAACTCCTGAGGATATCCAGGCGATGGCCCCCGCCAGCTACCGCGACGGCAAAATGGACCCCCGGCTGGCGGCGCCCCGCAACGTCGCCATCAACGCCCTGTGCGATGTCTACGGCTCCCGCATGGAATCCGCCAGACGCTGGACGCCCGAGGCCCGGACCTTCTCCGACTTCCGTAAGCTCCTCGAACAGAAGGACGTCGATGCCGTCATCATCGCCACCCCGGACCACTGGCATGCGCCGATGCTGATCTTGTCCTGTCAGGCCGGCAAAGACGTGTTCCTGGAGAAGCCGGTGATGTACCGCCTGCGCGAAGCCCGGCCCATGATCGAGGCGGTCCGCAAACACAAGCGCATCGTCATGATCGGCACCCAGCACCGCTCCGGCGATCATTTCGCGCAGGCCGCCAAGATCGTCCAGAGCGGACAACTCGGCGAGGTGAAGTTCGTCCGCGTCTGGAACTGCGTCCTCACCGGAGGCAACCCTCCCGTCCCCGACAGCGACCCGCCGCCCGACCTGGACTGGGACTTCTGGCTCGGGCCCGCGCCTAAGGTCCCCTTCAACCGCGCCCGCCTCAGTTACCGCAACTTCATGGACTACACCAACGGCATCATCAGCGACTACGGCAACCACCGCTTCGATTCCGTCCACCAGATCATGGGCAAGGAGATCCCCTTGAAGGTCTCCTCCAGCGGCGGGCGGCTCAATCGCCCAACCGCCGGCGACATCCTCGACTACCAGCTCGCGACTTACGAGTACCCCGACTTCGTGCTCAGCTACGAAGCCATCATGTACAACGGGCACGGCGTGGGCGGCCGCACCCCAGGCATGCGCTACTACGGCATGCGCGGCGAGTACGACCGCCCGCATGGCATGGCCTTCTACGGGACCAACGGCACGCTCTTTGTCGACCGCATCGGCATGGAAGCCTTCCCCGCCGTCACTGGCGGCCGCGGCGGCTGGGGCATGGCTGACGCGCCGGCGCCGCCTGCCGGCCAGAAACCCCTGGAGCGCTTCTGGATGAATGAGGACGAGCCCACCCCGCTCCACGTCAAGAACTTCGTCGACTGCGTCCGCGAACGCCGCGACCCGTCGCCCAATATCGAAACCGGCGCCCGCGCCACGGCGGTCTCGCTCATCGGCAACGTCGCTTTCTGGACCGGACGCAAACTCGCCTGGGACGACAAGATCTGGAGCTTCCCCGGCGACAAAGAAGCCGAGAAGTACATGTTCCGGCCCTATCGCAAACCCTGGGATCTGGTAAAAATCCTTTGAACACCGTCGGCCTCTTGTGGGGCCGGCTGTTTTTGTGGAGCAGGCCTCCATTCCTACATCAGACCTCTGGTGTGCTCCAGGCTCGTCTTGTGTGGCACGCTCTTTTTGTGGGGCAGGCTGTTTTGTGGAGCAGGCCTCCATGCCGACATCAGACCTCTGGTGTGCTCCAGGCTCGTCTTGTGTGGCACGCTCTTTTTGTGGGGCAGGCTTTCTAGCCTGCGGCCGGCTTTCCAGCCGGCCTTGGCCCCTTTTACCTACCGCCCTCTCCGCAACCCGATCGTGCCGCCCCCTCCGTGGAGCAAGCCGCCAGGCTTGCCATGCCGGCGGTCCCGCCGGCAGAGCCACACAATCCCGAACGCTGCGGGAGTCCCGACGCCATCCGTCCCGCACGACTGCGCGCTCCACCTCAACCCGCCCCCTCTCTCCCCATCTCCGTGTCCTCCGTGCCCTTGGTGGTTTGCCTTCTCCGTGTTCTCTGTACTACTAGCCCGTAGATTCTTTTCCGCGCGCGAGGATTTTTTATGCCGCCACACCTGTTTGGTTGCGGCTCTGCCGCGCTGTGGTTTGTTTTTTCTGTGCCCTCCGTGTCGTGTCCGATGTGGGGCAGGCTTTCCAGCTTGCGGCCGGCTTTCCAGCCGGCCTTGGCCCCCTTTACCCACCGCCCTCTGCTCAACCCAATGCCATGCCCTGTAGGGGCGGACCAGCGTGTCCGCCCATTCTCCTCCGATCTCGGTGCTCTTCCATGCTCTCGAAAAGGCGCCGTTCCTCGTGGAGCAAGCCGCCAGGCTTGCCATGCCGGCGGTCACGCCGGCAGAGCCACACAATGCCGAGCTGTGCGGGAGCCCCAACGCCATCCGGCCCGCACGACTGCGCGCTCCACCTCAACCCGCCCCCTCTCTCCCCATCTCCGTGTCCTCCGTGTCCTCCGTGGTTTGCTTTTTCTCCGTGCCCTCCGTGTCGTGTCCGATGTGCGGCCGGCTTTCCAGCAGGCCTTGGCCCCCTTTACCCACCGCCCTCCTTCACCCAATCGCCGCCGCCAAGTGGAGCATGCCGCCAGGCTTGCCATGCCGGCCGCCCTGTGGAGCCCGCAGTCTTGCGGGCCACGCCGCCAGTCTTGGCGGCGGTTGGCCTCCGACCTTCCCCCTCTGCTTCAGTGGGGCAGCCTCTTTTGTGGGGCAGGCTTTCCAGCCTGCGGCCGGCTTTCCAGCCGGCCTTGGCCCCCTTTACCCACTGCCCTCCTTCACCCAATCGCCGCCCCCTCCGTGGAGCAAGCCGCCAGGCTTGCCATGCCGGCGGTCACGCCGGCAGAGCCACACAATCCCGAACGCTACGGGAGCCCCGACGCCATCCGTCCCGCACGACTGCGCGCTCCACCTCAACCCGCCCCCTCTCTCCCCATCTCCGTGTCCTCCGTGTCCTCCGTGGTTTGTTTTTCTCCGTGTCCTCCGTGTCCTCCGTGGTTTGCTTTTTCTCCGTGCCCTCCGTGTCGTGTCCGATGTGCGGCCGGCTTTCCAGCAGGCCTTGGCCCCTTTTACCCACCGCCCTCCTTCACCCAATCGCCGCCGCCAAGTGGAGCAAGCCGCCAGGCTTGCCATGCCGGCGGTCACGCCGGCAGAGCCACACAATCCCGAGCTGTGCAGGAGCCCCGACGCCATCCGGCCCGCACGACTGCGCGCTCCACCTCAACCCGCCGCCTCTCTCCCCATCTCCGTATCCTCCGTGTTCTCCGTGGTTTGTTTTTCTCCGTGTCCTCCGTGTCCTCCGTGGTTTGCTTTTTCTCCGTGCCCTCCGTGTCGTGTCCGATGTGCGGCCGGCTTTCCAGCAGGCCTTGGCCCCTTTTACCCACCGCCCTTTTTCATCCCCCCTGCACGCCCGTCCTAAGTTCTCCTTATGAACACTTCGCCATCGATGCCCCCCTGAATCGTAAAATAAGTTGTGACCCTTTCTCGCGGCAATAATTGTAAACTGCGCGTGGCGGCGGTGAGTTACCTAAACACCGTGCCGCTCGTCTGGGGGATGCTGCACGGCCGCCAGCGCGGGCTCTTCGACCTCTCCTTCTGCCTGCCCTCCGAGTGCGCGGACCGCCTGGAATCCGGCCAGGCCGACATCGGCATCCTTCCGTCGGCCGAGCTGCCGCGCCTCGGACTCCAAATCCTCCGCGGCGCGGGCATCGCCAGCCGGGGGCCCGTGCGCAGCATTCTGCTCATTTCCAAAGTGGATTTCCCCCAAATCCGCCTGCTCGCCGCCGACACCAGCAGCCGCACCTCCACCCAATTGGCCCGCCTGCTGCTGGCGCGCAACTACGGCGCCTCCCCGTCTCTCCTCCCTTGTGCTCCAAACCTGGAGGCCATGCTGCGGCAAGCCGATGCCTGCGTGATCATCGGCGATCCCGCGCTGCGCGTCGGCATCGAAAACCTGCCTTACCGCGTCCTGGATCTGGGCGCCGAATGGACCGCCGCCACCGGCCTCCCCATGGTCTTCGCCGTCTGGGCCGCGCGCGACGGCTGCGCGACGCCCGAAATCGAAGCAGCTTTCCTGGACTCCTGCCGTTTCGGCAAGCAGCACATTGAGGAGATCGTGCGCCAGCAGGCCCCGCTCCGCGGTCTCACCGAGGAGCTGGCGCGCGACTATCTGACCAACCGCATCCGTTTGGAATTTGGACCCGAAGATTACGAGGGGCTCGACTGCTTCCTGCGGGCCGTGGCCGGGCTGCCTCAGCTCCAGGAGTCGCTGGAGGGAACAACATGCTGAGCCACAAAGAAGCCGTCGATTTGCTCAAAGATCCCGACCTCATCGGCATCGGCATGGCTGCCGACGCCGTCCGGCGGCGCTTGCATCCCGAAGGCGTGGTCACTTACATCATCGACCGCAACATCAACTACACCAACTTTTGCAGCGAGTACTGCACCTTCTGCGCTTTCTACCGCCCTCTGGGCCACCCCGAGGGCTACATCCTGCCCAAGGAAGTCATCTTCCAGAAGATCCAGGAGACCATCGAGTTGGGCGGCACCGGCATCCTTATGCAGGGCGGGCTTCACCCGGACCTGAAAATCGAGTGGTACGAGGATCTACTGCGCTCAATTAAACAGCGCTTCAAGATTCACCTGCACTGCTTCTCCTCCCCCGAAATCCTGAATATGGCCGAAGTCAGCGGCCTCTCCATCCGGGACACGATCGCCCGGCTCCGGGATGCGGGTCTGGACAGCATCCCCGGCGGCGGCGCGGAGATCCTCGACGACGAGGTGCGCTATCGCATCAGCCGCCTCAAGTGCAACACCGAAGAGTGGGCCGCCGTCCACCGCGAAGCTCACAAGCTCGGCATGAAAACCACCGCCACCATGATGTTCGGCTGCGGCGAAACCCTCGAGCAGCGCGTCAACCACCTGGAAGTCGTGCGGCGCATCCAGGAGGAGACGGGAGGCTTCACCGCCTTCATCCCCTGGACCTTTCAGAAGGAGAACACCTCGCTCGGCCGCTTCGTCAAAGAAGAGGCCACCGCCGTCGAGTACCTGAAAACCCTCGCCGTCTCGCGCCTCTACTTGGAAAACATTCCCAACGTGCAGGCCTCCTGGGTGACGCAGGGCCTCAAGCTCTGCCAGATCGGTCTGCGCTTCGGCGCCAACGACGTGGGCAGCGTCATGATCGAAGAAAACGTCGTGGCCGCGGCCGGCGCCCACAACTGCTCCACCGAAGAAGAGCTCCGCCGCATCATCCGCGACGCGGGCTTCATCCCCAAACAGCGTGATACCCTCTACCGCACCCTGTTCTTGAACTGACCCGATGAAAGACCCTCTGCGGCGCGCGCAGGGCGAGTATTACACGCCACGCTGGCTGGCCGAGCTGTGGCTGGACGAGGCCGCCTACGACGGCTCTCCCGGACGCCGCTTGCTCGATCCCGCTTGCGGTCCCGGAGTCTTCCTGCAAGCCGCCATCGCGCGCGCCCGCCGCTGGGGCCTGGAGCACGGCGAGTCGCCGCCGGAGACCGCCCGCCGGATCCTGGCTCAGATCCACGGCTTCGAACGCAATCCCGCCTCCGCCGCCTCCGCGCGCGCGGCCTACCTGGCGGCGATGGGAGAGTGTGCGGCCGGGTTGAGCCCGGAGGACGTCCCGGTACGGACCGTCGACGCCCTCCTGAACCCGCCCCAAGGCCATCCATACGATCTCGTCATCGGAAACCCGCCCTGGGTGCGTTGGGACTACCTGCCGGAAGACTACCGGCAGGCGACCATGCCCTTGTGGCGCTCCTATGGCCTCTTCTCTCTACGGGGCTTCGCCTCCCTGTCCGGCGCTGCCAAGAAAGACCTCTGCATGCTGTTCACCTACGCCGCTGCGGACTTCTTTCTCCGCGACGGCGGCATGCTCGCCTTCCTGGTCACCGAGGAAGTCTTCAAATCCAAGGGCGCCGGCGAGGGCTTCCGCCGCTTCCGCCTGGGGGAAAACGGCCCAGCCCTTGGCGTTGTGGCCGCCCACGATTTCACTCGCCTGCGTCCCTTCACTGGCGTGGCCAACAAGGCCGCCGGGATCATCCTGGTCCGCGGACGATCCACCACCTATCCGGCCCCTTATTACCGCTGGCGCCGCGATGCGTCCGGCCACCCCGTCAAAGAGATGTGGTGCGCGGAACCGGTGGACGGAGCCGCAGGCCCCTGGCGGGCCTATCCTCCCGGCGCCCCGGACCGCCCGCCTGTCCGCGCCAGTGCCTACCTGCCGGTGCTCGGCGCGAACGCCAACCCGTACGGCGTCTTCTGGCTCGAGGTCTTGCGCGCACTGCCAGACGGACTGGCGGAGGTGCGGAACCTGCCCGAGCTGGGCAAGAGCCCCATCCCGCCGGTCCAGGCCATCCTCGAAGCCGAGCCGGTCTATCCGGCGCTCCGCGGCGCGGACATCCAACGCTGGCGCGCTCTGCCGCGAGTCCATGCCCTGCTGGTTCAGAATCCCGCCGCCCGAGCCCCCTACCCGGAACCAGAGCTCCGCTCCCGCTGGCCTCGCACCTGGGAGTATTTGGCGCCGTTCCGCCGCACGCTGCTCGCGCGCGCTCTCTACCGCCGCTACCACCAGCGCGCGGGACGCCCGTTTTACAGCCAGTTCAACATCGGCCCCGCCCTTCTGGCCCCCTTCAAAGTGGTCTGGAAGAGGATGGCCAACGACCTGTGCGCCGCGGTCGTCTCCACTTGGGACGGTCCGCTCGGATGCAAGTTCGTTGTGCCGCTGGAGACTGCCTGCTTCATCGGCGTGGAGCGCGAGGATGAGGCCCACTACCTGTGCGCGCTGCTCAACTCGGCGCCCGCCCGGGACTTCGTCCGGTCATTCAGCGCCGCCGGCCGGGGATTCGGAACGCCCTCGGCCATCGCCCGCCTGCCGCTGCCGCGCTTCGACGCCGCCGACCCCGTGCACGCTGCGCTCGCGCGCGCCTCATGGTTAGGGCATCAGGCGCCCACCCGCGCCCCCGGCGTTGACGAGCTTGCCGAACGCATTTTCCGCGCCGGCGCCTGACGGCAGCCTGTCCCCCAGGAAGGTCTCGCGCCGCCCGCCTACAGTTCTCCCAGTAGCCGGAAATACCGCGCCACCGCTTCAATGCCGCGGAAGAAGTTCGGCAGGTGGAACTTCTCGTTCGGCGCATGCAGATTGTCGTCCGGCAAGCCGAAGCCCATCAGCACGCTGGGTATGCCCAGGTGCTGGTTGAACGCGCCCACGATCGGGATCGACCCGCCCGAGCGGATGTACACCGTCTCCTTGCCGAACACCTCGCTCATCGCCTTGGCCGAAGCCTGGATGAACGGATTCGTCGGGTCCACCAGCGACGGCGCGGCCCCGTGGATCAGCCTCACCTCGGCCGAAACCCCCCGCGGACGGACCTTCTGGACCGCCGCGCAGAACTGCTCCAGCGCTTCCTGCGGAGATTGATCCGCCACCAGCCGCATGCTGATCTTCGCCGTGGCGCGCGCCGGAATGACGGTCTTCGCGCCCTCCCCGGTGAAGCCCCCGCGGATGCCGTGCACCTCGAGCGTCGGCCGCGCCCAAACCCGCTCCAGAACGGGAATCTCCGGCTCGCCCACCAGCTCGGAGACCTCCATCTCCTTGCTCTTGTATTCCTCTTCGTTGAACGGCAGCCTCGCCCACGCAGCCCGCTCCTCCGGGCTGGGCGGCCGCACCCGGTCGTAGAAACCCGGAATCAGGATGTGCCCGTCGCGGTCCTTGAGAGCCGTCAGAATCTCGGCAATCGCCTGGATCGGATTCGGCGCAACCCCGCCGTAAACGCCCGAGTGCAGATCATGGCCCGCCCCGCGCGCCTCCAGCTCCAAATACACGATGCCCCGCAGCCCCACGCACAGCGTCGGAAGGCCGGGCGCGAACATCTCCGTGTCACAAATCACGGCCGCGTCCGCCTGAAGCCGGGCGGGCTTGGAAGCGACGTAGGTCTCGATGTGCTTGCCCCCGTACTCCTCTTCTCCTTCAATCAGAAAACGCACGTTGACCGGAAGCTTGCCTTCGGTCTTCAAGAAGCCCTCGACGGCCTTGATCAGAATGTAAGTCTGCCCCTTGTCGTCGCAGGCCCCGCGGGCGTAAATGTTGTCGCCGCGGATCTCCGGCTCAAACGGCGGCGACTTCCACTCCTCCAGAGGGTCGGGCGGCTGCACGTCGTAGTGACCGTAAAGCAGCAGCGTGGGCTTGCCGGGCGCGCCCAGCCACTCGCCGTAGACCAGCGGGTTCCCCGGCCCCTCGATCAGTTCCACCCCGCTGAGCCCCGCCTGCTGGAGCTCATCGCGCACAAACTCCGCCGCGCGGCGGATGTCCGGCTGATGCTCCGGCAGCGTGCTGATGCTGGGAATGCGCAGGAAGGCCTTCAAGCCCTCCAAAAAGCGTTCGCGGTTGGCGTCGTAGTAGCTCATACTCCTCCGATCATACGCTGAAGCGGACAAAGCGTGGTGCGCCAAACGCCCAGGCGCGCCCTTAAGCCGAACGCCGTCTTGCAGCCAGCGGCGGCGCAAGCAGAAGCGTGAGCAGAACCAGCACCCAGAGCCGGCCTCGGAAGAGGTTGTAATCCGCCAGCAGCTTGGTCCAGGGATGCCCCACGATGTAGTGTCCAAAGCCAAACTCGAAGGCGATCGTAGCGGCGCACCAGCCGGCGCCTAGTCCCAGCCGCTGCTTCCGCCGCCAACCAGGCGCCACCCACGGAACCGCCACCCTCAGTATTGCGGCGAACAGCGCACAAACCGTCAACGTCCCCACCACATGCGCCGCCTGCCCGCCAACGCGCGGCGCCAGCAGCGCCTGCCGCAAGATGCCGCACACGATCGCGGCGATCGCCAGCGCGAACCAGATCAGCGCGGCTCGCCACAGCACCCGGCCCAACGAACTGAGTGCGTGCACGGTTGCCCCGGAGTCCATGAACTCACACCTCCGATTCGATGCTCCGCTCCAGCTCGCTGAACGGCGCCAGCCACATCACGTCGTAAGGCTGGAGCAACAGAACCAGCTTGTGATCCGAAGCCATCCAGCCCCGGCCCGCCACCAGATCGTACCAGTTGCCGTCGTCCTCGGTGATCTCGTGAAGGGGAATCTCAACGCGCGCCGGTTGCGCGGTCACATTGGTCACGGCCAGAATCCGCTCCCCGCCCCCCGGAGCAATCCGCAGGACCGCGAAAACAGAAGGGCTCACCTCCAGCACGCGCTGCTCGCCGTTGGGATGAAAGGCGCGGCGGTGGATCCGGATTTCCAGCAAGCGCCCCAGATGTTCATGGATCAGGTTCAGCTTTGATCCCGGCTCGGATAAGTTCCGCAACAGCCGGCCCAGGTCCAGCGGCGAGCGGTTGACGTCCCGCTTGACCCGGGTGCGCAAAGCGAGTTGAACGTCGTTCCGGCTCCCGATGAGCCCGTGCAGGTAGATGCCGGGCACACCGCGCAGCGCCAGCGCAATGCTGCGGGAGGCGACAAAGCGCCTGACCTGAAAAGAGCGCTCCTCTCCGCTGTTGTCCAGATTGAGCGCGCTGTACCAGGTGGAGTTGATCTCATAGGGGGCGCGCCCGCCGTCCCCCACGCTGCGGTGCGAGATGAACGCGCCGTGCTGCCGCGCCCGCCGAATCAGGAACTCCTGCTCTTCCGGCGGCAGGATGTTGGATGCTCCGGGCAAGCCGATCCCGTCGTGCGTGTCGAGAATGTTCAAATAGGTGGTGGTCTCCGAGGGGTACTCGAGGCTCTGCGCCCAACGCGTTAGATACGACGCGTCTTGCCGGTAGAAGGCGTGCAACACCAGCGGGGGCAGGGCAAAGTTGTACACCATCTGAGCCTCGTTGGTCCCGTCGCCGAAATAAGTGATGTTCTCCTCGTGGGGTACGTTGGTCTCGGTGACCAGCGCCACCTGCGGCGCGGCCGCATCCAGCACGTCCCGGAACAGCCGGATGATCTCATGCGTCTGGGCCAGATTGGCGCTGGGCGTCCCCGGCTCCACCCACAGATAGGTCACCGCGTCCAGCCGCACCAAGTCCGCCCCTTTGCGCACGTAAAGCAGCAGCGTGTCGATCACGCTCAAAAGCACCTTG
>Ga0308411_10000431_pt1 | contig 27328 bp, 36 predicted proteins | sample HotsprottomLayer_2_FD_203530 | JGI IMG/M metagenome (GOLD analysis project Ga0308411, IMG submission 203530) | Hot spring phototrophic mat microbial communities from Octopus Spring, Yellowstone National Park, Wyoming, United States -... | ecosystem: Environmental > Aquatic > Thermal springs >... | reverse complement strand
AACTGGTCGGTGGACGAGGAAAAATTCAAAAAAAGGTATCCTAGAAAATACAAAATCTGGCGGATCGCCCAGCTTATAAACTATGGATTGGATGGGGAAAAACTGGATAAAAAAGAGGTAAAAAAATATTGGAGGGAAATTGAATCTTGGCTTGATCCTAACAAAGCTTTATATATTAAATATCTATTATGGGGAAAAAAACCATCCTCAAACCAATTCATCTTAAATTTTTGGAAGAATCCAATAAAGTAAGTTATATCGTCAAAAATTTTTATTGGACTGGGGGCACTGTTTTATCAGAGTTTTATCTTCATCATCGAGAATCAGAAGATATTGATCTTTTTATTGAAAATAAAGAAATTAATTTAGGCGTGATTAAACCTTTTATTGCTGACTTTGCGAGAAAAAACAAAATAAAAAAAATTACCCATGTTAATTATCTTGGTTTAGAATCGTTTAAAATGGAGCTTGAGGATGGTTTTCTTTTTAAAGTTGATTTTAATTATTATCCTTTTCATCGGATTGAGAAAGGATTAAAATGGAAAAATATTGTTGTTGATAGTCTTTTGGATATTGCTGTCAATAAAGTTCACACGATTTCAATGAAACCCCGCGCCAGGGATTTTGTTGACCTTTTTTTTATCTTACAAGAAAAAAAATATGATATAAATTATTTGATTTTGCAAGCAAAAGCTAAGTTTGATTGGGATATTGATCGGATTCAATTGGGTCATAAATTAATGATGGTTAAAACTTTTACTGATTTTCCCAAAATGCTTGTTACTTTTTCGCAAAAAAAGATGGAAGATTTTTACTTTTTTTTAGCCAAAAGTTTTGAGAAAGAGATTTTTAGGTGATTATTGTTCTCTCATATACCCACTAAACATTAATCTTTGAACAACGGTTGTGGAGAAGTGTTCGGATAAAAGATATAAAACTTCCGGATAGTCTTCGTATTTTTTTGTCATCTCAATCACTAAATTAACTGGAGAAACGATTAACTCTGGTAAAAGACTTAAAAAACGCAGGATAATTTTTTCAATCTCCAAGCGGATAAAAACATATTCTTCTTTTTTCATCAGAATATAAAAATCATTACGGCAAAGTTGAAGATAGGAGGGTAAAAGATCTTTTTCGATGGCGTAAAATGGGGCGTTAATAATGGCATTGGAAAAACTTTGAATATCATTTTTCGATTCTTGTGTTTTTTCTTTTAAATCAACGACTTCATTAAGGTTAAAAATAAGCTCTTCTTCGTCAATTTTTGGTTTTTTGGAAAAACTAGCGGCTTCGGTTTGCGCCCCAATTTTTTTGGCGGCAATAGCAAAGCCTTTAACTGCTTCCCGAAGAGCAATAAAAATAAAGGCTAGTTTTAAATTGGTATCAAAGATTTTTTCTAAGTCTTTTTGAAAATAAAAAAACTGGGGCGAATGTTTAAAGCGATTAAGAAATTCATTGGTCTCTTCTGATTTTTTAAGATTGTCTTTGATTAATTTAAAAATAATATCTTTAGTTTCATTAATAATCTCAATAAATTTTTCATTATTTAGGTTGGCAATGATTTGACCAACAATATAAGAAAAATACTCATAAAAAGGGGCTAAATAACAAAAAAATATCGGTGTTTTTGAAACCCCAAACGCCTGTTTTAGTTGTTGATAAATTTTTTTTGTTTTTTCATCGGCTTGGGATTCAAAGATGGGGGAGATTGACATATTAGGGAAATTATAACAAAAATGATTTTATTATTTTCCTACTCTAACCCCCACCAATCTTATCTTTTTTTTGCCTAAAAATTTAAGTAGCAGTTTTAATAAATGATTTTTTAAATCCTCAAAAGTTGATCCACCAACTTTCATCTGAGAACTTTTTGTGTCAAAGTCAAAATAACGGATAACTACCTCTAAAGTTGAAAAGGAGAATTTTTCCTTCTCGGCTTCAGTTAAAACTTCTTTTAATAAAGAATAAGCGTTTTCGATCAGTATTTTTGGTTTATCAACATCTTGCGCAAAGGTAATCTGTTTGCCAATTGATTTTGTTTGATGGGTGGTTTCAATTGATCGATGATCAACCCCACGGGCAAAATAATAAAAATCTTCACCCCGCGTACCAAAAAGCGATTTTAATTTTTCCAAAGAAAGTTTTCTTAAATCACCAATTGTTTTTACATTAAATTTTGCTAAAACTTTTTCTGTTTTTGGACCAATACCAAAAATGGCCGAAACTGGTTTTTCTTTTAAAAAATCAACCACTTCATTTGGTCTGATAATAGTTAGCCCATTAGGTTTTTGGTGATCTGAGGCGATTTTGGCAATTAGTTTATTTGGGTCAATCCCACAAGAACAAGTTAACTTTTCTTTTTCAAAAATATCATCTTTTATCTTTTTGGCTAAAATTTTAGCCGCTTCATAATGATCGTCTTTTTTAAAATCTTTAGATAATTTTTTTTCCTCCAATCCCAAATATGCTTCATCAATAGAAACTTTCTCAATTAATGAAGAATGTTTTTGCAGGATGGTAAAGATATTTTGCGAAACTTGTTGATGTTTTTCAATATTAACCGGTAAAAAGTAAGCTTTTGGACAAAGGCGATAGGCTTGAGCAATCGGCATCGCCGAGTAAATCCCGTATTTTCTTGCTTCATAATTGGCGGTAGAAACCACTCCGCGGCCACGCCCAGCTTTTGGATCGGCCCCAACGACAATTGGTTTTCCTTTTAAATAAGGATTATCCCGCTCCTCAACAGAAGCAAAAAAAGCATCCATATCAAGATGAAGGATAAGCATAAATTAAATTTTATAAAAATCTTGATTTAATTCTAAAAAACACTTTTGGAAAATTATCACATTAAATTAAATTATAATGATTAATTACTATGTCACCACCGATTTTTAAAAAAATAAAAAAAGATAAATTAAGATTTGATAAAGAAGAAGGAAAAAAAGAAATTTATTTCTTTGGTTTTGTTCTTTTAATTGTTGTTTTTTTTCTTATTTTCTTAGTTCGTCTTTTTCAATTAACAATTATTAAGGGTAGTTATTATCGACAACTATCAGAAAAAAATCGCTTGCGCGAAATTTTAATCGAGCCGCAGCGGGGAAAAATTTTGGATCGAAAAGGTTTTGTTTTAGTTGAAAACATCGTCCCTAATATCAACGAAAAAGGTTTAAGGATTAATTCCAAAAGAATCTATCATTCTGGCGAAGCCTTTGCTCATCTTGTTGGTTATCGAGGCTTAGCTTCTTCTTTGGAATTAAAAAACGATCTTTGTCTGAACAAAGTCAAAATCGGTGACAAAATCGGAAAAAAAGGAGTAGAGTTGGTTTTTGATTGTCAGCTTAGAGGCAAACCAGGGAAAAAATTAATTGAAGTTGATGCTTTAGGAAATTTATTAAGGACGGTTTCGGTTATTTCTCCGGAAAATGGCGTCGATTTAAAATTAGCCTTAGATTGGCAACTCCAAAAAAAAGCTTATGATTTGATAAAAGAAAAAAAAGGAGCAGTCATTGCTCTTTTACCAAAAACCGGTGAGGTGATTACCTTTGTTTCTTCACCGTCTTTTGACCCCCAAATTTTTGAAGATGAAGATAGTCAGCTGTTAAAAAATTTATTAGTTGATGAAAAAAAACCACTTTTTAACCGAGCCTCAGAAGGAGAGTATCCGCCTGGTTCAGTTTTTAAATTATTGGTTGCGGCTGCCGCCTTAGAAGAAAAAGTGATTGATGATTACACAACGATTGAGGATACTGGAATCTTAAAACTTGGTTCATTAACCTTTGGTAATTGGTATTATCTCCAATATGGAAAAACTGACGGGTTGGTTGATGTTGTAAAAGCAATTCAACGTTCAAACGACATTTTTTTTTATCAGGTGGGAGGAAAATTAGGTGAAGAAAAAATAAAAAAATGGGCAGAAATTTTTGGTCTAGGAAAAAAAACTGAGATTGGGATCGAGGAAAAAGAAGGAATTGTTCCATTCTCTTTTTGGAAAGAGGATAAACTTAAGGATAAATGGTACTTAGGTGATACCTACAACCTTTCCATCGGTCAAGGCTATCTTTTAACCACCCCCCTTCAAATGGCTGTTTTAACTTCAGTTTTTGCCAATAATGGTTATCTTTGTCAACCTCAATTGTTAAAATTATCAAATGTAGAAACAAGCTATGGTGTGTCTTCTCCCAATTGTAAAAAACTACCTCTTTCTCAAAAAACTATAGATTTAATAAAAGAAGCAATGAAAAAAGCCTGTTCGCCCGGTGGTACTGGCTGGCCGCTTTTTAATTTTAAAGTTAATATTTCCCAAACAAAAACTCAAACAATCGAAACAGCTTGTAAAACCGGCACAGCTGAATCCCAATCTAAAGAATCTCTGCCTCACGCTTGGTTTACCGTTTTTGCTCCTTATGATAATCCTAAAATTGTTTTAACCGTTTTTTTAGAAAACGCTGGCCAAGGATCGGATGTAGCCGGTCCTGTCGCCAAAGAAATTTTGAAAGATTATTTTGAAAGAAAAGAGTAAAATTATGAGAAAAATCGCTGGATTTTTATTAATTTTTATTAATCTTTTATTCCTTTTTCTTTTATATACCCAAAAAATTGATTTAACTACGGCTGACTTAGGCCGTCATCTTAAAAACGGAGAAATTATCTTAAAAGAAGGCCTATCTTCTAAAGTTTTGACCACTAATTTTTACTCATATACTTTGCCTGATCAGCCTTTTATTAATCATCATTGGTTAACTGGTTTAATTTTCTATTTAATTTATAAAAATTTTAATTTTGTCGGTTTATCGGTATTTTATTTATTCTTAGGACTTTTAACTTGGTTGTTAATATTGATTGTTAGTAAAGAAGAAAGTAATTTATTTTTATCGGGATTTTTTGGTTTATTTTTTTTACCTCTTTTTGTTTTTAGAAATGAAATTAGGCCGGAAGGGTTTACTTATCTTTTTATTACAATTTTTCTTCTTTTAATTACTGAAATTAAAAATAAAAAGTTAAATAAGAATTTTCTTTATTTAACTTTACCATTAATTACTTTATGGATTAATCTTCATATTGGATTTGTTTTTGGTTTTTTAATTATTTTTTCTTTCTTATTTGAGCAAGGAATAAAACTTATTAATAAAAAAGAAAACATTTTTTTATTCACGATAAAAATATTTTTATTGATGATTGCTTTCTGTTTTTTTAATCCACATAATTTTTATGGTTTAATTTTTCCTTTTCTTATTTTTAAAAATTATGGATATTTAATTGTTGAAAATCAGGGAGTTTTTTTCTTAGAAAAATTGGGTTTTGGAAAAACATTGCCTCTTTTTTATTTTAAAATAATTTTAATTGCGATTATTGTCTCGTTTTTATTACTTTTTATTTTTAGAAAAAAAGATTTCTCTATTTTTTATTTTTTTTTAGTGGTAGCTTTATCAATAATGTCTTTGTCTGCGATTCGCCACTTTCCTGTTTTTGCTTTATTGGCTTTTCCGGCTCTAGCAAAAAATCTTAATTTTATTTTTTTAAAACATTTTTCTAAAGAAGATCGGTTTTATTTTTTTTCTTTAATTGGTTTTTTATTTCTTTTTTCTCTTTTAAACCTCATCATTATTTTTTATCAAAAACGTCATTTTTTTGGCTGGGGACTAATGCCAAAAGTCGAAAGATCAGCGGCTTTTTTTATTAATAATAATCTTAATGGACCAATTTTTAATAATTATGATATTGGTTCTTATCTAATTTTTTATCTTTTCCCAAAAGAAAAGGTTTTTGTCGACAATCGTCCAGAAGCTTATACTGAGGCTTTTTTTGAACATATTTATAAAGACGCGCAAAATGATTTTAAAACATGGCAAAAATTAGATAAAAAATATCAATTTAATGTTGTCTTTTTTTCTCATCGAGATTATACTCCCTGGGGACAAAATTTTTTAGTGACCATGGTAAATAAATCACTTTTTATCCCAATTTATGTGGATGAGTATAGCATCATTTTTCTTAGAAATAACAAAGAAAACAAATCATTAATTGAAAAATATAAAATCAAAAAAGAAAGGTTTCGCATTATCAAAAATAATTAAAAAGGAAGGGTTAAAGAAATACTTTTTTTACCATTGTCACTTAAATATTTTCCCCAATCAACTTTAATTTCTTCTTTACCAACGGGTGTTAAATAATAAATTTTTTTGTTTTTTATACCAAAATCAAAAAGCTCTTTTGTTAACATTACATCATCTAAACAATATTTTTTAAGTTTATCAAATTCTTTGTTTTTATAATAATCAATAGCTGCCAAGCCGTGGCTAGTTTTTCTTTTGTTTAGGGTAGCGATGATAAGATCATTTAATCCTAATCGACGACCAATTTTTCCTCGAATATCTTCTAAAATATCAAAAACTGAGAAACTCTCTACTTTGCCAGGGTAATAGGCTTGAAATACCGGCAAATCAAAACTAGCAATGTTATAACCAATAATATATGAAGCATTCTCAAAATAAGAAAACGATTGGTTAAGTTCATTTTCTAGAAAGGTAAGTCCTTGTTTGGAGTTATAATCATAAAGGGCTAAAACCGAAACTCCAAGTTTTTTTGGATCAGAAAAATCACGAAAAGTATGTTTTGTTTCTAAATCAATAATAATTGGTAGTCTCTTCATAATTAATTTATTTTTTTTGCGTCAGTTGACGGGCGAAGAATTTCTATTTCAAAAATATTAGTTAAATAATCTTTTAAGGGCTGTTCAAAATTCAAAACTTGATGGGGGGGAATAGAAAAAATGAGTTTTTCTTTAAGATGATCAAAATACTGTAATAAAATTTCTTGCTCATTTTCATTTAAGTTTTTCATTTTTTTTTGAAAAAAATCATCAAACTTACCCAAACTCCATAATACTTTAATTATTTTTTTATTATAAAAGTTAACCGATGAAAGATCGCCAAGAATTGTTTTTATTTTAAAACCCATCATCGCGATTTCTTTAATCATTGTCTCAATTGGCGGCTTTCTTTTAATTGATTTTTCAAATTCTTTTAAAAGTAAAAAAACATTTTGTTTAGTTGTTTTTTTTTCTTGAGTTTTCATAAGATATATATTTTATAATTTTTTTATGAAATTAATCAATAAGTTTTTTTTAGGAATATTATTATTAATTCTTTTTTCCTCTTTTATTAAAAACTTTATTAACTACCAAGAAGGGAAAAAATTTTACAACCAGTATAAAAAAAATTATGAAGAAGAGAAGAAGAAAAACACCAAGCTTAAAACTCAGATGTTAAAACAAACCAATGTTTATGAAGTGGAAAAAAAAATTCGTAACGAACTCAATCTTCTTCAACCTGATGAGGTGGCGGTTATTCTTCCCCCAATAAAAACCACTCCCACGCCAACACCAACTCCTAATTTACCCAACTGGCAAAAATGGCTAAATCTTTATCAAGGAAAAACAGATTTATTTTAGCGGATCGTAACCACCTTTTGAAAGAGGATGACAACGAATAATTCGTTTTAATCCTAAAAATAATCCTTTAAAAACACCGTATTTTTCTACGGCTTGATAAGTATATTCTGAGCAGGTTGGGGTAAAACGACAGACTTTATCAGTTAAAAAAAGTTGTTTGGCAATTGTACTATGAAAAATTGCTGTTTTTTGATAAAAGCGGATAAGTTTTAATATAAGATTTTTGAGCATAGTTAATTTTAATATTTTTTGATAAAATTTGCCTGTATGAAAATCGAATCGAAATTAATGAGGCTTTTCAAAAAGAAATTGATTTAATCAATCAAGGAAAAAATGTTTTTATAACTGGTCGGGCTGGCACCGGCAAATCAACTTTTTTGCAGTATCTTTGTCAAAATATCAAAAAAAACTATGTTCTTCTTGCTCCAACTGGAGTGGCCGTGGTTAATATTGGTGGTCAAACGATTCACTCTTTTTTTCGTTTTAAACCAGGGATTACTGTTGATAAGGCAGAAAAAAGAGGCGAAAAAACTAAATCAGAAATTTATAAAAAATTAGCGCTTTTGATCATCGATGAAATCTCAATGGTGCGGGCAGATCTTTTTGACTGTGTTGATGTGTTTTTAAGAAAGTCGCGCCAAAATGAAAAAACTTTTGGTGAAATACAACTTCTTTTAATTGGCAATTTGTATCAACTACCGCCAGTTTTTAACTAACTTTCAATGTAAAAAGTCAGAGGAGATAATCTCTTTTGATGAAAAATTTGCATTAATTAAAAAAGCATTTAAAAACAAGGAAAAATTAGAAATTGTTTATTTAAAAGCTAAAGACGAAAAATCAAAACGAGTGATTTTACCCAAAAAAATCTATCAAGCCGACTTCCAAGGCCATTCCTTCTGGGCAGTTGAAGGGTATTGTTTTTTGCGAGAAGAAGAAAGGGTTTTTAATGTAAAAAGGATTCTGGAGATAAAATTAATTAAACATTAAAAATAAAAATTTAACAATAAAAATTTAAGAATTGCTTTTTTGTTGAGCATCATCATATCCTATGTAAAACAAACTTTCTAGAAAATCGTCTCCTAATGAATCTTGTTCTTTGGGAGGATTTTTTCTTTCAATTCTTTGTTGAATTAAAGTTACCATCTTTTTAGCTTCTTCTTGGGTTTGTTGATAATTTGGGGTTGAACCAAAACAAATGTCTGCTAAAACCTCCATTTCTCTTTGCGATAAACAAGACTGTAGCCCATCTCTAATTATTTCAAAAGTACCATAATAGTAATTTCCGGTAATTGGCTTTAATTTGTTTCTATAATCGATAATTTGATTATTCCCGTTTAAAACAAGATTCAACATTATCCAGTATCTATTAAACATACCAACATAAACAGATTTGTATTTGTTATCAATCTCTTTATCTGATAGATCAAGCATTTTTCTAAAAATTTTTACTTGATCGTTAATTTTAGAATAAATTTCTTCTCTCCATAATACTGTTGGATTTTGAAGCATCGAATAAATAGTTCCTAAACTTAACTTAAGAAATACAATAAAAGTATTTCTATACGGAGGTGAGATTAAATCAAAAGGTTCTTTTCCTTCTGTTACCATTAGTGGAGGATTATTTGCGATCAAAGGGGGTAACTCTAACAATTGTTGTTTTGGTTGATATGGTATTTTTATTCCTTCCATTATTAATGTTTTAATTATAAAAAATTTTAATTCAAAACACAATGTTTTTGCTATCATATTTTTATGAAGCTTTTAACTCTTAAACAAGCTAGCCAGTGGGCCGCTGAATATTTTAACAAAAAGATTACTGAGTCAAATATTTCCTACCTTATCCAATACGGAAAAATTAAGAAGTATAAAGAAAATGGTCAAACTTCAGTAGATATTGAAGATTTAAAAAAATATTACTCTTCTTTTTATGGGAAAAGAGAGTTGCTTTGGAAAGAAAAGTTAGGAGAAGATTTAAATTGGGCTTTATCTTTCGATAATTATAAAGAAAAAGAAACAACAAAACATGTCCATCGCCTTCATCCTTATAAAGGAAAATTTATTCCTCAGTTAGTGGAGTATTTTTTAGATAGTCATACTGATAATTTTAAAAAAGTTGTTTTTTTTAAAAAAGGAGATATTGTTTTGGATCCATTTTCTGGTAGTGGGACAACATTGGTCCAAGCTAATGAATTAGGTATTCATTCGATTGGGGTTGATGTTTCTCGATTCAATACTTTAATTTGTGAAGTAAAACTTTTAGATTACGATTTTGCCAAATTAAAAAAAACGATTGATTACTTTAAAAAGATTATAAAAAATTATCCCACCGATAAAAAAATTTTACTCTTTGAAAAAGAATTAGAGCAAAAAATTTTAGCAATAAACAACCAATGCTTTCCCATTAAAAAAAAAGACAACGATTTATTGGGCAAAGAAAAAGAAAAAATCGTTCTAAATTTTTATCACGAACTAATTAAAAAATATAATGTTGATTTAATCAATCCCTCACCAAAAAATTTTTTAGACAAATGGTATTTTAAAAATGTTCGTCAAGAAATAGACTTTGTTTTTAATGAAATTAAAAAAATAAAAGATAGTAAGATTAAAAAAATAATGGCAATTATTTTAAGTCGAACCATAAGATCTTGTCGAGCCACTACCCATTCAGATTTAGCCACTTTGAAAACTCCCCAAATTACACCATATTATTGTTACAAACATAAAAAAATTTGTAAACCTTTAATGACAATTAAGAATTGGTTTTACCGTTATACTGATGATACTTATTATCGTCTAATTGAATTTTCAAAAATAAAAACCAAGGCTTTTTGGACAGTGATTACCGCTGATTCAAGAACCGTAGATATTTTTAACGAAGTAGAAAAGATAAACCAAGATTTTTATTCTTTGCTAAAAAAACAAAAAATTCAAGGTATTTTTACCTCGCCACCTTATGTTGGTCAGATTGATTATCATGAACAGCACGCTTACTCTTATGATCTTTTTGGGTTTGAAAGAAAAGATGAATTAGAAATCGGCCCTCTTTATAAAGGTCAAGGAGAAGAAGCAAGAAAATCATATATTGAGGGTATTTCTCAGGTGCTTATTAATTGCAGAAAGTATTTAGTTGATGATCCGGATATTTTTTTGGTAGCCAATGATAAATTTAATCTTTATCCAATAATTGCCGAAAAATCGGGATTGGTTATAGTTAATCAATTCAAAAGACCGGTATTAAATCGTACTGAGCGCGACAAGTCACCTTATTCAGAAATTATTTTTCATCTTAAATATGATAAAAAATAAAAAACATATTGTTGAAACAATTAAAAATTGCTTAAGAAATAAATTTCAAAATTATAAGCCCGAATCAGAGAATATGCCTTTTCATTATCGATTATTAGGTAAAGATAGAATGGCGCTTTTTTCTTTTATTCAATCTTTAAATACTACTTTTGGAACTTCCATTTATGAGCCAGTAGCCAAAGAATTAGCACAACCAAATTTTTCTTTTGTTGAAACCCAATATAAACTGAGTAATAAAATTACTGAGGAAGCGCAAAAAGAAATACAGCGAGTTATTAATGATTTATCAATGGGAAAAAACGTTGATAAACTAGAAGAGATTGAAAGAATAAGAAAAGTCGCTCGAAGTGGTAAAGTAAATTATTTAAAATCAACTAAAGTTGATTTATTTTTAATAGGTAAAGATGAAAAAGTTTATATGTTTGATTTAAAAACAGTTAAACCAAATATTAAAGAGTTTGAATCATATAAAAGAACTCTTCTTGAATGGATTGCTTCATATTTTTATCAATATCCAAAAAGCACAGTTTTTACAATGATTGCTATTCCTTATAATCCCTATGAACCAAAACCGTATGCTCGTTGGACAATGAGAGGAATGCTTGATTTAAAATATGAGGTAAAAGTCGCCGAAGAATTTTGGGATTTTTTGTCCGGTAATGGTACTTATCAAGATTTATTAGATTGTTTTGAAAAAGCAGGAATAGAATTAAGAGATGAAATTGATCAATATTTTGCTCAATTCAAATAAGATAATCGAATATGCCTTTAAAACTTATTACCTTAAACACCGATCACGGCGGAAGACCGATTGAAAAAGTGATTGTGTAAACTTTAAAAGTATTACCCATTGACAAAAGTATTACTTTATGATAAATTTATTACAATTCTATGATTACTACAATTACCACAAAAGGTCAGGTGACGGTGCCGGCAGAAATAAGAAAAATACTTAATATTTCTGTTGGAGATAAGGTTTATTTTACTGAGGTAGAAAAAAAAGAAAGAAAAGTTGTTTTTAAAATCATTCCTCAAGGAGTGGTTGATGAATTAGCTGGTTCTTTATCGACAAAAATAAAAGATAAAAATTTTAAAGAAGTTAGAAAAAAAGCCGGTCAATTATTAGTTCAAAAATATAAAATTAAGTGAAAGAAGTTTTTTTTATTGATACCAATGTTCTTCTTCGGTTTCTTCTTAATGATCATCAAGATTTATCTCCAAAAGCAAAATCAATTTTTTTAAAAGCACAAGAGGGAAAAATAGAAATTTACTTAGATGAAATTGTTGTTGCCGAAGCCGTTTGGACCCTTTCTTCTTATTATCAGATAAAAAAAGAAAAAATTATAGAAACTTTAGAAAAACTTATCAGTCAAAATTGGATAATTAACCCCAGAAAAAAATTAATTCTTGAGGCTTTGTTATTATATAAATCAAAAAATATTCATTATATAGACGCTTGGATTTTTGTTGTTAATAAAAATATCAAAACTAAATTATTTACTTTTGATAAAAATTTAGCCAAATTAACTAAAAAAATTTAATACTACGGTTACCTCTCCTTTTATTTCTTCTCTTTCTTTTAAAGTTTCTAAAACTTCATCTATTTTGCCTCTTATAAACTCCTCAAAAACCTTAGTCATTTCCCGGGCGATTGAGATTTGAGTTTTGGGGTTAATTTGAAAAATAATCTCTAAAGTTTCAATTAGTCTTTGGGGTGATTCAAAAAAAATAATTGTTGGTTTTTCTTTTTGGATTTTAAAATTAAAAAGTTCTTTAAAAATCTTTCTTTTTTCACTTGGTTTTTTTGGCAAAAAACCAAAAAATAAAAATGGTTGGGGTGGAAGCCCAGAAGTTATCAAAGCCGTTAAAATCGATGAAGGACCAGGAATTGGGATAATTTTTACCCCATTTTTTATTGCTTGTTTGACTAAAAAAAATCCAGGATCGGAAATAACTGGTGTTCCGGCATCAGATATCAAAGCCAAATTTTTTCCCGACAAAAGTTTTTCTAAAATATAAGGGACAATTTGTAATTGATTTTCATCAGATAAATGAATTAATGGCTTTTCAATTTGGTAATGAAAAAGTAAAATTTTTGCTTTATCGGTTGACTCGCGAATTATCTCATCAACCATTTTTAAAATTTTTATTGCCCGAAAAGTAATATCTTCTAAATTACCAATTGGGGTTGAGATAAGATAAAGATTGCCTTTCATAGTTTAAATTTTTAAAGAAGCAAACTTTAAATTGGGAATTAACTTAAAATGTTTTTGGTTTTTAGTTAAAAGAAAAGCATCTAAATAAAGACAGGTGGCGGCAATTAAAATGTCTGATGTATCAATATAGCGGTAAAGTTTTTTTTGAAAATTTAATGAAGCCGCAATCTTGGCAATGGTTTCATTTAATTCTTGAATATAAAAACGTTCAAATAATTTTTCACTCTCCTGATAAAGATCTTTTTTATCGATATCAATTCCTGAAAAATATTCAAAAACAGTAATCACGGAAAGATAAAGTTTTGTCCGGCTTCTTTTTTGAAGTTTTAAATACTCTTCTAAAGTCTCATCGCCTTTTTTAACAAAATCAATTATGATATTGGTGTCGACAACGATTATTTCATCCGCCATAGTCTAATGTTTTTTAAATATTTTTTTTCACGAGCAATTATTTTTTCATCTTCATAGGGAAAATAAACATTTTTCCCTTTAAGCCGGCCCTTCATTTTCTCTAAAACCTCATCCACATCTTCAATCACCGGCTTTTCACCGGGAAAGATTTTAGCAACAATTCGATTTCTTTTTTTAATCATCACCTCACCATTATAAACATTGACCCAATTTAAAAGCTCAAACCATTTATTTCTTGCCTCCGTTGCGGAAACAATTTTGATGTTTGCCATATATGTACATTTTAGCCGTTTTGAACATAATTGTCAAATGAGAATTAAAATATAGCCAATTATCATCAAAGTTGCTCCCAAAATTATTTTCAAACTAAAACCTTCCTTTAAAATAAAAATAGAAAAAAAGACCGCAAATAAAGGATAAAATAAACCTGAAAGGGAAAGAATAAATAAAGATTTACCTTTAATATAACCGATGGTTAAAAGAACCTCGCCTAAAAAAACAAATAAAAACGAGTAAAGAAAAAGGTAAAAAAAATTTTGAGAAGAAAGAAGTGTTTTTATCTCTGATCTAGTAAGAAAAATTGTTGGTAGAGAAATTATTCCACTAAATACTAAAATTAGCAAACCAAAAGCTATTGCTCCGCTTAATCCTAAAGAAAGTAAAGAAAGAGGTAATGGCGGCGTCTTTTCTAAAAATTTTTTTAAAACTACCGCGCCTAAAGCATAAGAAAGTTGAGCTAAGATGGCAAAAAAGTATCCTATCATTTTTGATTTTAAAACTAACTCTTTTTTTTAATTTTATACTATATAATTTAAAAAGAAAAATGAAAATCTCCATCATCACTCTTTTTCCCAAAATGATTGCCTCATTTTTTGAGGAAAGTATTGTTAAAAAAGCCAAAGAAAAAGGATTGGTTGAGATAAAACTTGTTAATCTTCGCGATTTTGCTTTGGATTCGTATGGGACGGTTGATGACCGACCATATGGGGGCGGGGCAGGAATGGTATTAAGAGTTGATGTGCTGTATCAGGCTATATTAAAAATCAAAAATCAAAAATCAAAATTACATCTTAAACATCAAAAAGAGAAAATCATTCTTACTTCTCCAAAAGGGAAAATATTTAACCAAGAAAAGGCGAAAGAGTATGCAAAATTAGATCATTTAGTTATTATCTGTGGTCATTATGAGGGAGTAGATGAGAGGGTTTTGAATTTTGTTGATGAGGAAGTGTCTTTAGGTGATTTTGTAATGACGGGGGGGGAAATCGCAGCAGCAGCGATTACCGATGCCGTTTGTCGCCTAATCCCTGGGGTTTTGAAAAAGGAAAAAGCAACAGAAATAGAAAGTTTTTTTGAAGTTTCTATTGATAAGTTAATTGAGGTTGTTGGTGAAGATGAGATTTTAAAAAAACTAAAAGAAAAAGGAGTAAAAAAAATAAAACTTTTAGAATACCCTCAATATACAAGACCAGAGGATTTTTTGGGTTTTAAAGTGCCAAAGATTTTGCTTTCTGGCAATCACAAAGAAATAGAAATTTGGCGGTTGAAAAAAGCCTATGAGGAGACAAGAAAAAAAAGAAAAGATTTACTGATAAAATAGTATGATGACAATTAAGAATTTTGCAGAAGCTAAACAGTTTTTCTACTCCCATATCCCCCGTGGAGTTAAACAAAAATTTCCCGGCGCTTTAGGTTTAGAAAGAGCCAGATATTTTTTAAAGCTTATTGATAATCCTCAAAATAAAATAAAAATCATTCATATTGCTGGGACATCAGGCAAAGGCTCAACTGCTTATCTAACCAGTCTTATCCTTAAAGCTTTAGGGTTTAAAGTCGGTCTTCATATTTCTCCTCATCTTTTAGATTTAAGAGAAAGATTTCAAATCAACAATCAGTTAATCAATAAAGAAAAGCTTTGCTTTTATTTAAATAAACTTATCCCTTATATTGAAAAGGTAAAAAAATCAAGGTTTGGCCACCAAGTTATTTTGAGGTTTTAGTTGTTTTGGCTTTTTTAATTTTTTTTGAAGAAAAAGTCGATTATGCGGTTATTGAAACGGGTTTGGGTGGCTTATATGACGCAACCAATACTATTACCAATAAAAATAAAGTAGTTATCCTAACAAAAATCGGTTTTGATCACAAAAAAATTTTGGGAAAAAAATTAAAAGAAATTGCTTTTCATAAAGCTCAATCATTCAAAAACAAAATACTACTTTCTCAATTTGGCAAAAACCATCGGCTAGAAAAATAATTAACCAAATAGCCAAAGAAAAACAAGCTAAAGTTTATTATCTTAAAAAAGACACTAATTTTAAAAATATTATCATCAATAAAACAAAAATAATTTTTGATTTTAATTTTTTAGACACCAGGATAAAAAAATTAGAAATCGGGCTAACCGGCTCTTTTCAAGCGGAAAACAGCAGCCTTTCTTTAGCCGCTGTTCTTTTTTTAAGTAGACGCGATGGTTTTACTTTTAATATTGAAAAAATAAAGAAGGCATTAAAAAAAGCTTATTTCCCCGGTCGATTTGAGACTTTTGAAGTAAATAAAAAAACTCTTATTATTGACGGCGCTCATAATCCTCAAAAGATGGCCAATTTTATCAAAAACCTTAAAAAAATTTATCCGCAAAAAAAATTTGTTTTTTTAATCGCTTTCAAAAAAGGAAAAGACTATCATAAAATGCTAAAATATATTATTCCCCTTGCCTCTCAAATAATTATCACCCAATTTTTTATTAACAATCAAGATTTAATTCACCTTTCTGAAGAACCAGAAGCGATTGTTAAAATTCTTCAAAAAGAAAATTTTTATCAATATCAAGTAATTAAAGATCTAAAAAATGCTTTAAAGTTCGCATTAGATCAAAAAGATCAACCGAGTGTTGTTACTGGATCTTTATATTCGATTTCTGAGATATATTCAACTCTTAAAACAATTGATAAGCTCTTCTTGCGTCATCAATAATTGTTTTATTAAAATCAAAAACAATCACCCCTTCTTTATTTTGCTTTAAATTTTTCAAACAACCATAAAAAGGCAGACAAACTTGGGTGCTGCCGGCTAAAACATCAAAATTATTTTTTCCAGAAGATACCTTATTTCCTTCAAATCCAAAAGGAACCAGTTTTTGCTTTTTGTGGGTAAGAATAATTTTCCCATTTTTATTAATAAAAAAGGTTTGATTAAAATAATGGTTTTTTTCTTTGATAATAAAACTGCCAGGAATAATATTAATTGAATATCTTTTTGCCTGATGACAAAAGCAGTTGATGATTTGAGAAAAAAATTTGGTAGTTATTTTCTCAATTTCTTTACTGGAATAATAATCAAGCGGGCCAAACCAAAAATCTTCAGGAAAACAAATAAGTTTACTGTTTTCTTTTTTTGCTTTTTTAATAAAATCAATTACCCGGTTTGAAATTGCGGAAAAATCTTGTCTTATTTTTGTCTCAAACTGAATTAAGGCGATTTTCATGAGGGCTATTATAACAAGCTAATTTTTATATATTTTTTATAATTTTTTAAATCGCGTCAAATCAAGAAAAAATTGGGCTTGACAAAGTTTAAAATCTTTCTTTAAATCGGTTTAAATTTTTATTACAAATTTAATTATGAAAAATAAAAAGGGTAACATTTTTCTTTTGGTTATTTTGTTAGGTTTATTAACTTTTTCCACTGCTTCTTATGTTGGGGTAAAATACTTTAAAGAAAAAAAGGCGGCAAAAGTTTCTTATCAAAAAAGCCGAAGCTAAAGCGATTTTAGCAAAAATTCTTAAATCTTATTCTCCAGCAGAGTAAAAAATTATTTATAAATCTCTCGCCGATGGCCAACACGTAGAATTACAACATTATTTTTATCAATATCAAAAATAATTCGGTAATTGCCAACCCGAAAACGATAGGTTCCGATAGCTGGGTTAATTAATTTTTTTGCATATTTAAAAGGAGACAAAGAAAAATGCTCTAATTTTTTCTTTATTCGTTTTTTAGCCACCGGATCAAGTTTTTTAATGTCATCAAAAGCAGTTTTTGTGTAAACAAGCGAGTATTTCATTAATTAAATATTACCAAAAACCTGATTATGAGTAAAAAAATCACCCGATTCGTACTCTTTTCTTGCTTTTTTAATACTTTTTAGATATTTTTTATTGGTTAAGGCTAAAAGATCTTCAAATAAATCAATGTTTACTAAAGCTGCTTTAATTTGATTTTTTTTTGCCACCAAAAGATAATCTCTTTTTTTAGTTATTTCTTTTAAAGTATCAGCTAAGTTGTTTCTTAAAATAGTGGTGGTAATAACATTCATACATTTTAATTGTACAAAATAAATGTTATTTTTGTCAATTTTAAACTTTTGGTTTTATCTGTCTTCTTTTAATTTTATTGATTGAGTACATTATTCTTTTGTGAAGATCAATATTTTTAATCCGGGCAAAACGAAGGATAGCAACCAGAATATCACCCAACTCTTGATCATATCGCTCATCTTTTTGAGCGGCAATATTTAAAGGTTTTTTTCCATGAGCCGCTAAATAAGCGCGCGCCATCTCACCAATTTCCTCAACCAAAGACAAAATCAAAATCGAGCCAAACTCTTTTGACTCTTTCCATTGTCTATCAATATCTTCAAGCTTTTTATAGTAATATCCAAAAAGAGAACGAATTTTTCTGGCTTTTTTAGGAATTTTCATAATAATATTTTAACATTTTTTATCTTCTTTTTAAAAAAAGAAGTTGTACCAGAATAAAATAAGAAGCAATAATAAAAAACATCATCAAACTAAAATCTTGTTGTAAACCAAAATTGTTTTTCAAAAAATGGCCAAAAAAAGTTGACTCACGAGGAAGAAAAGCTAGTTTGATTGGCAAAATATTTTTTAAGTTGATATCAAAGTAAATCTCCAAAAGCTCAGTTACTCCATTTTTTACCAAAGAGGCGCCAAGAAGGATGATTAAAAACTCAGTTAATTTATAAACTTTATTGATTGAAAATTTCAAAAAACCAAAATAAGTGAAAATTCCAAAAACAAAAGAAACAAAAAAACCCAAAATTAAACCAAGAAGATTTTCAATAAATTTAAAAAAAAGAGAGGTGGTGGCGGTAAATAAAGCAATCTCAAAACCTTCTCGGACAACAAAAAAAATAATCGTTAAAAATAAAGAAAGATCAAAAATGTTTTGTTGAAGTTTTTGATGACTTTTAATTATAGCTTTTGATCGATTTAAAATAAAAAAATTATGAAGAGAAAAAACGACATAGGCAATAAAAAATCCAGAGAAAATCATTAAATAAGATTCTAAAATTTCGGCATTTTTTTCTGTCAATATCCTTGAGGCTTGTTGAGAAAAAAGAAAAACAAAAATTGGTAAACCAATAGCTATCATTATTCCAATTAAGCTTGCAAAAACAATTTCTTTCTCTCTTTTTATGTTTAGTTTCTTAGAAATTCCCAAAAAAACTCCCACAATTAAAAAAACCTCCAAATACTCGCGAAGACTGATAATAAATGTGCTCACCATTTTATTCTTGACAAATTATTAAACTTTTGTTTTAATTTAACTATTACTAATTTTATAATAGTTAGCTTATGAAAGTCAACAAAATTTCTCCAAAAACATTTTCATCAAAAATTTTTCAAATGAAAGGCATTTCCAAAAAAACCGTTGAGGAGCATCTAAAACTTTATCAAGGCTATGTTAACAAATACAATGAAATCCAAGAAAAATTGACTGCTTTAACTGATGATGATTTTTCAAAAGCTAACCAAGTTTATTCAACAATTCGCGCCCTTAAAACCGAGCTTTCTTTTGCTTGGGGAGGAGTCGTCAATCATGAAATTTATTTTGGCCACTTAGGAGGAAAAGGGGGTAAACCATCGTCTAATTTACTAAAACAAATTGAAAAAGACTTTGGCTCTTTTGAAAGTTATAAAAAAGATTTAAAAGCAACTGGTATTGCCGCCCGTGGTTGGGTCTGGACGGCTTGGAATGAAAAAGAAGAACGTCTTTTTAATTATTTGGGCGATGCCCAAAATACTTTTCCTGTCTGGTACGCAAAACCGATTTTGGCTTTAGACACTTACGAACATGCTTATTTTATTGACTATGGTGTTAATCGCGCTTCATATATTGATGCTTTTTTTGAGAATTTAGATTGGCAGGTGATTGAAGAAAACTTTAAAGAGGCTACCTCTAAATGTTATTGCCAAGATGATGAGGAATGTGGTGAGTGTTAAAAAGCTTTTTTACCGATAAAAAATTGGTTTTTCGGTGGTTGGAAGGACTAAGCTTAGGCGGCGAGTTTTTTTATTAACTCTTTCGATATAAACTGAGATTTTTTTGCCAATTTCTATTTTTTCATCACCTTTAAGTTTACTGGCATGAATTAATCCCTCAACCCCAGGCTCCAAGCGAATAAAATAACCATATTTCTCTTTTCTTACTACCTCTCCCTCAATTAATTTATCTTTTGGATATTTTTCTTCAATTTTTTCCCAAGGATCAGGAGTTAGCCGTTTAATTGAAAGATTAAGTTTTAGGTCTTTTTCATTTTTTTCAACCACGACAACATCGATCACATCGCCCACCTTAACAAATAAAGAAGGATTGGTAACTTTTTCCCAAGAAATTTCCGAAATATGAACCAACCCCTCAACCCCATCAACTTCAGAAAAAATTCCAAAATTGGAAATATTTATCACTTTAGCTTTATATTTTTCGCCTTCTTTTATTTGGTCGAATTTTTCTTTTAGTTTTTTTTGTGAAACGCCGGAAACCGCTGCTTTTTGAGAAACAACTAAACGATTTTTTGATTTGTCAACCTCTAATATTTTTACTTTAATCTGTTGTCCTTCTAATTTTTCTGGCTCTTTAATATATGACTCAATTAATTGAATGGTGGGAATTACTCCTCGAATTCCCATAAAATCAACAAAAACCCCGCCCTTTCCATATTCACCACAGGCGACCTCAATTAACTCTTCTTTTTCTTTTTTTTCTTTTAAAATTTCCCATTTTCCTTTATTAAAAAAATTACGAAGAGAAACAACCGGAAAACCATTTTTTGATTCCTCAGCAATAATTTTTACTTTAATTTTATCGCCTTCTTTTAAATAGGGAAGATATAAAGAAATTTCATCAAGTTCTTTATCACCTAAAACCGCTGGTGCTTTAGCCCCAATATCAAATAAAATTCTTTTTTTAGACAAAGAAATAATTTCTGCTTCTACTTCATCATTTTTTTTAATTTTTTTAGGGGCGTTTTTAGATAAAAGAGCCGCCATTAAATCTTTTTTTGTTTTTTTTTGGGTATTATTCATCGGTTTAAACTCTCCTTTTGCTTAAGAATTAAAATTCTACCAAAAGAAAATTAAAAAAACAACTTGTTTTTTTTATCTTTTTTTGATATATTATAGGTCGACAATATGGAAAACTACAGTATATCTTTTTGGATTAAAAAATTTATCGACTATCTTAAACAACAAAATAAGTCTCAGTTTACTCAAATTGCCTATAAAAAAGATTTGGAACAGTTTAGTGGTTTTTTAATCTCAAAAGAAATTATTGATGTAAGAGAAATTAAAAAAGAGGATATTGATTCTTTTATTAAAAAACTTCTTTCGGAAAATTATACTAAAAAATCAGCTTCAAGAAAACTTAATTCCATTCGTACTTTTTTTCGTTTTTTAAAAAATGAGGGGGTAATTAACGTTAATCCTGCGCTTGAAGTATCTCACCCAAAATATACCCAACCTCAACCACGAGTTTTTTCTCAGTTAGAATATCGTGCCATTCGGGATGTGGCTAAAAAAGATCTCCGCACTTATGCGCTTGTGGAAATCTTGCTTCAAACCGGAATAAAAATTGGGGAGTTGGCCAACTTAAAAATAGAAAACATTAATAAGGATTATATCATTGTTCCAGCATATGGAAAAACACCAGCAAGACAATTACCATTAACCCCTTCTTTAAAAAAAGCGCTTAATGAGTATCTAAAATCAAGACCTCAATCAGAAAGCCCTTATCTTTTTATTACCAGAAACCATAAACCTCTTCTTATTAGAAACATTCGTCAAATTATTGATCGCTGCTTTCAACAGGTGGGAATTGAAAACGCCACCGTTAACGATTTTCGAAATACTTTTATTGCTTATCAACTACAAAAAGGGGTTTCAATTGAATATGTAGCAAAAATTGTTGGTCATAAAAGACTTTCTTCAACGGAACGTTTTTTAGAGTTAGTAAATCCATCAAGTGAAAAAAAGGAAAAAATAGAAGAGCTTTAAAAAACATATTTATAAAAATCCGTATAAAATCCTCTTGACAATCTTCACAAAAACGTTTATTATTTGTGGATAAGTTATCCACATTTTATAAACATATGTTAAGCGAGCTGTGGAATCAATTAACCACCTCTTTTTTTGAACCAAAATCAAATAAAGAAAAACCACCAATTATCTACTCAATTCTTAAACAAACAAAGCTTATTGAACTCACTGAGTCAAGGGCGATTGTTGAATGCGAAAATCCCGGAGTAAAAATTTTTTTAGACAAAAAAATTTCTGATATTGAAAGTCGCTTTTTTTTAATAGTTAAGAAAAAGATAAAAATAGAGTTTGTTGTCGCTGAAAAAAAAATTAAAAAAAACCCGCCTCTTTTTACTTACCAACCGAAAACAGAAGATCTTTTAATTAAATCTAGCCTCTCAGTAAAATACAGTTTTGATAACTTTGCTGTTTCATCAACCAATCAAGTGGCTTATGCGGCTGCTCAAGCGGTGGTTAAAAATCCTGGAAAAAACTATAATCCTTTATTTATATATGGAGGTGTTGGGGTGGGAAAAACCCATTTAGCACAGGCAATCGGACGAAAAATTTTAGAAAACGACCTTAAAAAAAAAGTTTTTTTTTGCCCAGGTGATCTTTTTATTAATGAACTTATTGAATCAATTCAAGAAAAAACTACCCAAAAATTTAGAAAAAAATACCGTCATCTTGATGTTTTAATTGTTGATGATATTCAGTTTATCGCTGGAAAAGAGCGGGTCCAAGAAGATTTTTTTCATACCTTCAACAGCATTGTTTCTGCTGGTGGTCAAATTATCTTAACTTCTGATCGACCTCCAAACGAAATTAAAAAACTTGAAGACCGTCTTCGTTCACGTTTTCTTGGTGGTTTAACGGTTGATATCCAGCCGCCTGATTTCGAGCTAAGAACTGCTATTCTTCTTATTAAAGCAAGAGAAAAGGGAATATTAATCGATATTGAGGCGGCTAAAGTAATTGCTGATCAAATAACCGATTGTCGCGCCTTGGAGGGGACACTTTTGACTATTTATGCTAATTTTTTTGTAAAAGAAAAAAAGGAAAAAATTGATCTATCTATGGTTGATGAATATTTTTCCAATCAACAAAAAAACAATCAAAAAAAAATTTCTCCTGATGATGTTTTAAAAACTGTTTGTTCTTATTATAATCTTAAACCATCACAAATAAAAAGCTCAACACGCGTTTCCAACTTTGTTTTTCCAAGACAACTAATAATGTATATTCTTCGTGAACATCTAAAAATGAAGCAGGAAGAAATTGCTCGATTTTTAAAAAGAAAAGATCATACAACAATCATTCACGGAGTTGAAAAAATAAGACAAATGATTTTAAAAAACCCTTTAATCAAGGAGGAGACCGATGGATTAATAAAAAACATTTTTCAATCAACATAAAATCCACTCGTTATCAACCTTTTTTTTCTTTTTTTTATCTTGTCTTGATTTTTTATTTTAATTTTTATACACTTATACACACAGATTATTACTACTAATTTAATTTAAATATTTTCTTTTTTTTGAAAATGTTAATTAATAAGGACGATTTTTTAAAAAAAATAACTCTAGCTTCACGTTTTACTTCAACTCGTTTCTCAAGTAACGTTTTACTTTCTGGTGTTTTTTTAAAAAAAGAAAAACAAACTCTTCATTTTTATGCTACTAATTTAAATTATTATTATCACTCGTTTATAAAAGTAGAAGAAGATGGGGAGGATTTTGAAATCGTTTTAGAACCAAAAAAAATTATTGACTTTTTATCTTTTTTTTCTGTCAATAAAATTGATTTTGCCGTTGAAAAAACAAAAGTTATTATTAGTCATGATAAAAATCGGGGAGAATTTCCTTTATATCCAAAAGAGGATTTTCCTCTACCACCAAAAATTGAAGAAAAAAAACAAAAAATAAAAACAAGCTTTTTAAAAGAAAGTTTTCCTTTAGTTTTATTTGCTTGTTCTAATGATGAGACGCGACCAGTTTTAACTGGAGTTAATTTTTCTACTGATGAAGAGAATCTTGTTTTGGTTGGAACCGACGGATTTAGACTTTCACTTTTAAAAACAAAAAAAGAGATTAATCTTTCTAATGTAATTGTCGATAGTGGATTTTTGAACGAGGTTTTGTATTTTATTGATAAAGAAGAAGAGGTTGTTTTTTCTTATTCAGAAAAGGAAAAAATGATTTATTTTCAAATTGAAGAGAACGATCTTTATAGTCGGATAATTGAAGGAGACTATCCTCCTTTTGAAAAAGTAATTCCCGCCCAAGAAGGAAAAACAAAAGTTTTTGTTGATAAAGAAAGTTTTTTAAGAAATTTAAAACTTATTAGCGTTTTCACTCGTGATTTTTCTAACGTGGTAATTTTTGATATAAAAAAAGACGGGGTCTATCTTCGACCGAAAACCGAAGAAGAAAAAAATAATAATCAAGCTTTTTTAGAAGCGCAAGTGAGGGGAGAAGAGTTAAAAGTCGCTTTTAACCATAAGTTTTTAATAGACTTTTTAAATCATTTTAAACAAAAAGAGCTATTTTTTGAGATTATACGACCCGACGCCCCAGTTGTTTTTAAAGATCAAGAAAAAGACAATTTTCTTCACATTATTATGCCTGTAAGAATTCAAGAGTAAAAAATATGGAAAAATACGTTTTAGACACTAACATTTTTTTTAATATGTCAGCGGGAATAAACCTAGGTCAAAAGACTGAAGAAGTGGTTATTAATTTAACAGAAATCATTAAAAAACTAAAAGAAAAAAATAAAGCGGATTTTTTTGTTCCGCCGACAATCATTGATGAGTTTTTAAGTTTTTTTGAGAATAAAAACCAACCGTTTTTAAAGGAGTTTATTAGTTTTTTAACAATAAAAAGCCCAAAAATTGATAAGATAAACTTTCCTAGCAGGATTTTTTATCTTTTGATTGAAGATATTCGCTCTCGTCATTTTCGCGGTTTAAACATTGCCGAAGAAGAAATAAAAAACGCGGCTAAAAAATTTTTATTAATTAATAAGAAACTTTCGGAAAAAGAGTTTCAAATTAAATTAGGGGAAACAATTCGGAAATTTAGAGAGCGCTTTAGACAGGCGACTCGTTTTGGTTTTTTAGATAGTGTCGCTGATTTGGATCTAGTTGTTTTAGCCAATGAAATTGATGGTTATTTAGTTTCAACCGACGAAGGAGTAATTAAATGGGTAAAAATATTTGGGGCAAAGATTATACCGGCTGAGGTTTGGGTGATACGGATGAAACATCTTTTGGAGGAGTAATTATTTCGTTTTTATCTTCAGGTAATAAACTTAAAAAGAAATCAGCAATTTTATCAGTAATGGTTTTATGGGGTTTTTCTTGAAAAATTAAATGTTGAACTAAAAGATTAAAAACTTTTTGTTTTACTTCTTTATTAGGAAGAGTAAGGTATAAATGATAAAAAAAAGGCGGTTGACTAACGATGGTTAAAGTATCAAAACCAAAACGCTGACCAAAATAAAAATGAGAAAGATTTTCCCAAGAAGCAATTACTCCAGCCGACTCGATTCCAAAAGTAGTAATTTTATTTTCAACTTCTGGCGGCGGAGTAATAGTGAGAGTATAAAAAAGAAAAAGAATTGCCCAAATCGGAAGAAGAAGGACTTTGTCGCCAAAAAAGAAAACAATTAAAGAAAGAAGAAGGGTAAGAGCAAGATAAAAACGCAAAATTATTTTTGATTGTTTTTTATAAGGACGAAGGGGGGCCTTCCAGGAAAAAAGTACCTGGGGATTTTCAACTTTTTCCATACAATTTTATTTTCCAACTTTTTTTTGAAAAAGTCAAATTGGAAATTATTTAATTATTACCTCATAAAGCGGCCCTCTGATTTGAATATCAGCCGGCGCTCGAGCATTAAACCAGTCTTTAAATTCTTTACCATCAAAAGAAACACTACCGCCATCTCCAGAAAAAGAAACCGAGGTTGTTTTTCCGTAAGAAAAATCAACTCCTAAGGAAACGTTGTTTATTCGATTAAAAGGAGTCACACCTCTTTTTCTTAATTCTTCTTTAACTTTTTCTTCATTCCAAACATCACCACCGGCATCAACTTGATAAAGATGAGAAGAGGTTGAGGGATCAGTTCGGGCTAAAAGAATAGTGTTGACAATATCGGCCACCTCTTCCGATTTAAGCCAAGCGGTTTTATTGTAAGATGCTCTTGATCCCCAGTTGCAATAAAAAATCGGCGAATCCTTATCATAGGCTTTGGCAAAAAGATCAGAAAAACTACCAATATCGCCGGCTGCGTCACGACTATTTTTTGTCCAGGGCGTTGCCGACCAACCAATATCAGAAGAGGAAAAAATATAACCGCCGTGGGTAGAAGAGTACCAAGCTTTAATAATTTGCCCATCTTTTTTAATTACTTTTCCGGCGGTCTCATTAACCGCTTGTTCCCAAAAACCACCTTTTGGATCGGGCTTAAAGACCTGACAACTTTCAGTAGCGCAAATACTTTTTTCGCCGTTTCTGGTATAAGCTAAAGCATAGGAGCGGGCGGCAATCGCTTGGGCTTTTAAAGCAGAAAAACCATCACTCCCCCAGCTTTCTGGCACCTCATAAATTCTTTTAACATAGTCGTCTAAAGAGAACTCTCCGTATCCTTCAACCTTTATTTTTATATTAGTATCCATAGTTTCTAAACCGTCAAAATTATAATAAGCTCGTAAAATTTCCTCTTCATTTTGACCATTTTTTGCTCTTCCATAAGCCCCCCATTGATTTAATCCCACTCGATTTGGGACGCCAAAAGTAAAAAAACCAAATCGGGGAGAAAAACCAGGATCACGAAAATCTCCATTTCGCGGATCAAAATCAGGTTTGCAACCATAACTGATGGCGGCTGAACGAGGAATATATATACTGGCAAACTTTTTAGCAATTAGTTCTTGCTGTTTAGCGGTTAACTGAGCGATTTTGTTTTGGATTTGGCTTATTTCTTCACCTAATTTTTGAGAAAGAGCGTCTAACTGTTGATTTAGTGATAACATTTGTTTTTTTTCTTCCTCCAAACTTTTCTTTTTTTCCTCAAGATTTTTGATATACAAAACGATTTTGATAATGGTATTTTTATCTTCATCAACCACTGATTTTTGATAGAAAAAGTTTTCTAAAGACGAGGAAAGATTTTTAGCAACAAAAAGATTAATTAAAGAAAACGAAGCTTTGGAGAGATTTTTGTAATAAGAACGCGCCCTTTCATTTAAAAGATTTTTTTGGAAGCTTAAGACTTCTTCTCCTTTTTTCACCTCAGCTTCTTTTTTAACAATTTCTTCGTTAATTAAATTGATTCTTTGTCTAATCGAAGAGAGTTGTTCTTTGGTTTTTTGAAGATTAGCCTGTTTATCATTTAATTGTTGATTAAGACTAATGATTTCGTTTCTTATTTGATTAATCTGATCATCTAAACTTTGACTATTGATTTTGCCAATAAAGACAAAAACCAAAAGAAAAATTAAAATAAAAATAAAAACTCGTCTCATAAATTAATTTTATCATCTATTTGAGGTGGTTAAATTAAAGTAGTAAAAATATTTTCAAGTTGTTTCTTATTAGTCTGATAAATATTTTTTTGCCATTTGTTTT
>Ga0308411_10000427_pt1 | contig 27353 bp, 23 predicted proteins | sample HotsprottomLayer_2_FD_203530 | JGI IMG/M metagenome (GOLD analysis project Ga0308411, IMG submission 203530) | Hot spring phototrophic mat microbial communities from Octopus Spring, Yellowstone National Park, Wyoming, United States -... | ecosystem: Environmental > Aquatic > Thermal springs >... | reverse complement strand
TGGCCGAAAGACGGCGTCCAAGTAGCCCAGAGCCCGTTCCCGCCGCCTAACCCCTGGCCGAAAGACGGCGTCCAGGTAGCCCAGAGCCCGTTCCCGCCGCCCAACCCCTGGCCGAAGGATGGCGTCTTTGCGTCATAGCGCCGCGTTTGGGAGGGCAGCCACAAAAGGAAATTTCGCCGCAAGCTTCCAGGCAAGCGATCTCTGGGCGTGACATGCCGCTTCGGGTCGGATAGACTATCGGAGCGGCATGTTTTATTTCTGGCTGGTGACAGGCGCGATAGGCATCTTTCTCCAGGCCCTGCTCCTGGGCAGAATGGTGCGGCGGCGGGCCTACAAGGATTACGCGTTTCTGTTCGCCTACGGATGCGTGCTGCTTGTGACAAGCGCCCTCGAAGCGGATGCCTTCCTTTTCAATCGCCCGCGCATCGGCGTTCCCTCTTCGTACTATTGGGTTGCCGATGCTCTGCGCCAGACCCTCCTCTATTTGGTTGTCACCGAACTGTGGAGCCGCACCAAGGCAAGTCGAAAAAACTCAACAAGGTTGCATGGGGTTTTCATAGCCGGTTCACTCCTGTATATCGGGCTGTCGTTCTACTTCACTTACGACCGGTCATTCAGTTTTTGGATGACCCAGTTCAGCCGCAACCTGGGCTTCCTGGCCGTAGTTCTGAACTTGGTGTTGTGGGCGGCCCTCATGACGCGGAAGACGCAAGATAAGATCCCGTTGATGATCAGCGGCGGCATGGGAATCCAGATGGCGGGCAAAGCGGTCGGCCATTCGCTGCGGCAGATGTCTCCGCTTCTCGTGACCTCCGGAGACCTAATCCTCGTATTCTCCCACCTGATTTGCCTGTGGTTCTGGTGGCAGGCCTTCGCAGCATACCCGCCGGCCCCTGCGCAAAGCAGCGTGTCAAGCGCCGCCTCCACCGCGCAGGATTAGGAACCCTTGATCACAATGCCCAATTCGCGCAGTTGAGACGCCGGCACGGGAGACGGCGCGTCGCACATCAGGTCGGTCCCGCGGGCCGTCTTCGGGAAAGGAATGACATCCCGTATGGAATTCTCCCCCGCCAGGATCATCACCAGGCGGTCCAGCCCCAGCGCGATGCCGCCGTGCGGCGGCGCGCCGTATTCGAGCGCCGTCAGCAAGAAGCCAAACCGCCGCCGCGCTTCCTCCTCGCTGAAACCAAGCGCGGCAAAAACCTTAGACTGCACGTCCCGCCGGTGAATTCGGATGGACCCCGAGCCCAGCTCCACGCCGTTCAGCACCAGGTCGTAAGACTTGGCGCGGCAGGAGGACGGGTCCGACGTCAACTTGTCCAGATCTTCGTCATGGACCGAAGTGAACGGATGGTGTGCCGCATCCCAGCGCCGCTCATCTTCGTTCCATTCGAACATCGGGAAGTCCACAACCCACAAAAATTGAAAGTTCCGCGGGTCCAGCAGCTTGTGCCGGTCGTTGTACTTCTGGGCGGCGAACAGGCGCAACTGTCCGCACGCCGTCAGAACGGCTTCCTCCGGCCGGTGGCCCTTAGCAGGCGAGAGCCAGCCCGCCAGCAGCAGCAGGTCATCCGGCCCCGCGCCGGTCCGCTCCCGAACGGCGGCCATCGCCGCGGGAAAATCCCGCTCCAGGCGCTTGACGTCATCATAAACGCGCAGCCCGCGCTCTTCCCCGAAGGCCTTCAGCTCGTCGCGCTCTCTGCGGCTCAATGCGCCCGTGGATGGTATGCGGATAGTCACCAGCGGCAGTCCTTCGGCCGTCAATCCCGCACCGGCGAACAGATCCTCGACCGCGTGGAACGGCGGAATCCGGCAATCCGGCTTGTCGCTGCCGTAGGAACGCATCGCCTGCCGGTAGGTCAACCGCGGAAAGGGGATCTGGACGCTGTACCCTGCAACCTCCGCAATGCGCTGCACCAAAGGCTCGATCACCTCGAAGATGCTCTCCTGTTGCGGAAAGGACATCTCCAGATCGATCTGCGTGAACTCCGGCTGCCGGTCGGCCCTCAAGTCCTCGTCGCGGAAGCAGCGCACGATCTGAAAGTACTTCTCGAAGCCGCTGATCATCAGCAACTGCTTGAACAATTGCGGCGATTGAGGCAGCGCATAGAACGACCCGCGCTGCACCCGGCTGGGAACCAGAAAGTCCCGGGCGCCCTCCGGCGTCGACCGCGTCAGAAAGGGAGTCTCGATCTCCAGAAACCCCATGCGCGTGAGCGTCTCGCGGGCGGCAAACGTAATCTGGGAACGCAGGATAATGTTGCGCTGCATGTGAGGCCGCCGCAAATCCACATAGCGGTACTTGAGGCGCACATCCTCACTGACGTCCACGTTCTCCTCCATGGGAAAGGGAGGCGTCAAAGACTCGTTGAGGATCCAGATCCGGCTGCACACCACCTCGATGCCGCCCGTCGGAAGGTTCGGATTCACCGTCTCCGGTGAGCGCAGCGTCACCGTGCCTTCCACCGCGATCACGTACTCGGGACGCAAGCGTTCCGCTCTGGCGTGCACATCCGGCGCGGCGTCTTCGCGGAACACGAGCTGTACGATGCCCGTGCGGTCCCGCAGATGAATGAAAATGATGCCGCCCAAGTCATGACGCCGGTGCACCCAGCCCATCAATACGGCCCGGGAGCCGGCATCCCCCGCGCTGAGCTCGCCGCACATATGGGTGCGCTTAAGGTCCCCGAGAAAATCCAGAGGCGCTTCACTCTGCATGTTCAAACCGTTTCGACTCCAACTCTCGAATAAGTTCTTCTTTGGGCGCGGCCTGCTGCCGTCCGGTGAGCATGTCCTTCAGTTGAAGGCTGCCACTGGCCAGCTCATCCTCACCGATAATCACCGCAAACCGCGCGCCCAGTTTATTGGCCAGTTCCAGCGAACGCTTCAATCTCCCCTCCAGGCCCACCTCCACCGAAAACCCGCGCCGCCTCAACTGCCGGGCCAGCCGCATGGCCTCGCGCGAGGCGGCTTCGCCCAGCGAGGCCACATAGACGTCCAGCGGCGGCGCCCAAACCGCGCGGCCGCTTTCCTCCAGCGTCAGCACCAGGCGGTCCTCGCCGATCGAGAAACCGATCCCCGGCGCCCGCACCTTCGAGCCCAGCATCTCGGCCAAGCCGTCATAGCGCCCTCCGCCCAGCACCGAATTCTGCGCCCCCAGCGCCCCGTGTGTGATCTCAAACGTGGTCCGGGTGTAATAGTCGAGCCCCCGCACCAGCCGCGGCCGCACTTCGAAGCAGATCTCGGCCTCCTTCAGCCCCCTCTGAACCGTCGAGAAATGTTGCTCGCACTCCGCGCAGAGGTGATCCACAATGGCCGGCAGACGGTCGATGACCGGCTGGTCGGCCTCCACCTTGCAGTCCAGCACGCGCAGCGGATTCGTGAAGGCCCGGCGCTGGCAATCCGGGCACAGCCGCGGGGCGGCCGTCTTCAAAGCTTCCTTCAAGCGCTCCACATAGGCCGGCCGGCAGTGGGGGCAACCCACCGAATTGAGCAGTAGAGAGAAGTCCTCCAGACCGGCCGCGCGCAGAATGGCCACCGAAAGTTCGATCACCTCGATATCCACCAGCGGCGATTCCGAGCCGATCGCTTCGGCCCCGATCTGGTAAAACTGCCGGTAGCGTCCTTTCTGCGGCCGCTCCCGCCGGAACATGGGGCCCATGTAGTAAAGCTTCGCCAGCCCGGGCCGTTGGTCCAGACGGTGCTCCAGGTAGGCCCGCAGCACGGAGGCCGTACATTCCGGACGCAGGGTGAGCGAGGATCCGTCCCGGTCCTCGAACGTGTACATCTCTTTGCTTACGATGTCCGTCTCCGCCCCCACTCCTCGGGCGAAAAGCGCCGTTTCCTCCAGAATGGGCGTGCGGATCTCGTGATAGTTGTACACACGGAACAGCCGCCGGGCCGTCTCCTCCAGCCGGTTCCAAACCCCGCTCGACGGGGGCAGGATGTCCCGCGTTCCTTTCACCGCGCGGATCACGGCTGCCCTTCCTTGTAATCGCGCGCGGTTTCCACGTAATGGGCGCAGTTCCGCCGGAAGCGCTCCTTTTCCTCCTCCGAAACGGGCCGTCGGACCTTGGCCGGGATGCCCAGCGCCAGCGACCCCGGCGGGATCTCAGCGCCCTCCGGAACGACCGCGCCTGCCGCAATCACCGCGCCCCGGCCCACCCGCGCCCCGTTCAGAACCACCGCCCCGATGCCGATCAAGCAATCGTCCTCAATGGTGCAGCCGTGCAGCACCGCCCGGTGTCCCACCGTAACCCGGTTCCCCACCACCGTCATGAATTCGCCTTCGTCGACGTGCACCACGCTGTTGTCTTGAATATTCGTCTCTTCGCCGATCCGGATCGAGTTCACGTCCCCGCGCAGCACGGCGTTCGGCCAGATGCTGGAGCGGTCCCCGATCTCGACGTCTCCAATCACCTGCGCGCTGGGATCGATGTAAGCGGATGCGGCAATCCTGGGCGCTATGCCGCGATAGGGGCGAATCATGGATGTTGCTGAGTCCCTTATGTTAACACAGCACGGCCGCCCCTTCCGATACAATTCGGGTTATGAGCCGTGCCGCCATTGCCGCGCTGCTGTGGGTCCTGCCGGTCTTCGGGCAAGAACCGTTCGATCCCCAGGCCTTGATGCAGGTCCAGCGCATCAGCGACCCCCAGCTTTCTCCGGATGGAAAAACGGTGGCGTTTGTCGTCCAACGCGTCGACCTGGAGAACAACCGCCGCCCCGTCCAAATCTACACCGTCCCGCTCGGACTGGGACAACCCCGGCAAATCACCCAAGAGGGCGAAACCAATGAGCGGCCTCGCTGGTCGCCTGACTCCAAGCAGATCGCCTTCGTCTCCGACCGCAGCGGAACTCCGCAGATCTGGCTGATGAACGCCGATGGATCCAACCCCAGGCAGCTCACGCGGATCTCCACCGGCGCTTCCGGCGTCCTGTTCTCCCCCGACGGCAAGCGCCTGGTCTTCACCAGCGAAGTCTACCCCGACTGCCCCGACGACGCCTGCAACCAGCGGCGGCTGGAGGAGGAGAAGGCTTCCAAGATCCGCGCCAGGGTCTACGATTCCCTGCTGTACCGCCACTGGAACCGCTGGCGCACAGCCCGCCGCAAGCACCTGTTCGTCGTCCAAACCGACGGCAGCGGGCTCCGGGACCTTACCCCCGGCAACCGCGACGTCCCACCATTCTCGCTGGGCGGACCGGACGACTACGACATCTCCCCCGACGGCCAGGAGGTCTGTTTCGTGATGAACGCCGACCCGGAGCCCGCCGTCAGCACCAACTCCGACCTGTACGTGGTTCCCATCGCCGGCGGTGATCCGGTCAAGGTGACCGTGAGCCCCGGGGCCGATCAGTCGCCCAAATACTCCCCCGACGGACGTTTCCTCGCCTACCGGACCCAGCTGCGCGCCGGATATGAGAGCGACCGCTGGCGCTTGGCCGTCATGCAACGCGCCACTGGCGAAGCCCGAATCCTGACGGAAAACTTGGACCGCTGGGTGAACAGCTTCGCTTGGTCGCCGGACTCAAGCCAGTTGTTCTTCACCGTTGAGGACCGGGGACGGCAAGGAATCCAGATGGTCCCCGTGGGAGGCGGCGCCGCCCGGGTGGTGGCCTCCGGCGCTTCAACCCTGGACGACATGCAGTTCACCCCCGACGGCAAGACCATGATCTACACCGAGCGCAGCGCCGCGCGCCCGCTGGAAATCTTCCGGGTCTCCTCCAGCGGCGGCGCCGCCACCGCCCTCACCCACCTGAACGACCGCTTGCTCTCCCAGTACGAGCTCAATCCCCCGGAAGAGTTTTGGACGGCAGGCGCCGAGCAGGCCCAGGTGCACAGTTTCTTGCTCAAGCCCCCCGGCTTTCAGCCCAACCGCAAGTATCCCGTGCTTATGCTGATTCACGGCGGTCCCCAAAGCGCCTGGGGGCATAACTGGAGCTACCGCTGGAATGCACAGGTCTTTGCCGCCGCAGGCTACGTCGTGGTGATGCCCAACCCTAGAGGCTCCACCGGCTACGGGCAGAAATTCATCGACGAAATCAATGGCGACTGGGGCGGACGAGCCTATCAAGACCTGATGGCCGTCGCCGACGCCGTAGCGCGGCTGCCTTACGTCGACCCGGACCGCATGGCCGCCGCCGGCGCTTCCTATGGCGGCTACATGGTCAACTGGATCCTGGGCCACACCTCCCGGTTCAAAGCGCTGGTCTCTCACGCCGGCGTCTTTGACCTGCGCAGCAAATTTGGGGAAACCGAGGAGCTCTGGTTCCCCCTCTGGGAGTTCCGCGGCGCGCCTTGGGACGATCCGGAAATGTACGCGCGTTGGTCTCCCAGCTACTATGCCAAGGAGTTCAAAACCCCAACCTTGGTCACCCACGGCGAGCTGGACTTCCGGGTTCCCTTCGGCCAAGGCCTACAGCTTTTCACCGCCTTGCAGCTTCAGAAAATCCCCTCGAAACTGATCCTCTTCCCGGACGAGGGGCACTGGATCACTCAGCCTCAGAACAGCGTCTTCTGGTATCGCAACGTCATCGCCTGGCTGGACCGCTGGCTCAGGCGCGAATAGCGGTCTCCGCGGGACGGGCAGCGCGGATTTCTTCGATCACAGCCAAGTACTCCCTTAGGTGGTTCTCAGCCGTGCAGCGGGCCGCGCCCTCTTGTCCTCGGATTCCCGCCTTGCGGGCCTCCTCCGGCTGAGCCTCGATCCAGTCCAACAGCGATTCCAGCTCCTTCAAACTGCGGTAAATCCAACCGCCGCCCGTCTCCTGGATAATTTCCGGTATGCCCCCAAACGCACTCCCGAGGAGCGGCGTGCCCTGTTGGAGCGATTCCAGCGTGACCCGAGGCGCCACGTCGTAGCAAATGGAAGGAACCAGCGTCGCCCGCGCGCCCGCGTAGAGCGCCGGAAGGTCCGCGCTGCTCACATGGCCCAAAAATCGGATATTGGGCCGCCCGGCGGCCATCCGGCGGAGTTCCGGTTCCAAACTGCCGGTCCCGGCGATCCGAAGAGGTCTGCCTGTCTTCGCGAACAACGGCAATATGGTTTGCAGCCCCTTGGCGCGGATGAGGCGGCCCACAAAAAGGTAGTACGGCTCTTCGTCCCGCTTGCGGGGCGCCTCCCTTGGCGTGAGAACAAACGGAGGCAGGTAGCGGACTTGGATTCGCAAAGGGGAGTCCGCGATCAGTTTCTGAGAAAAACGGCTATACGCAAGGAAACCATCGATGCGCCTGAGCCATCTCCCAAGAAGCCCGGTCGCCCGCCACAGCGGTGGTGGGCGCTTGTGCGCCAGCAGACATCGAAAACAGGTTCGCCGGGTGCAGACCTCGCGGTCGTACCGGAACAAGATGCTCGTCGGGCAGAACAGCCAGTATTCGTGAAAGGTGTAAAGCTGGATTCCCCGTGCCATCGTCAAGGCCGCTGGGCCGATCAGGGAGAGATTGTGCCAGTTAACGACGTCGAAACCCTGGGACAGGATTCGAGCCAGCGCCGGTGCTTTGGGGCCGGGATGTCCAGTGAAGTACGAGACCACTGGTGAAAGCCGCCCCCAGCGCGACCTCAGCGTATGAACCCGCACCGCCGGATGCAAAGGATACGGAGCTGGAGCCGCGGAGCCATGCAGCAGCTCGAAGCTGTCCGCGCAATGCACCACGGTCACCTCGTGCCCTGCCGAGGCCAGAGCGTTCGCCAAATCGGCTACATAGGTCGCATCACCGCCAAAGTGATACGGAGGGAAAAACGTGGTCAGATGGCAGAACCTCATGGGGATACAGGTTCCTCGGCAAGGATTCCCTTCCGCAGATGGCGCAACCCTTTTCGAAGTCGAAGGTACAGAAAGCCCGACGGCCGCAACAGCCGCCGGAACCAAAACAGACTGCGAAGATAATAAACGTCGATGCGCGGCAGAAGCCAGGGATCCGCGCCAGGGCTAACGAAGTCGAGCTCCGTTGTGCACCCGGTTTCGTAACAATCTGCAACCGCACGCCGCAAGCGTGCGCTCACCTTCCCGTAGGGATAGGCGAAGCTGCGGACGGGCGCTCCAAGGCGGCCTTCCAGAATGGCCCGGCTGGCCTTCAGCCGCTCCCGCAACTCCGCCTCCTCCAAGAGGGGAAGATAGGGAGCGTGCGTGAGGTCGTGGCTGCCCGCTTCGGCGCCCTCCCGGACCACGCTCCGGATTTCGTCCCAATCCATCAGCTCCAGCGGCGGCATACCGTGGCCGAGCGCCGGCCAATCGTTTCGGCCGGCCACTTTGCCTGCCACAACAAAGACCGTGGCTGGAAAACCGTACCTGCGCAACAGCGGCCAGGCAACCTCGGCGAAGTTCCGGTAGCCGTCGTCGAAGGTCAGCGCCACGGCCCCCGGATGCCGCCGGATCTGGCTCAACGGCGCCACAGCGCGGCAGAGCCGCAACCAAACAGGTATGGCGGCATAAAAAATCTTCGCGCGCGGAAAAGAATCTACGGGCTAGTAGTACAGGGATGCGGCTGGAGGCCAACCATTCGAGTTGACGGCGAAAAGTATCCGGGTTCACCGAGAGCACCGAGCCATGGCCATCGATGGAATGATACGTCAGAATGACGGAACGAAACTCGGGCTCCGCCGAGGGCACTCGTCATCCCTCGCTCAACGCCCGCCGCAGCAGATCCAGAGCCGTTTGGGCGGCCATGGCCCGGACCCGTTCCCGCGAGCCCAGGAAGCGGAAGGATTGCGCTCGCGCCCATTGCGGCCCGGCCAGTCCGATGACCACCGTTCCCACAGGCTTGTTCTCGCTGCCGCCGCCCGGCCCCGTCACGCCGGTAACGGAGAGCGCCCATGTCGCTCCGGTGCGGTCTCTGGCCCCGGCCGCCATGGCCTCGGCAACCGGTTCACTCACCGCGCCGTGCCGGGCGATCAACTCCCCGTCTACCCCCAACAGGCTCGCCTTCATCCGGTTGTTGTAGACCAGGAACCCGCCCAGGAAATAATCCGAGCTGCCGGGCACGCTCGTGATGCGCTCGCCCAGCAAGCCGCCGGTGCAGCTTTCGGCGACCGAAAGCGTTGCGCCGGTCTGCCGGAGAAGGCCGCCAATGACCGCTTCCAGCGGTTCGCCGGAGCGCGAGTAGATCCGGCCGCCAAGCAAAGCCTCGATCTGGGAACCAACCTCCGCCAGCAGCCGCTCCGCTTCCGCCTCCGTCGCGCAGCGCGCGCGCAAGTGGATCTGAATGTCGCCCGGGGCCGCCAAGATTGTAGTGACGGGGTTCGTGTATTGCCGGTAGACCGGCGAGATGAGCTGGTCCAGATCCGACTCCGGCATCCCCGCCACCCGGTAGAAGCGCGTGCGGATCACCTGAGGCGGAACCAGCCGCCGCAGACGGGGCAGGCACTCCGCTTCGAACATCGGCTTCAACTCCGGCGGCGGGCCCGGCAGCAAGGCTACCGCCGCGCCATCATGTTCGATCCACTGCCCGGGGGCGGTGCCGTTCGCATTAGGCAACACCTCCGCGCCCGCAAGCACGTAAGCCTGGCGGCGGTTGATCTCCGCCATCTTCCGGCCCATCCGGGCGAAACGCGCTTCGATCGCCTCGCAAATCTCCTGGCGGAATTCCAGCGGACGCCCCAGAGCGCGGCTGGCGGCCTCCCGGGTGACGTCGTCTTCGGTGGGGCCCAACCCCCCGGTCACCAGCACGACTGGCGTGCGGCTCACCGCCTGCCGCATTACCGCCGCCAGCCTCTCCAAATCGTCGCCGACGATCGTCTTGGTCACGACCTCCACGCCGAGGTCATTCAGCTGCCCGGTGAGGTACAGCGAGTTGGTGTCCAGCCGCGCCGGGGTCAGCAGTTCGGAGCCAACCGCGATGATCTCGGCGTTCATCGGTTAAGGCAGCGGCTTGCCGGCAATGCCCAAATCCAGCCGGTACAGCGCTCCGGAGGTGGCGACAATCAGCGCGCCGCCCGGCGCGAAGGCCAGCCCGGCGATGCCCGGACCCGAAAGGAAGAATTCGGGCGGCTTGCCCGCCTCGAACCTCACAATCCCTTTGCGGCCGCCGAGCGAAGCGGAGACGTAAAGACGGCCCTCCGCATCAAACGCCAGCCCTTGCGGGCGGCCCAGGCCTTGATAGAAAACTTCCGTTTCACCGGCCGGCGAGATCCGGTACACCGCGTCATTGCTGGAAGTCGTGGGGCCGGTTACGTAAAGATACTCATCGGGGCCGAAGGCCAGATGATAGGCCGAGATGGAAGGCTCCAGTGTGGCGAAAACATAGATCTGCCGGTCCCGGCTGATCTTGAAGATCGTTCCGCTGCGGTCCCCGACGAACAGATTGCCGTCCGGATCGAAGGCGATTCCAGTGGCGATTCCCATCCCCTCCACGTACACCGACAGATTGCCCTCCGAGTCCGCGCGGTAGACGATCCCATCGTGGCGGCTGGAAATGTACAAATCGCCATCACGATCGAAAGCCAGCCCCGTGGCGTTCATCAGGTCGGTAATGAACGGCCGCACATTGTAGTTGGTGTCGATTTTGAAAACCGCCACCGGCGTCTTCTGGCCTCTCGATCCGCTGAAGGTCGTGTAAATATTGCCGCGGGAGTCGATCGCCGGGTTCGCCACCGCATGGATGTTGTCCGCGATCTGTATGCCGATCTCGCAGCGCGAACTGGCCGCCGCTCTGCCCCCGTTTCCGATGGTCAGCCGGCTGGCCACAGCCCCTTCCGGAACCCGGATGATGACAAAGTTGTCGGAACCGATGACCACCGGCGCCGCCATATTGCCGAGCATCACCGTAGGCCGTCCGGACCCAGCCAGGCTGCGCCCCCGGATGTGAATCTCGCCCCCGGCAATGGCGGCCATGGGAGAGACTTCATCGATGTGAGGCCGCTCCGGTGAATCTTTGCGAATCGCCATGTTCAATAAAGATTGAAGCATCCCCCCGCCCATAACACAAGCCCTGCGAACAGCCCGGCCAACAGATCGTCGGCCACAATCCCAATCCCATGCGGCAATCGCTCAGCGTGCCGGACGGGGTACGGCTTCCAAATGTCGAACAAGCGGAACAAGAGAAACGCTCCCAAGACGCTCTTCCAATTGTAGACAGTGGCGCAGGCCAGCGTGGCCCACTGCCCCAGCGCCTCGTCGATGACCACCTCGGGCGGGTCTTCTTCCCCTGCCTGAACTGCGCAGCGCGCCGCAGCCCAGACCGCCGGCAGCAGAAACGCCGCCGCCAGAACGGCGAAGTAGGCCGGTCTCCAATGAGACGGGCTCCGCGCCAGCGCCGCAAACGCGATCGCCGCCAGCGACCCCGCCGTGCCCGGGGCCACGGGCGCCAATCCGCTTCCGAGAAACGTCCCCACGAGGCCGTAGGGCCGCAGCAGCACGCTAGCCTTCATCACCGTCCTCGGCCTCGCTGCTCTCCGGTTGGCTCTCGGGCGCCAGCGGCGTGGAAATCACATACTTCTCAGCCGCCCAATTCCCCAGATCGATAATCCGGCAGCGTTCGCTGCAAAAAGGCATGTAGGGATCGCCGAATTCAACCGGTTTTTTGCAAATGGGGCACCTCATGCGCTACGCAGCACCGGCGGCAACCGGACCTCTTCGCTGCCCTCCAGCAGCGTTGCGACCAAATCATAATCATGCGCCGCCGTGAGGCGCGCCGGCCGAATCTCGCCCGCCACCGGCGGCGCGCCCGAGAAGTCGTTGATCAGGCACACTCCGTCGATCTCCGGCGCCTGCCCCGGCAGCCGCGCCTGCCACAGCAGCTCCGATTCTGGACTGGGCCCTTCCACCAAGACCTCGGTCGCCGCGCCGACCCTCGCCCGGTTCCGCGCGCGGCTAATCCGCCGCTGAATGGCAAGCAGGCGGCGCTTGCGCTGGTAAATCGTGCGGGCCGGGACCTTGCCATCCAGGTGATAGCTGCGGCTGGTCTCCTCGTCCGAATACGCAAAGACTCCCAGGTGATCGAAACCCGCCGCCTGCACAAACTGGCACAGTTGTTCAAAGTCGCGCTCGGTTTCCCCGGGAAAACCAACGATCATGCTGGTCCGCAAAACGACGCCCGGCACATGCCGCCGGATCCTCTCGATCAGCTTCAGGAATAAGTCTCCTGATGAGCCGCGCTTCATGCGTTTCAGGACCGCCGCGCTGGCGTGTTGCAGCGGCATGTCGATGTACTTGACCAAAGCCTCATGCGCAGCCAGCGTGTCCAGCAGCCTCGTGGTGATCCGGTTGGGGTAGGCATACAAGAACCGGATCCATTTGCGGTGAGGAGTCTCGATGCCCGCCAGCCGCTCGAGAAGCAGCGCCAGCCCGTCTCTAAGTCCGAGATCCTCCCCGTAAGAGGTCGTGTCTTGCCCGACTAGATTGATCTCCCGGACGCCCTGCGCGAATAAACTGGCGGCTTCGGCGGCCACCGAATCCGGGTTCCGGCTCCGGAACGCGCCCCGGAACTGCGGGATCACGCAGAACGTGCAGGGATGATCGCAGCCCTCGGCGATCTTGATGTAGGCGTAGTGCCTCGGTGTGGCCCTCACGCGCGGCATGCCGTGGTGGTACAGGAAGGGCTCGCGGGCCGCAGCTACGGGCGCCCCTTCGCAGGCGGCGGCGATGTGCTCCACCTGATTCGTGCCAACCACCGCGTCCACCTCGGGAATCTGCGCCTGGATCTCATCCCGGAACCGCTCCACCAGGCAGCCCGCGACGATCAGGCGGCGCGCCGCGCCTTCCTGCTTGTAGCGAGCCATCTCCAGAATCGTATCCACCGATTCCTGCTGCGCCGGACCGATGAAGCCGCACGTATTGACTACGATCACCTCCGCCTGGCGCGGGTCCGGCGTCAATTCGTGGCCGCGGGCGCGCAGCAGCCCCATCATGACCTCGGTATCCACGAGGTTCTTGGGGCAACCCAGACTGACAAAGCCGATTTTCAAGGCGAGATTCCAGGCGTGAAGGGCCTTCCGAATTCAGCTTATCACGCGCGCCGGCGGCTTCCGCAGCCGTGCGGGACCCCTCCGCTCCGGAAGGCCCAGGAATGGAAGCAGCGGCCCAACTCCGGCCCGATCAGGCCGCAACCGAATTGGCCGGGATGCGCTTCAGCAGGTCGGCGAGCTCGTCCCGGTTTTCCGCGCCAATGGTGAAGCAGTCCACGCAGTCGAGCGAGAGGACGAACCGCAGCATTTCGTCCGGCCGGTCCCGCAATTGGCCTTCACCGAGGATCTTCATGCCGATGACGCCCTTGCCGGCGGCCTTCATCTCGCGCAGGACGCTGATGACCGTGGCCACATCGGCATCCATCAGCAGCCCCTCGGGGTTGATCCGCGCCAGGTCCACCTTCACCCAGTCGGTCTTGGCGGCCGTGCGCAGCGCGCCGATCGAGTGGCAGCTAATGCCATGGGTCTTGACGATCCCCTTCTCTCTGGCTTCGGACAGCACCTCCATCGCGCCCGCCCGGATCTCCGGCCAGTTGGGATTGGTTTCGGCGTGGAGCAGAACGATGTCGATGTAATCGGTGCCGAGCTCCTGCCGGAAGCGGTCCAAATCCGCCTTCATCTGCTCGGCGGTGCGCGAGCGGGTCTTGGTCATGATGACCACCTTTTCGCGCGGGACCCGCTTCAAGGCCTCCTTGACGTGCGGGTGGCTGCCGTAGGCATCCGCCGTGTCAAAGAAGTTGAGGCCGTTGTCGACGCCGTACTCGAGCAGATTCGCCAGCCCCTCGATGCCCAGTTGCCGGGTCTGATTGGTGGAACCGCCCCGGCCCCGCGTCCCAGTCCCCATGGCCAACCGCGACAGCCGGATCTTATCCGGGCCCAGCTCGATCATGTCCGTAGGGCGCTTTACGCCGGCGGGGGCAGCCGTAGTGAGTCCGGCCGCTGCAATCGCCCCGCCAGCGAACAAACCTGTCTTGATAAAGTCCCTTCTTTTCATCGGGAATCCAGCCCTCCTCGGGTACAAGCTTAACACGGCCACAGGCCGAGTCCTATGTAAATTTCTTATCGAGATTTTAAGAGCAATAAATCAGATTTATAAGAGCCGCCTTCAACGCAGCACGGACTCCCCAAAAACCATCCGCCGCCAAGACTGGCGGCGTGGCCCGCAGGACTGCGCGCTCCACTTCAAGCTGCCGCCCCAAGTGGAGCAAGCCGCCAGGCTTGCCATGCCGGCGGTCGCGCCGGCAGAGCGACACAATCCCGAACAGTACGGGAGTTCAAATGCCATCCGCCGCCAAGACTGGCGGCGTGGCCCGCAGGACTGCGCGCTCCACTTCAAGCTGCCTCCCTCTCTTCCAGTCTCCGTGTCTTCCGTGCCCTCAGTGGTTTGTTTTTCCTGTGCCCTGCTCGCAGCCGGTCACAACCTTACCCAAATCTTTTTTCCTTTCCTTTTCAATCAGTTGCCAACTTGCCCTTTCTTTTTCTCTTGATCTTGAAGGTGAAAGGTGCGGCTGACGCCCTCGTGGGGGCCCGCACTGCGGACGGGGCAAGTCCCGAGCAACGGCGCCGACGCCCATAGCCACTGCCCTCACCGGATGGGGGTGAGCTCCGGTCCCTGAAGCCGGCCGGCGGGGGTGAGCAGGCGGGAGGCCTCCCAACTTAAAGAAAACAAATAGGCAACCGAAACCAGAAACCAGCCCAACCCGGAGCCGAAAAGCGGCGAAGACAGCTCAGTCGAGCCAACCAACCACAATTCAAACCAAACAGTTGGCCCGAATCGCGCCAATCGTGCCCATTAGCCGGGTTCGTCTCCACACCTGCGTCCGCAAAGCGCTCCCACGCTTTGAGCTGGCGCCGCCTAAATACTCCCATGCTCCTTCAGTGAGCCCAGAGTGAAAACACCGGAGCGCGGAATGTCATTTCTGTTCAGCCAGCGACCGCTCAGCCAGCTCGCCGAAGAGCGGCAGCTTGAAGCGGACCCCTTCGTTGACCTTGATCAGCATGAAGATCCAGCAGGCGAACAGCGCCAGCTTCAGCAATCCGCCGATGGCCATGCCCGAGCCGAACCACAGGAACTTGGGTCCGCCGCCGATGTGCGGCAATACGGCCAGTGGGGCAATGACCCAATCCACCAGCAGCCAGGCGACGAAGAGATAGATGCCTTGGAAGGCGTGAAAGCGGACGTCAAGGTCGGTGCGGAAGCGCCTGGAAGCCAGCACGATGATGGCGGGAATCCACCCGACCAGCGGGATGTAGCACAGCAGAGAAGCGGTGCGCGGGCTGATGCCGCCGTTGGGCGCGGTGGTTGCCGCCACCGGCTGCCGCGCCCCGCAGACGGCGCAGTAAAGATCCGTGTCGGCTGTCCTGTTCCCGCACTGGCAACAAAACGGCATCTTGCTCCCGCTTTTTCCTACGTTAAGCACATCGGGCTTGTTCCCTCAACTCCTGCCCCGCCGGCAAAGTGCTAGAATACCGCCGAGGAAAACCCCAAGCGAGGCTGCTTCATGCTTCAAGATACACGGAAAACGCGCATTTTTCGAGATCCGGCATCGTCGCGGGGCCGCTGGATGGGGCCTTTGACCGCAGCGCTCGTGCTCGCGGCCGCCTGGGCCGGTTGGGCCCAGCTCGGCGAGGAAGGCACCCCGATGCTTCCCGGATTGCCCTACCGCGTCCACGACGCCAAGCGCCCCCATCCCCGCGTCGTCATTCCCGGAACCGAGAGCACTCAGGAACGCCCCGGGCGGCCGCCCTCGGACGCCATTGTCCTGTTTGACGGCAAGGACCTTTCCAAATGGGTGAACCGCCGCCGCGGGCAGGTCAGCGAAGCCAAATGGAAAGTCGAAAACGGCTACATGGAGGTCGTTGCCGGCACCGGCGACCTGCTCACCAAGGAGAAATTCGGCACCGGCCAGTATCACATTGAATGGGCCTCGCCGACCGTCATCACCGGCAGCAGCCAGGGCCGGGGCAACAGCGGGGTTCTGATCATGGAACGCTACGAGATTCAGGTGCTCGACTGCTACAACAACCCCACCTACGCCGATGGCCACGCGGGCGCGATCTACGGCCAGTGGCCGCCTTTGGTCAACGCCTGCCGGGAGCCGGGGCAGTGGCAAACCTACGACATCATCTTCGAGGCCCCGGTCTTCGACGGCGACAAAGTCGTGAAGCCCGTGTACTTTACGGTCCTGCACAACGGCGTGGTCATCCATAACCATCAGGCTTCGATGGGGCCGATGGTGTTCCGCCAGGTGGCCAGCTACAAGCCCCATGAGCCGCTGGCGTCGCTGATGTTGCAGGATCACAACAATCCGGTGCGATTCCGCAACATCTGGTATCGGCCTTTAGGGGAATACGATAAACCCTAGCTGTTTTTAGCAGATTTCGCTCACGCCAGCCAGTTCTGCGCCAGGGTCAATCGCTCCTTCACGCGGACGCCGTTGGGGCACTGGACGGCGCAGACCCCGCAATCCTGGCAGCGAACGCGGCGCGCCGCCTCCGGAAGCGCCAGGAAGCTGTCGCGAGCCATGGGGAACTGACCGTAGCCGTCGGCGTAGCTGAGGATGCGGAGCATGTCGCCTACGGGCAAACCCTGGGGGCACTGGCCGGCGCAGGCGCCGCACATCCGGCAGTACAGCGGCCGGATGTAGTCGAGCTGGGCCGCGAGCAGTTTCCGGTCGGTCTCGGTGAAGGGCTGGGTGACCGCGGCGATGTCTTCCTCGACCTGCTCGTCGTTGGCCATGCCGATTACAGCGCAGTCGACGTTCGGATTGCGGAGCACCCACTTCATGGCGGCGATCATGGCGCCCGGCTTTTTGAGCTTTTCGGTGAGGCCCTTGGGATTGTCGGTGTAGAGCCGGTCCCCGCGCTGGATGCGGGCAAAGCCGCCGGCCATGACCTTCATGGCGGCAATTCCGATGCCGGCCTTGTGGGCGGCTTCCAGGGTCTTCTCCATTTCCATCTCGGGCGGCATGCTGAAGTTGTAAGCGGTCAGGATGACGTCGGTTTGCCCCATTTTGATGAGATAGGGGATCATCTGGCTCATCGTAAAGTGCATGCTGACGCCGGCGAAGCGGATCTTGCCCTGCTGCTTGGCGATCCTCTGCGCTTCGAACAGCTCGTCGGGGAGCTCGGCCGGGGTATTGGAGCCGTGGAGGTGCCAGATGTCGAGGTAGTCGGTCCCCAGCTCTTTAAGGCTGGCTTCCAGATCGCGCAGCGCGGCGTCTTTGGTCTTGGCGGTGGTTTTGCTTTCCAGCACAAGCTGCTGGCGCTTGCCCCGGATGACGCCGCCGATCATGCGTTCGTGGTTGCCGTTGAGGTACACGCGGGCCGAATCGATGAAGTTGATGCCCATGTCGATGGCGCGGGCGGCCACGCTGGGATCGGTGGCTGCTGTTCCGCCGAAGCCGAGCCGTGTGACGCGCAGCCCGGTCTTGCCGAGCGTGGCGTAGGGAAGACCCGCTTGCTGAGCGCGCGAGGGCTGCCTTGCCGCCGCCAGCGCCGCCGGCACGGCGCAGCCCGCCGCCAAAAAGTCCCGCCGCGAAGATTGGTTTGCCATAAACCGGATTTATGCCTCCCGAAATAACCAGCCTTTGCTCAGTATAGACCGGGGGAGGAAAACTCCGTTGTAAACTTCCCAGCCGGACTCAGCGGCCCATGCCGAGGTAGCGGAATCCGGCCCGCTCGAGGGCCTCGCGGTCCAGGTAGTTGCGGCAGTCGAGGATGAGCGGCACGGCCAGGCGCTGTTTGAGCGCGTCCCAGTCCACATCGCGGTAGTGCGGCCATTCGGTGACGAGCACCAGCGCGTCGGCCCCATCGGCCAGGCTGATCAGATCGTCGCAGAAGCTGATGTGGCTGCCGGCGCACTCGCGCCGGGCGCGGGGCAGCGCCACGGGATCGTGGGCGCGGACGCGGGCGCCGCGCTCGGCCAGCCGCTGGGCGATCTCCAGCGCGGGCGCGTCCCTTAGATCGTCGGTATTGGGCTTGAAGGCCAAGCCCAGCAGCCCGATGGTCCTGCCCTTGAGGATCTTGAGTTCGGACTGAAGTTTTTCCACGGCCCGCTCGCGCTGGCGGCGGTTGACCTCGCGGGCCGCCTCCACGGTCGGCAAGCTCAGGCCGTATTCGCGGGCGGTGGCGATCAGCGCCGCCGTGTCCTTGGCGAAGCAGGATCCGCCCCAGCCTACTCCCGCCTGGAGGAAACGCACGCCGATGCGGGCGTCGAGGCCGATGCCTTTGGCGATCTGAACGATGTCGCCGCCGACTTTTTCGGAAAGCTGGGCGATGTCGTTAATAAAGCTGATCTTGAGCGCCAAAAATGCATTGGCGGCGTACTTGATCAGCTCCGAGCTGGCCAGATTGGTCGTCAGCCAGGGTACAACCTCCAGGCCCTCGGGCCGCGGCAGGAAGGCTGGGGCGGCGAAAGTCTGCTCGAGGATCGGCCGGTAAAGCCGGCGGAGGGTTTCCAGGGCTTGCGCGTCGTCGGAGCCGGCCACGATGCGGTCGGGGTAGAGCGAATCGTGCAGCGCAGTTCCCTCCCGCAAAAACTCAGGATTGCTCGCGACGGCGAAGCGGGCCTGGCTTTGATTGCGGCCGCCCGCGGAGGCCGCGTCGCGGATCAGCATGCCCACCCAGTTGCCGCTGCCGATGGGAACGGTCGATTTGTTGACCACCACGGTGAAGCCTGGACCCAGGTGGCGGCCGATCTGGGTCGCCGCGCCCTCCAGGTAAGTGAGATTGGGGTTGCCGTCCGCCAGCGGAGGAGTTCCGACGGCGATGAAGACGACCTCGGCATCGCGAACGCACTCGTAGCTCGCGGTGAACGTCAGCCGCTCGCGGGCCAAGGCCGCCAGTTCCTCCAGCCAGGGCTCGTAGATGGGGAATCCGCCGCCTCGCAGCAGCTCAATTTTTGCCTCATCGACATCCAGGCAAGTTACCTCGTGGCCGATATAAGCCAAGGAGACCGCTGTTGAGATGCCCACATATCCGGCGCCAACAATGACCACTCGCATAAGCTCTTATGTTAATCGATCCTTTGGCCGCAGCTTCCACGGAAAACCGCGCGGGCCGCTATGATGGTGGACGAGAAGGCCAATTCAAGCAGGTGGAGCCGCACGGATGCGCCGGACGACGCTCATGTTGATACTGTTGGCTGCCTGCGGGCTCCCATCGCAGGCGGCGGTGGCGCTGCTGGTGGGAGAACCGTACGGCCGGTTTGGCTTTTTCAACCCGACGGGCCATGCCGCCATTTATCTTTCGAATGTCTGCGCCGAAACTCCGGTCCGGCTGCGGCTTTGCCGCCCGGGAGAATTGGGAGTGGTGATCAGCCGCTACAACCGCATCGCGGGACTGGACTGGATCGCCATACCTCTGATTCCCTACCTCTACGCTGTGGAGCGCGCCGAGGACGTCCCGCCTTATGCCGGGCCGGCCGAAGTGGCCCTGCTGCGGGACCGCTACCGGAGAGAGCATCTGAGGGAACTGATTCCGGATGGGCCTGGGGGCGAGACGCCGAAGGGAGACTGGATCCAACTGGTGGGCGCTGCTTACGACCGCACGGTGTACGGCTTCGCGCTCGAGACCCGGCTCCAGGACGACGAGCGTCTGATCGAGTATCTCAACGCAAGGCCCAATCAGCGGCGCTTCCAGCTTTTGTGGCGCAACTGCGCCGACTTTGCCCGGGACATCGTGAACTTTTACTATCCGGGCACGGTGCGCCGGAGCGTCTTGGGGGACATTGGCATTACCACGCCGAAGCACGCCGCCAAACGGGTAGTCCAATTCGCGGCCAGGGAGCCGGAACTCGATCTGGGGGCTTTTGTGGCGCCGCAAATTCCCGGAGGGCGGGCCAGCAGCCGGGTGAGGGGCGTGAACGAGTCGCTGATCCGATCGAAAAAATACGCGGCGCCGTTGATCCTGTTCCAGCCCTGGGTGGCGGCTTCGGCGGCCTTCGCGTACCTGGTTGCGGGGCGTTTCAATCCGAACAAGCAGGAACCGGCGGTTTGTGAGCCGGGCTTGCTGGAGCTTTGCACGGTTTCCCGGCGGCGGCCCGCGCCCGCCGGTTCTGAAGCGGGGCTGGAGCAGGTTCTGGAAGCCGAGGCTCTCGCGCCCGCCAGTGGCGGACCGCCCCAAACGGACCCGGCTGCGGTCACCGGTGGGGAATCGTCTCTGGATGGCCCTGAGGCCGCGGGCCGTGCTCCCGAAGCGGCTCCGTAGGGCACATCCGCCCGTAGGGCGTTTCCCGGCAAGTTGAGGTGGAGCGGGTTTCGCAACGCTGTGCGATATCATTGCGCCGGCATGTTTCCACAATCCGCGTATAATACTCGTAGCTCTCAAAATCGACTCGCCAGCTAGAGCCCTGAGATGAAGGTCTTGCTCGCCGACGATCATCCTCTTTTCCTCGCCGGCCTCGAGGATCTGCTCGAGGCAAACGGGTATGAGGTTCAAGGAGCGGCCCACGACGGTCTTGAGGCGGTGGAAAAGGCGCGAGCCTTGCATCCGGAGGTGCTGCTGATGGATATTCGCATGCCGCGGCTCGATGGGCTGGCGGCTCTGCGGGTGATCAAGGCGGAACTGCCCGAAATCCAAGTCATCATGCTGACCATTTCGGAAGCGGACGATGACCTGTTCGAAGCCATCAAGAGCGGCGCCTCGGGTTACCTGCTCAAGAGCCAAAGCGCCGAGGAATTGCTAGCCCTGATGCGCGGGGTGGAGCGCGGGGAAGCGGCGTTATCGCCGGGACTGGCCGCCCGGATCTTGCAGGAATTCGGGCGCCAGGCAAGCGCGCTGGAAGACAGGCACCGGACAGCCGCCCTTTCCGAGCGCGAGCGGGAGGTGCTGACGCTCGTCGCACAGGGCCTGAAGTACAAAGAGGTGGCAGCAAAGTTGTTCCTCAGCGAGCGCACCATCAAGTACCACATGGGCCAGATACTCGAACGCCTGCACCTGAAAAACCGCGCCCAGGTGGTCGAGTACGCGCGCCGCACTGAGTTGGCCGGGTAGGCACTGCCACCGCTCAAAAAGTACAAGCCGCACCCTGTACTTTTCGCCAAAAAGTACAACTGTACTATTCCTGAACCCAAACTGTACCTTTTTAAGACCCTTTCGTCCTTATACTCGATAGCGTCATGCTCACGGTGGCGCTCTACGGAAACTCGCTGGTGCTTGCCAGCATCGGGGCGCGCATCGAGCGGCGCACAGGGTTGCATCCAGCGTTTATCGACGCGACGCTGCCTGACGCCGTTGAACGGCTGAAGGCGCTCCAGCCCGACGTCGTCTTGGTGGATCTGGGGACCACCCAGCCTGATCCCGTCATGGCGCTCTGGAAGGCCCGGCCGGAACTGATTTTGATCGGCGTGGACCTGGACGCGGACCGGATGCTGATCCTCTCCGGCCAGCCCGCGCGCGCCCTGACGGCCGAAGGGCTCATCGAGAAACTGACGCCTCACGCGAAAGGACAATCGCCATGCACGTTATGAACAACCGCGCCGCGCGGCTTGCGGCGGCCGCCAGCGCGGTCTGGCTTTCCCTCGCCGCTTCTGCGCCACCAGCGCAGGCAGAGGCTTACACGCACAGCATCCTGCATCATTTTGGGGGCGGCGCCGCCGAAGGGTCTTATCCATGGGGAAGTCTGATCCTGGACCCTGAAGGCAACCTCTATGGCGCGACCGCCCGCGGAGGGGTTCTCCAGTGGGGGACCGTGTTCAAGCTGGATCCGTCCGGCAATGTCACCGTGCTACAAGCTTTCGGGCCGCCCGTACCATTGGCATCTCCCAAGGGTCTGCTGATGGACGCTTCGGGCAACCTCTACGGGACGGCCGCTGCGGGTGGACCCAACAACCTCGGAGGCGTGTTCCGGTTGGCTCCATCCGGCGCTTTCAGCCTCCTGGCGAAGGACGTGTGCGCACGGGCGGCTTTGATCATGGACAACTCGGGGCTCCTCTACGGCACAGATGTTGGTTGCTATGATTCGGGAGGCAGCGTGTTCAAGCTGGACCCTTCCACCGACGCTTTCACCATATTGCATCCGTTCGCAGGTGGGCCAGGTGATGGAAGAAAGCCAGCGGGGAGTCTGCTTATGGATGCCGCGGGCAACCTGTACGGCACGACCCGTAACGGGGGGCCTTCCGACGCAGGGACCGTGTTCAAACTGGAGCCCACCGGCAACTTCACCTTGCTGCATTCCTTTGAGGGTGTAGCCGATGGATCATCGCCAGAGTCGGATCTGGTCATGGACACGGCGGGCAACCTCTACGGCACTGCCTCTGAGGGCGGTTCTTTCGGGGGAGGGACCCTGTTCAGGCTGGACGACTCCGGCAACAACTTCACCGTGCTGCGCCATTTGGCCGACCATGACGGCGTCTACCCACTGGCGGGCCTGGTGATAGACTCCGGGGGAAACCTCTATGGCACCACGAATTACGGCGGCGCCGGGGGCCTCGGCACGGTGTTCCAACTGGATCCTTCCGGCAACTGGACCGTTCTGCATAGCTTTAATTGGGACGATGGGGCGGGCCCAAGGGCAGGACTGCTCCTGGATGCCTCAGGGAATCTCTACGGCACAACATACCAAGGCGGATCTCGCGACGGCGGAACCCTGTTCAAGCTCTCCCGGCTGACCTTTACCGGCGCTCCCACCAGCGCGGCGTATGGGTCGCAGTTCACCGTTTCCGCCACCACCGACGTCCATACCACGGTGCTCCTCAGCGCCTCCGGGGCCTGCTCCATCAGCGGCACGACGGTGACCATGACCAGCGGGTCCGGGACCTGCGAGCTGACCGCGGACTGGTTAGCCGACAGCAACCACACAGCCGCCAAGGCCACCCAATCCACCGTCGCCGCGCCGGCTGCCATGACGGTAACGGCCGACAACCAGTCGAGGCCGTATGGAGCAGCCAATCCAACGCTGACGGTCTCGGCGGACGGGTTGGTCCTGGGCGACACGGCAGCGGCGGCGTTCAGTTCCCTGCCCGAATGCGCCACCGCGGCGGGCGCCGCGAGCACGGTGGGCAGCTACGCCATCGCCTGCACGGGCGGCGTGGCTCCGAATTACACCATCACGGCCTATTATCCAGGCACGCTGACGGTGACGCCTGCCCTGACCACAGTGGCGGTCACGGCGTTCAAACCGGACGCCCCGGACAGCTCGCCACAGTACAGCGACCCGGTGGCGCTCACCGCAAGCATCACGAACTGGGGCCTCGGCGGGCGCGTTCCCGCGACCACGGCCACCTTCTGGATCGGAACTCAGGCGCTGGAGGGAGCTACGAACCTGGGCGCCTGCACCCTGACGAACGGCGCATGCTCCATTACCGTGCCCCTGCTCGATCCGCTGGTGGACGGCATGCCGGCGCAGCCGCCCAGCGGAAACTTCGCCTCGGGATCGCACACCGTGTACGCCGTCTTCGGCGGGACCATGGATACCGCCAATTTCACGTTCGCGAACCCCGGATCGACGGCCCTAAGGATCGACAATGAGATCGCGGCAGCCACCTATACAGGGACGCTGTACGCCTCCACCTCATCGGCCAGCTCGACAACCGCCACCGTGATCCTGGCAGCGACCGTAAGGGACCCTTCCGCTTTGCCCACCAGCGATACCAGTTATGACCCGCACCCTGGCGATATCCGGAACGCCAGAGTGGGGTTCCTCGATACCGACAGCGGAGAGCTCATTGCGTCCCCGCCTGTTGGCCTGGTAAACGCGTTGGATCCGAAGACGGGCGCGGCCACGCACAAGTGGTCCTTGACAATCCCAAGCTGCGCCACCCCGCCCTGCTCGACGAGCTTCACGATCATGACGATGGTCCCGCGGGACAGGTTGGGCTATTACCTTTCTATGCCGGAATACACAATCGTGGAGATTGTGCAGCCTGGGGGTAACTCGATTACGGGCGGCGGCTACCTTGTGCTCCGGTCGCCGGCGGGCCTGATCGCGCCCGGCGTGGGCAGCAAGGCGAACTTCGGGTTCAACGTTAAGTTCAACAAGCCCGGCGCCAAGCTGCAAGGGCGCATTAATACCATCGTTCGGAGCAATGGGCGCGCCTATCAGATCAAGGGCAACTCAATGAGCTCGCTGGCAGTAAAGGCGTCGGCTTCGCCCGCCACGGCAACGTTCAGCGGGAAAGCAAGCATCCAGGACATCACGGACCCGAAAAAGCCGATCCCGGTCGACGGCAACGCGACGTTGGAGGTGGCTATCACCGACACCGGGAACCCGAAAACCAACACCATCGGCATCACCGTTTGGAATAAGAATGGCGGGCTTTGGTTCTCGAGCAATTGGAACGGGGCCCGGACCGTTCCGCAGACTTTGGGCGGGGGCAACCTGGCGATCCGCTGAGGCCAGACCGGTCCGCGGGGCCGCGCGGTTCCGTCCTTGCCGAAGCTCGATACCGTCTGCCGGCTGCGCCCGGCGTGAGTTGGCACGGGCCGCAGCAGGGGTATTAGCCCTGTTATGGGTCTATAATACCGGATGCTCCGGTATGGGCTGGCAGTTGAAGTACACTCCGTATGTCTGGCCGGCGGTTGTTTCGACGGTGATCCAGGTTGTGTTGGCCGGCTATGGATGGCGCCGCCGCTCTGAGCCAGGAGCAGTGCCGTTCGTCGCATTGATGCTGTGCGGCGCCTCGTGGGCTCTGGGCTCCGCACTCGAAACCGCGTCCGCGAATCTTGCCGACAAGGTTTTCTGGGCCAAGGTGCAGAGCATCTGGCAGCTTCCAATCGCCACGGCCGGGGTGTGGTTCGCGCTGGAATACGCCGATCTGAGACGTTGGCTGGTCCGGCGCAATTTCGTCCTCGCAGCCGCAGCGCCGCTGATGTGGTTGCTGCTGACTCTCACCAACGATCTTCACCATTTTCTTTGGTCCGGTTTCATCCTGGACGGGTCGGTTCGCCTCGTGTACAACGCGGGCGCCTGGATCTTTCTCGGTTATGCGTATTTGCTGGCTCTGACGACGGTGCTGGTCTTTCCGTGGCTGTTCTGGAAGTCGCCTTTGCACCGCTTCCCAGTGGCTCTTTGCCTGTGCGGGCAAATTGTTGCGCGCGCGGGTTACGGGGTAAAGATGGCCGGCGCAATCTCCGTCACACAGGTGGACCCCCTCTTCCTGGCGTTCAACTTCACTGCGGCCATGTACGCGCTCGCGTTGTTCCGCTTCCGCCTGTTTAACCTCATTCCGATCGGGCGAGGGACGGTGATCGATCAGATGCGGGAAGGAATGCTCGTGTTGGACGGCGAGGGGCGGATCATGGACCTGAATCCCGCCGCAGAGGCGCTCCTTGGAGTTTCCGCCGCGCGCGCAAGGGGCGCCAACCTTGCGCATTTCCTGCCCGATTACAACCTGGGGGAGCAAACCGAAATCACGCTGGGCACGGGCGACGCCGCCAGGCATTATGCGCTCCACAGTTCGGCGCTGAAGGACCGGCGGGGCCATCGTGTCGGAACGTTGATTCTGCTGGACGACGTGACCGGCCAGAAGCAGGCGCAGACGCAACTGCTGGAACAGCAGCGCGCGCTGGCCACGCTCCGCGAGCGCGAACGCGTAGCGCGGGAGCTCCACGACACCCTGGGACAGGTGCTGGGGTACATCAAGATGCAAGCTGTGGTGGCAGAGCGATATCGGGAGCGGAACGAGTCACCGGAAGCGAAGCGCCGTGTGTCGCGCCTGGCGGCTGCTGCGCAGGACGCCCAAAACGACGTGCGGGAGTACATCCTCGGAAGCCGCGCCGGAGTTTCCACCGCCGGTCCACTGGTTCCCGCGCTGGGCGATTACCTGCGGGAGTTCGGTGAGAACAACGGCATCGCCACGGATCTGAATGTGTCCCCCGAGATGGCTGGTCAAGTTTTCGAACCCATGGCCGGGGCCCAGTTGATGCGCATCATCCAGGAAGCACTCACGAACGTGAGGAAACACGCGCGAGCGAGCAGCGTCCGTGTCCGGATCCGCCTCCGCGGTGACCGCGCCGAGGTCACGGTTCAGGACGACGGCTCCGGATTCGACACGGCGGCGGTGCGGCCTGCGGGGGGCCATAGCTTCGGCCTGCAAGTCATGCGGGAACGCGCGCAAGAAGTCGGAGGGACGGTCCAAGTGCAATCGGCGGCAGGCGAAGGCACGCGGGTCGTCATCACAATGCCGCTGCGGCGAAAAGAACCCGCCTAAATGCGTTGTGGGCCGGTCCGTCCGCAGAGGCTGGAGTATCTTCGGTCCCGATTGCTGCTGCCTCGGAGAATGATGTATCCGGGCGCCGGAGTGAGCCACCATGTGCCTGGATAGGAGAGGCTGCGAGGCAAAGGACCGTTGCGCTAATCTGTGCTTTTGTTGAATCGGGAGGCGCCGCCTTGCAGGTAAAGGACTTTTTCCGCTACGTGAGCAGGCTGACCGGCACAGAGCTGAAGGGGGAAGATGAAATAGACCTTCAAAATCTCGAAAGGGTCCTATCCGAGGACACAAGGACCATAGACTGTTCGCAGTTCAACGAGCTCCTCCTGATGGTTCACAAAGACCGTGTGGAACAACCCTTTTTCGATCACTTCTTCGGTTCGAATTGTACGGTTGGGGCAATTCCGGGCGGCGTGGAGAAATTCCAAATCACGGCGATGCTGCTATACGGCAATTTCGTTTTCGCCTACAGGAGGCTATCACGCATAAGAGACCAGATGGAATTCCAGCGAGAGATTGCCGCCAATTCCCGGAGGGTGAGTTCCGGGGAGGCCTTTTTTGCGGCCCGGAGGCCTAACAGGCTGGTGACGATGAACCCGGGCCGCGCGCTGGGCTCCGGCCCCGGAAAGAGGCTCTTCTCGTGGTCTTTCAGGTTCTGGTCTGACATGGTTCCCCTCTGAATTTTTTGATTGTATCGCGTGCCTGCTCCGCTGCCTGATCTTGCCGATGCGCCATCCCCGCGATGCCGGGCGCGCCGCCGGGAAAGGCGATATTGTGAGGGTGTCCCCCTGTCTCGCCATGTCCGTACCTGAATACCCGATGGTGATTGGAGGCGTCGAGCACTGCTCGGAAACGCCCGTCCTTGTCCGCGTTCCCTTCGACGGCGAACCGTTCGCCACGGTCTTCGCCGCGCAGGAAAGGCATCTCGCGCTGGCGGTGGAAGCCGCGCGGCGCGCCTCGCCGGCGATGCGGGAGATGACGCGCGCCGAACGCGCCTCCATTCTTCTCCGCGCCCACGCCCTGCTGGCGGAACGCAAGGACCTTTTCGCGCGCACCATCGCCAGCGAGAGCGGCAAGCCGCTGCGGGAAGCCCGCGCGGAAGTCGAGCGCGCCCTCTCCACCCTCTTTTTCTCGGCCGAAGAGGCGCACCGCCTGGCCGGAGAGGAAGTGCCCATGGATGCCGCTCCCGCCGGCGCGGGGCGCATGGCGATGTTCATCCGCGAGCCGCTGGGCGTCATCGCCGCAATCACGCCGTTCAATTTCCCGTTGAACCTCTCGATGCACAAGATCGGACCGGCGC
>Ga0308411_10000425_pt1 | contig 27379 bp, 24 predicted proteins | sample HotsprottomLayer_2_FD_203530 | JGI IMG/M metagenome (GOLD analysis project Ga0308411, IMG submission 203530) | Hot spring phototrophic mat microbial communities from Octopus Spring, Yellowstone National Park, Wyoming, United States -... | ecosystem: Environmental > Aquatic > Thermal springs >... | reverse complement strand
TCCTCCACCCCTACGCGGGTGACGGCGTGGCCGCGCTCGCGGACTTTGGGCGGTTGTCCGAGAGCGCGCTCGAGGTCGAGACCGGTCCGAACCCGATCACCGACGAGTCGCTCCGCCGCACCGGCGCCCGTTGGTTCCAGGTGGACTTGACGGAACGCCTGCGGCGAGCACTCTCGGACAGGAGCAGTCACCTCGGCGTCCTCTGGCGCACGACCGACAGCCCTACGGGGACCTCGCTCGATGATGGACGCGGCGGTTCCGCATCCGGCGAACCCAGCGAGACCTCCGCCGGGTCTGGCCTACCCCGCCTTCGTGTGACGATCGTCGAGAAGCGGCCGCCACCGGACGGCGACGAGTGTGCCGCCAGCGCCGGAGGTGATGGGGCGCACTGCGACGACGGCGATCCCTGCACGGTCGACGACGTGTGCGACGGGGAACGGTGTGCGGGTGTCCCGGCGTGTGGGAACGGCGTGCTCGATCGACTCTGCGCGGAGGAGTGCGATGACGGGAACGCCAGCGTCGGGGACGGCTGTACGACCGACTGCCGCCACGATAGCACGCTCGGCGGAACGCAGACCACCGAGTGCTACGTCGCCATCGCCTTCGCCCGCCCCGTTCGAGATGCCACCGGTGCCCCGGCGGCCATCCAGCGGTGCCGCGACAACGATCCGGCCTGCGATGGAGATCCGACGGAGGGTCGCTGCGGGTTCGATGTTGCGATCTGCGCCGCGCTCGCCGATTCCCGTCTGCCTGCCTGCGTGCCGCCGGCGGCGGTGGCGGTGGCAGTCCGCCTCGTGCCATCGCGGACGACCGACCGCGCTCGCCAGACTCTCGCCGCCGCGCTGGGGGGTCGCAGGGCCCCCGGTTGCACGGCGCTCACGCGCCTCGATGTCCCGCTGCGGCGGGTGCGCGGTCGCCTTCGTCCGGGCGGGGTGGCCCTGCACGTTCGCGCGCGACCGGCGGCGGGGCGCGGGGCCGATCGCGACGTGGTGAGGTTTCGATGCCTCCCACCGGGCTGAGGTCGGCGTGTGGCGCAGGATGCGGCGTCCTCGCGTCGATCGTCTTCTCCGTCCTGGCGGCCGGTGCGACCGAACCGACGGGTGCCATCCGTCTCGACGAAACCGTGGTCACGGGGACCAAGACGGTCACCCAGCGATGGGACGCCACGGTGCCCACGCAGGTGATCCCGCCCGAGCGCATCGAGGCCACGTCGACCATCGATCTCGAGAACGCCCTCGGCGAGATCCCCGGTCTCTACGTGCGGCGCAACGAGCAGTTCGGCCTCGGGGCCAGCACGCTGCGGATGCAGGGCGCGGACCCTGACAAGGTGGTCGTCTTGCTGGATGGCCGGCGCTTTCGCGGCGGGGTCGACGGGGTGGTCGACCTGCGCGACATTCCGGCGAACAACGTCGAGCGCATCGAGATCGTACGCGGCCCAGCCTCGAGCCTCTACGGCAGCGATGCGATGGCGGGCGTGATCAACATCATCACTCGCCAGGGCGGACCGACGCCGACCCTCGATGCCGTCGCCGGGCTTGGCTCGTTCGGCCGGCACCTCGGGGGACTGAGCCACGGGTGGCAAGCGACGGGCGTCCGGTACTTTCTCTCCCTCCTGCACGACGACTTTCGTCTCTTCGAGCAATTCGGTGACGTGAGTGCCCAGTTCTCGGGGCAGAACCGCGACGAGCGTCAGCGGCGCGACCACGCCAGCCTTCGACTCGACTGGGACGCCGCCGCCGATCATCGCGTCATCGTCTCGCCCACCTTCCAGCAGCAAACGAATCCCGCAAGCCGCAATCGGAACTGGACGGTCGGGGGCGAATGGCAGTGGGATCTCGGCCCGCGGACGCACCTGACATCCTGGATCAACCGCTACAGCTTCGACCGGCGCAATACGCTGACGGGATTCGAGGAGGATGTACGCTTCGTGGACTGGGAGGGAGAATCCCGATTCGCCGTGGAGCTAGCCGAGTCGCGCCTGTGGACCAGCCACCGCGCGATTCTCGGCGTGCGGGCACGGCGCCAAGGCCTCGAGCAACTCGCCAGCGATCTTCCCGGGGAAGGCCAGTCGCCGATGGCACTGCCCCCCGTCGACGTCTCGGTGTGGCAACTGAGTCCCTTCGTGCAGAGCGACGTGACCTTCGGCGAGCGCTGGAGCGTGGCCCTCGGGTCCAGCTTCGACCTGCACGAGCGCTTCGGCCTCGACGTGAACCCGCGCGCCACGGTGACGTACCGGCCGGCCTGGTGGAGCCGCGTCTCGGCGACAGTCGGCCGGGGATTTCGCGCCCCGGATCTCGTGCAGCTCTTCGGCATCGACGTCAACGCCGGGGGCCTCTACGCCCTCCTCGGGAACCCCGACCTCGCTCCCGAAACCGACCTCGCATTCCAGCTCGAGGCCATCCTGCGCGCCCCAGGTCTGGACGCCTTCCTCACACTCTTCCGCCACCGCTTCGCGGACCTGATTCGTTTTCAGCTCCTCACGGTATGCACCGCGCCCGGCCGGCCGCCGGGCTGCGTACCGGACCCGGCGCCCTTCCTCCCGCCGTCCAGCCTGCGGTTCCAGACGACGAACTTCGCCCGCGCCCTGACACAGGGGCTCGAGCTCGGCGCCGAGCTGTCGCCTTTCGAAGTGGCCGGCTGGCCCACGGCGCACCAGCTCCGCGTGGGCCTGGGGTACGCGTTCCTCGACACCGAGAACCGCAACGGCATCCCCGGCGAGGATGGCAAGGCGCTCCCCTTCCGACCTCGCCATCGCGTCCTCCCATCGCTCGGCTGGAGCCACCGCGCCTGGGGGGTCGGTCTCCGTCTCTGGGGCGAGTACGAAGCGGACGCCTTCACCGACGTGGCGAACAGTCCGGACGCCATCGCCAGGAATCACTGGCTCTGGAACTTCAAACTCACGCTCGCGCCGCTGCGCTGGCTACCGGAGACGGGTCATGGCGGGCTGGATCGTCTCGTGACTGGAGGCCGCGACGTGGCGTTCTTCGCCCAGGGCGAGAACGTCTTCGATCGGGAGTTCGGGCCGGTGACCGGCCAGGGCCGATTGGCCGGTGCAGCGGCGTATCTCTTCGGCGTCCAGGCACGGTTTTGATCAGCGAGGGACACGCATGACGCACAGTGAATTCTTTGCGACGCTCCGCGAGCTCAGTCCGTTACGGATCGTCTCCCAATGCGGGCCGAGCGTCTTCGAGGCCATCGTGCCGTTCGACCCGTACGGCATCGCCGACGGTCATCTCACGGCGATTACCGAGTGCTACCATTGGCACATCGACCTGACCCGGTTCAGGCACGCGGTATCGTACGATACCATCCATGCGCGCTCGGGACGCCAGGTCCTGTACGTGGCGCTTCACGAATCGCCGGCGGTCGATCCCTTTCTCGTGGTCTACCTCTACCGCGGGCGCGACGAGGAGTTCGACGACCGCCGGCGCGAGCGCTTTGGGGCGCTGCACGCCCGGCTTGCAGGCGGCGAGGCCATGATCCCATGAGCGCGGCACGGTTCGCGCCGGGCCGAGGGACGGTGGCCCTCCTCATCCTCGCTCTCGCGATGGACGTTCGGGCTGCCGAGGTGCCACGCGTCGCTGCCCTGGTGCCCTACGTGACCGATGCGCTCCTGCGCCTGGACGGGCAGGTCGCGGTGGTGGCCACGGTCCGGACGACACTCCACGAGCCGCCGCGGCCCCCCTGTCTCGATCTCGGCCAGGCGCATGCGCCGAATATCGAAACGCTCGTGGAGAGCCGGCCGACCGTGATCGTGGGTGATGCGATTCTGCACGCTGCTCGCCGCGACGACCTCGCGCGCACCGGCGCCGAGGTGCTCCTCGTACGTTCGGATACCGTCGCACGGACCTTCGACGACCTAGTGCGCGTCGGGCGCACGGTCGGGGCCGGTGAGCGCATGGCGGCGCTTGTCGCCGAAGCCCGCCGGGAGGTCGAAACCATGGCGACCAGCGCAGCGCGATCGGTGCTGGTGCTCTTCGGTACGCCCGGGGCCTTCTTCGTGGTGACGGATCGCACGTGGGTCGGCGATCTCCTCGCCCTCCTGGGCTACCAGAACCTCGGCGCGCGCCTCCTCGGCGACGAGCGGGTCCCGGGGTTCGTGCTCGTCAGCGACGAGGCGCTGGTGACCCTGCGCCCGGAGATCGTCTTGCTGATCTCTCACGGCAACGCGACCGCCATCCAGGCCGCCTTCGCGCAGCGACTGGCCCCTGGTGGGCCACTGAGCGCCCTGGGGGCAGCCGCCCGCGGGGGGGTTCACGTCCTGCCGGCACACCTCTTCTCCTCGAACCCCGGTCTTGCGCTGCCCGCGGCCGCACGCCACCTCCGCCAGCTTCTCGGGCCCGCGGCGCCGGCTGCGCCATGAACCGTCTCGTGCGTCGTGCGCTCGCGGCGCTGCGGCGAGATAGCCGGCCAGTACGCCGGCACCCGACGCTATGGTTGTCGGTGAGCGCGGTCGCGCTCGGCGTCGCGCTCCTCGCGGGTGGTGCGCTCGGAGCGGTACGCGTCCCTCTCCAGGACCTTCCGCGGGCAGCACTCGATCCGCTGCATCCGGCACACGCCGTGCTCTGGCGCGTTCGGCTCCCGCGACTGACCGGGGCCGTCCTGGTCGGTGCTGCGCTCGCCGTGGCCGGCACGCTCATGCAGGCGGTGGTGCGCAATCCGCTGGCCGATCCCGGACTACTCGGTGTGACCGCCGGGGCGGGGCTCGGCGGCCTCCTGGCCATCATTCTCGTGCCCCAGCGACCGATCCTCGTTCCACTGACGGCGTTCGTCGGGGGACTGCTCGCGGTCGCCACCGTGCTCGCCGCGGCGGCGGCTGGGCGCCGACACATGGGACCACTCCGCCTGCTCCTGTCGGGGGTCGGTGTGCAGGCCATCCTCTTTTCCCTGATTGCGCTCGTGACCTTCGCGTTCGCCGACCGCGCGCCCGCGTTCATCGCCTTCACGGTCGGGTCCTTGAACGGCGTGGGGTGGGATCGCACCGCGCTCGTGGTCGGCCCGATCGTGCTCGGGTGCATGCTCGCGCTGGTGGCGCGCCGACCGCTGGACGTGATGCTCCTCGACGACGACAGCGCTGCAGGCGTCGGTCTCGGGGTCCGCGGTGCGCGCATCGCTGCCGCCTGCCTCGCGGCCTGGCTCGCGGCCGCCGCAGCCTCGGCCGCCGGGCTGCTCGCCTTCGTCGGCCTGGTGGTGCCGAACTGGATGCGCCTGCTGGTGGGTCCGGGCCACGGGGCGCTCTTACCGCTCGCCATGGTCGCCGGCGCGGCGCTCCTCGTGGTCGCCGACACGATAGCCCGCACGTTGCTCGCGCCGCTCGAGCTTCCGGTCGGGGCGCTCCTCGCGTTCATCGGCGGACCGTACTTCCTGTTCGTCCTCTGGCGGAAGCTCCCATGACAGCCCCCAACCGCACGCTGGCCGCCCCCCTGCTCGCCCTGCGCCACGTACACGTCCGGCACGCGAGCGCGAGCCACGATACCTTGCGCGACCTCTCGCTCGAGATCCGCAGCGGCGAGATCCTGGCGCTCGTCGGCCCGAACGGCTCTGGCAAATCGACTGCCCTCGCCACCCTCGGGCAGGTGCTCCGTCCCCGAGCGGGGCGGGTCGAGCTGACCGGCACGGACGCCAGTCGCCTCGGCCGTCGTGCGTTCGCGAGGCAGGTCGCCCGGCTTCCCCAGCACCCGGCCTGCCCGGAGGGGCTGCGCGTGATCGACCTGGTCCTCGCCGGTCGCTACGCGCATCGCGGGCCTCTCGATGCCTTCAGCCCGCACGACCTCTCGGCGGCGCGGGAGGCCTTGCGGGCTGTCGACCTCCTCGACCTGCGGCTGCGCACCATGGAGACGCTCTCCGGTGGCGAGGCGCGCCGCGCCTGGCTGGCGATGGTGCTTTGCCAGGAGGCGCCGATCCTCCTGCTCGACGAGCCAACCGCGGGCCTCGATCTCCGCCATCAACACGAGCTCCTCGAGCTGTTGTGGGCGCTGCGGGAGCACCGGCGCGCGACCCTGGTCGTTGTCCTGCACGATCTCGAACAGGCTGCCTGGCTGGCCGATCGCGTCGCCGTCCTCCATCGCGGTCGCCTCTACGCGGTGGGCCCCCCGGAGCGCGTATTCATTCCGGAGACGCTCCGGGACGTGTTCGGCATCGCCGCCACGATCCGGCACGACGGCGCTGGGCTCGCCATCCGGGTATCGCAGGCCGTTACGCCGTTGCGCTCGCTGTAGGAGGTCCTCTCATGCGGTTACGTTTTTCCCGAGCCCTGCGCGCCGTACCCATGCCGGCGGAATTTCTCGAATGGCAGGTAAAGCTCCGCCGCTGGACCATGTTGCACCGCCATGGTGCGCCGCACGCCGGTGTGGCACCGCTGGTCTGCGTTCGCCAACCGGGCACAGCGCTCGGCGTGAGCATCCACTCTGTCATCTGCGGGCTGTTGCCGCGGAGCGATCGCCTCGAGGCCACCACGCGCGAGTTCCGCGCCGTGTACGAGCGGGCTGCCCACGACGGGGCGAGCGCGATCTACGACGCGGGTATTGCCCACCTTGTGCAGTACTACGACAGTGTCGCGGGCTTCGACCCCTGCAGCATCACGTCGCTGCTGCCGGCGACGCTGCCGCTGGTCGACGCCCTTCGCCACAACCCGGCTTGCGCTCTCCTCTTCTACGTCTTCGATCTCGACGAGCGCAGCGAAGAGGGGCGCTATCGCTGCCTGCAGCTCGATTGCCGCGCGGAACTCCACGAACGCGGCCCGGTCTTCGAGAACGTCTGGTGGCACAATGCCCTCTTCCACGGGAAGCTCGACGGGCACGTCGTGCTGCGCTTCCTCCACCAGGCGAGCTGGGACACCCGCTTTGGCGTCTTCGAGCGGCTCGACGGCTAGGGGCGTGCGGCAGACGAGGCGGTCGGCTGCCGGCGCCCGGTCTTGCCGCCCGGTTCAGTGGAGCAGGCGCGAGCCTCTATCCTCCAGCGGTACGCGGTGCCCCCAGCGTTCCCGAAGCGCCGCGAACGCGCGCTCCTGCTGCCGACGCGCGTCGCCCTCGGTCTGGTCGAGAATGATGAGGAGGCACGGGGCCCCGCAGCGACCGACAAGCCAGATCGAAGGCCGTGTCGGATGAGCATCCGGGCTGGGCTCGAGAAGCAGTACTTCCGTCAACGATTCGAGTCGGACGTGGAGATGCGTCGTTGGCTTGCAGATGTGCAGCCACCCGGCCGACAGTCGGAAACTGTCGCTGTCGCAAAAGACCTCGACGAAGCCGCTGGGATTGCGGACCACGATCCGTACGGGCCCGAGGCAAGCCGCTTCGGCGAGCAGCGCACTGCCCCGGGGAGGCGGAGTCGGTTGACCGGTCATAGCGCTGGACTTAACGAAATTGATTATCATTTTCAAGTTCGATCCGCCCGCCAATTTCCCTCAGGCCTGGAGCTGCACCATGCGACTCCAAGACCGCCGCACGCTCGCCCGCGGGCCGGGCGGCCATGCCGAGACATCGCCCAGGTGTGGGCTGCCGTGAAAGCGTCGCTCGCGCGCGACGGGAGGCCGGTCGTCAGCGGTAGCGGCAGCTCAGCTTGTGCCCCCGGTTGCGGAGCCGGCAGTCGTTCCAGCTGAGCTCCATCTCCGCGCACTGCCCGTCCATGGCCATCGGCGTATCGGTCACCACCGTCACCTTGAGCGGCAGCTCCGGAGCGATGGCGAAGGAGTTCCCCCGGCTCTCGGCAAGCATCCGCAGGGTCACGCTGGTGGCCGACGAGTCCACGACCTGCACGTAGGCCTTGTCGACCCCGACGACCGTGTCGCGCCGGTCGGCGAAGCTCCACCGGGGGCCCGCACCGCCGACGGGCGCCCATCCCACGCGAGTGGCGGGGTTCCAGGCGCCAGGTGGCACGGTAACGTCGAAGACGGTCCGCTCGAGCGCATCGGTCGCGATCACGCGCATGCCCCGCGCCATCGGGTCGAGCGGAGGATTCGACGGGACGGTCATCGTTCCTTGGACCTTCAGACGCTGCTCGCCGAAGGGGTAGTGAAACTTGCGGATCCGGAAGTAGGCGGGGGCAAGCCGGCCGGGGAAGACGTTCGTGCACGGATCGCAGACATCCCCGAGCCCGTCCTCGTCGCGATCCTCCTGTTGGGGGTTCGACTCGAGTGGACAGTTGTCGCGCGGGTCGCAGAATCCGTCCTCGTCGCTGTCGCCGAGCACGCCCGTGTCGGCGGGACAGAGCGGGCTATCGCCCGTGCACCGCTCCACTGCGTCGCAGGGGTCGGCAGCGTACCGGCACACGGTCCCCACTGGCCTGAACCGGCACAGCGAGTTGCAGCAGCTTCCGGGGAGCGAGTTCGCGTCGCCGTTGTCGCATTCCTCGCCGAGGTTGAGCACGCCGTTCCCGCACAGCGGCGAGAGCTGCGCCGCGGCCGGCGCGGCCATCACGGCAAGCAGCGCGGCGGCGGCCAGGGTGGCGAGGAGGGGGCGTACGGTCATGGCGTTGTGTCTCCCGGCAGGCGGAGCTTTTCTTGCGTAAGTCGCCGGCCCTGTGGGAGTCAATCCGTCAATGGTCGGAGGCCGGCGCAGATTTGCACGACCGCTGCCCCACCCTGCCGCCCGCCACGGCGGGGCGCTGCGCAGCGGCCGCGCTCTGCGCTTCGACTGCGCCTGCCTGGCCTCGCGATCGAGGTCTGTAACGCCCCTCTCCTGCGCGGGCGGCGCAGAGCATCCTGCCTGCGACGGCACCTGCGATCGGGGGCTCTCGTGCCAGAGCATCTCGGGCGCCTGCTACTGCGCACCGTGAGACTCGTCGCGAGGTCCGCCGGCAGCCCGCGCGCGCTGCTCAGCCGACCCCAGGCGCGCCGGCCCGTCAGGTGCCGCAAGAGGAACGGCACCGCCACGCGCAGCACGTGCGCATGGGCCTCGCTCTGCGACAGGGTCCCCGGCCCGCAGTCGGGTCGGCCCATCCCGAAGGTGCACCGGTCGGAGAACGCGAAGTGGCCCGTGTTCGCGATCTGCACGAACAGGCGCGGGCCGCGCAGCAGAGCGTAGTAGGGCCAGGCCTGCGTATCGGGGGGCGCGAAGGTGTCGAGCGCTCCCACCATCACCACGGTCGGCACCTCGGGCGCGAGGCCGGCGACCGCCGGCCCGTAGAATGCGGGCGCGAAGGCCGCGGCGACCCGTATGCGCGGATCGGCGGCGGCGACGCGAATCGCCGTCTGTCCCCCGAACGAGTGCCCGGCGATGCCGATGCGCCCGCGACGGATCCGTCGCGCGAACGGCGAGCCCGCGGCCAGCATCGCGTCGATCGCGGCGCGCACCTCGCCGGGTCGCTCGGCGAACGAGGTCGCGACGCCCGCGAGACAGTCGGGGCCGAGCTGGCTCGCCGGGTGCGGGGGGGCGATGACAATCACGCCGAAGCTCGCCAGCGCCTCGCAGAGGAAGGTCGCGCTCGTCGGCAGGCCGCAGAGACCGTGCGAGAAGACGAGGAGCGGGTGCTTGCCGCTCGCCGTCCCGCCGCGCTTCCCCACGGGATACCAGACTGCCGCCTCCAGGGTCCGGCTCTCGCCGGCCGTGATCGGGATCGTCGTGGTCGCGACGGCATGCGGGCCAGGTGCCGTCGGATCGGGCAGCGCGGCCGTGTCGCACGCCGACCAGAGAAGCAGCGCGAGCGCGATGCCGCGGCCCTTCACCGCGTCACCACGCGCTGCACGCGCTCGCACGCGGCCTGCAGCGCCCTGCCCGGCATGCGTCCGGCCTCGAGGCGGCGCTCGGCACGCGCGAAGCGGCGCTCGAGCACCTCGCTGTCGCGGGCGGAGAGCGAGCCCGCGGCCACCGCATCCGCGGCCGCACGGCGTGCCTGCGCGATGAGCTCGCGAAGCTGCACCAGGTCGGCCGCGACCGACGCGGGGCACGCGACGCGCTGGCGCCTGGCGTTCCGCGCGCGGTCGCCCGCGGCACACGCGGCGTCCCGCACGAGAAGGTCAGGGCGGGTCGAGCGATACTTGCGGATGCCGCCGAGCGGCGGCTCGACGGCGATGGGCAACAGGCCCTGTTGCGCCAGGCAGTAGGTGAAGAGTCGGCGCAGCGGCGAGTTGCCGATGTACAGGGCCCCGTCCGGTCCAGTGCTCATCACCGCCACCGACTCGTCCAGACCCGGCGCGAACGACACCACCTGACCGGTGAGCCGATCGAGCAGGCCGACACCGGTCGTGATCGTCAACAGCGAGGCCCCGAGCGGGACGGCGGCGCCGGCCTGGAAGGCGATGGCGTTCGCGCCAATGCCGGCGATCGTCTGGTTGGCGACGCGCTGGCCCGGGCCCAGCTCGTAGACGTCGAGGTTCGCCGACCAGGCGATGCGGCCCGAGGGGCCGTCGTCGATCACCTGGAGGATGGTGCCGGCGGTCGAGACGTACACCTCGCCGTTGTCGGCGGCGACGCCGACCGAGCCCGTGATCTGCCCGCCAACGGGGAGCGACCAGACGACCTGGCAGTCGCGGTCGATCGCCAGCAGATGGCCGACGTTGTCACCGAGGTACACGCGCGAGCCGTCGCGCCGCAGCGCGGGCGTGCTCGCCGATCCGCCGGCGAAGGTCTGCCGGCAGGCCTCGACCACCTGCCATTGCGGCCCGCTCTGCACCAGGTCGAGGCCGTAGAGCGCGCCGATCTGCGAGACGCCGTCGACCACGCCATCGTCGCCGTCGGGGGCGGTGGCGGCAACCCACATCCGGCCGCTTGCCGCATCGATCGCGAAATAGTTCGCCACCTCGACACCGTTGCCGCGCAGCACGTCGACGACGAGCGCGATGGGCTCGCCCTCGAGGTCGGCCAGGGCGTTCAGCTCGGCCTCGGCGCAGGCCTGCACGCTTGGCGGTGCCGTGAGCGGCGGGCCCGGCGGCGCCGGCGCGCCAGGCAACTGGTAGGGCGCGTCGAGCACGGCGACCCCGGTGCGCCGGTCGACTGCGTAGAGGAATCCGTCGCGCGTGAGGCCGACGAGCGCATCGGCGCCGGGGTGATAGTTCACGCCGAAGCCCCCGCCGACGGGGGGACCGCTCAGCCCGGTCGGCATCTCCCAGAGCACGGTGCCGTCAGTGCGCGCGGCGAGCACCCGGTCGTAGCGCCCGTGGTAGAGCAGCTCCGCGCCCGGATGGTCGGGATCCTCGAGGATCAAGGGCGTGCCGGTCCCCGACGGCGTTCCGGTCGAGTTCGCGATGGCCCAGCGCCGCAGACCCGTGTCGGGGTCGAGCGCCACGATCAGGGAGCCGTCGAGGGGCTGGAAGGGCGCGACGTAGACCGTCCCGTCGCTGCCGAACACGGGACCGGTCGGGTTCCAGGTGCCGGGCTCGCCGAGCCAGTCGGCTTCGAACGCGGGGGCGTAGGCGATGCTCAGCTCGTCGGTGTTGCCCTCGTCGGCATGGAGCACCCGCCACGCGGCACGGGATGCGAGGACCGGGTGCGGCGCATCGGGCACGCGGCACCCTGCGGGTCGCCAGGCCGTGCGCGGTCGCGGCGGAAACGCCTTGGGGGTCTGGGCGGCGACCGCAGTGGCGAACAGCAGGACGATGGCGAGAGCGCGGTGGGTCATGCGCGCCGGCTACGGCCGGGCAGTGATTTAAGTCAAGCGATTCATGGCTCCCTTGACCGCAGGCCAGCCCCGCGTTACGCGCGGAGCGTCATGCCGCGCCCTCGCTCCGACGGTGCCGCCACCCGCGAGCGGCTGCTGGACGCTGCCGAGCGGCTCTTCGCCACGCACGGGATCCAGGGGACCTCCTTGCGCATGATCAACGACGCCGCGGGGGCGAAAAACGTCTCGGCGGCACACTATCATTTCGGGTCGAAGGAAGGGGTGATCGAGGCCCTGGTGACCCGGCGGATGGGCGAGCTGGCCGAGGAGCGGCTCGCCAATCTCGCGGCGGTCGAAGCGGCGGCGGGCCAGCGCGCTCCCGACGTGCGCGCGGCTGTCGAGGCGGTCGTGCTGCCCTTTCTCCGCACGCTGATGCCGCCGAGACGGACGTATTTCGCCACCGTTCTCGCTCGAGCCGCGGGCGATCCGTCGGTGTCGGTCGAGCGGCTGGCGCCGCCCGCGTTCTGGCGCATGATCGAACGCTTCCTCATGCTGGTGCATCGCGCGCACCCCGAGCTGCCGGAGCACGTGCTCGCGGTGCGCATCCGCTTCGTGCTGCAGCAGGCGCTGGTCGCGGTCGTCGAGCTCGACCGCATGGCGCGCGAGGCGCCAGGCATCGACTCGCGCACGCTCGAGGTCGTGGGGCACGACCTCGTCGACTACGTGGTCGGCGGCCTGGTGGCGCCCACCTCGCGCCGCCGAGCCCGGGGCGGCGCCGCGGCAGCGGCGGCCCGGATGAGTCGCTTGACTTAAATCAAGCACACGACTTACGACGCGCGCACGCGGACTCGAGCCGCTCCCCGGGCGACGGGCGCCCGGGCGAACGCGAGGAGGCAGTCATGCACCGATCGATCCCGTGGAACCGCGCTCTGCTGGCCCTGATCGTCTCGACCGCTGTCGCCGCCGCACAGACGCCACCGGGCCAGCCGAGCGGCTCCGGGCCGGGTGGCAGCACGTACCCGCACGCGAGCTACACCGTGACGACGAACGGCAGCGGCAACACGCAATACTGGGTCTACCAGCCGGCGAGTCCGAAGCCGGCGTCGGCTCCGCTCATCGTGCTGAACCACGGCTGGGGCGCGATGGAGCCGGAGGGGTACATCGGGTGGATCGTCCATCTCGTCCGGCGGGGCAACGCGGTGGTCTATCCGCGCTATCAGGCGACCTTGCTCACGCCTCGCTCGACGTTCACGGCGAACGCCATCACCGCCGTGAAGAACGCGATCGCCTGGCTGCAGGCGAGCTCGACGCGCGTGCAACCGCAGCTCGCGCGCTTTGCCGTCGCCGGTCACTCGTACGGAGGTGTGGTCACGATCAACATGGGGCACCGCTGGTCGTCGCATGGTCTTCCGCAGCCGAAGGTGCTGATGCCCGTCGAGCCATGGTACGAGCACATCGACGCGCTGAACGGCGTGCCCGCGACCGTGCTCTTGTCGTGCGTGGTGGGCGCGGCCGACGACTTCGCGGGTTGGGACGGCTGCGACATCATCTGGGATCGCACCGGGCACTTGAGCCTTGCGAACCGCGACTACGTGATCCTGCCCAGCGACGACTACGGCAGCCCCGATCTGGTTGCCGACCACTATGCACCCGCGGCGAACCCGTCGGGTGGGGCGAGATCGGGCATCGACGCGCTCGACTGGTACGGGCTCTGGAAGAGCTTCGACGGCCTGACGGACTGCGCGTTCTACGGCACGAACTGCGCCTACGGCATCGGCGACACGCCGGAGCACCGCTTCATGGGCACATGGAGCGACGGCGAGCCCGTGACCGAACTGGCGGTGTTCGACGCCAAGCCCTGAGGGCATCGGGCGGGTCGACCCCTGGCGAGTCCGGGGCAAGGGTGGTACGTCGCTTGCTGGTCGCCTCAGACTCCGGCCACCGCACCACGCGGGGGAATCGCGTGTCGCACCGGAGGCGAGGGGCTTCGTGGCGCCCTTCGGAACGGCGGGATGCGCGACCTTCTCGAGGCTCGGATGTGCCGAAAACGGGAGGGACCCATGAAGTCGATCGCGACAGCGGTGCTCGCCGCCGCCCTCACGAGCTTCGCAGCGCCCGCAAATGCCGTGGCGGCGACTCCCCAGGAGCAATTTCTAAGTACGCTCGCCAAGATCGCCCCCTTCGCCCCCGCCAAGGCCAAGCGGCTCTGCCGGTGTACGGAGCCACTCGCGCCGGGCGTCGGGGAACTGCGCGCCGACTACCTGGCGCACAATGGCATCGAGGACTACACCGTCGTGTGCATCATCCCGCACTTCGACCCCTCGAGCGGCGGCGTCCTCTACACCACCCGCTGCGGCGAGTTCGAGATCCTGCCCAAGTGACCCCGAGCGTCGTGCTCGCCGTCGCCACCGCGGCGTTCGTCCTGGCGTGCGGCGAGCCCCGTCCCCCCGAGCACGGCCGGGCGCAACCCGAGGTCGGGGTCGACGCCGCCGGCCGCAGTGCGCCCACCCCGGCCACCGCCGAGGCCAACGCCGCGGTCGCCCGAGCGCTCGCGCTCGACGACCCGCAGGACTTCGCCGACGCGCGCCGGGGCCTGGTCGCGAGCGAGCCCGAGGTCGTCGTTCGCGATGCCACCGGCCGCATCGTCTGGGATACCGCCGCCTATGGCTTCGTGCACGGCGATGCACCAGCGAGCGTCAACCCGAGCCTGTGGCGGCAGGCGAAGCTCAACGGCATCCACGGGCTCTTCGAGGTCGTGCCGGGTATCTACCAGGTGCGCGGCTATGACATCGCCAACCTGACGATCATCGATGGCCACACCGGCTGGATCGTCGTCGACCCGCTCACCACGCGCGAGACGGCCGCTGCCGCCTTCGCCTTCGCTCGCCGCCACCTCGGCGAGCGGCCGGTCGTGGCCGTGATCTTCACGCACAGCCACGTCGATCACTTCGGCGGGGTGGACGCCGTCTTGCCCGCCGATCCTGCCGCGCGGCGGGCGGTGCGCATCGTGGCGCCGCGCGGCTTCCTCGAGGAGGCAACCAGCGAGAACGTGCTGGCCGGCATCGCGATGGGCCGCCGCGCCGCCTTCATGTACGGCCTACCGCTCGAGCGAGGACCGCGCGGCCACGTGGATTCCGGGCTCGGGAAGCAGCCGCCGCGGGGGACTCTCGGCATCGCGGTGCCCACCGAGCTGGTGGATCGCACGCCGCAGGCGATGGAGATCGACGGTGTGGCGTTCGTCTTCCAGTATGCGCCGGACTCGGAAGCGCCCGCCGAGCTCGCCTTCTACCTCCCGGAGCGCCGGGCGTTCTGCGGCGCCGAGCTGGTCACGCACACGCTCCACAACCTCTACACGCTGCGGGGGGCGAAGATCCGGGACGCACTGCGCTGGAGCGGCTACATCGACGAGGCGCTGGAGCGGTTCGGCGACGCCGAGGTAGTGTTCACGAGCCATCACTGGCCCGTGTGGGGCAATGCGCGCGTCGCGGAGTTTCTCGCCAGGCAGCGCGACGCGTACCGCTACATCCACGACCAGACGCTCCGACTGGCCAACGCCGGCCTCGGCCCGGCGGAGATCGCCGAAGAACTCAGGCTGCCGGCGTCGCTCCAGAAAACCTTCGCGGTGCGAGACTATTACGGCACCGTCCGCCACAACGCGAAAGGCGTCTACCAGGCGTATTTCGGCTGGTACGACGGCAACCCGGCGCACCTCGACCCGCTACCACCTGAAGCCGCGAGTCGCCGCTATGTCGAGGCGATGGGGGGCCGCGACGCGGTGCTCGCCCGGGCACGCGAGGCCTGTGCCAGGGGCGAGGAACGGTGGGCGGTGACACTGCTCAATCATCTCGTGTTCGCGGCGCCCGACGACCGGGAGGCGCGCGCGCTCCTCGCCGAGACCTACGAGCAGCTCGGCTATCGCGCCGAATCCGGCCCCTGGCGGGATGCCTACCTCACCGCAGCGCACGAGCTCCGCCACGGCGCGACGGGTGAACCGATCGACCGCGCGGCCGCAGCAGCACTGCTGCGCGAGCTTCCCATGGATCGCTTCTTTCTCGCCATGGCGACTCGCCTCGACGGCCCGCGCGCGGACGGCCGCGACACGATCGTGAACTTCGTGCTCAGCGACCTCGGGGAGTCGTGGGTCCTCGAGCTCCAGCATGCCGTGCTGCACGCCCGGCGGCGCGAGCCGGATCCGCGCGCCGTGGCGACCATGCGGCTGACGAAGGAGGTCCTCGTCCGGCTGGCGACCGGGCAGGCCGGCCTGCGCGAGCTGCTGTTCTCGGACGCCGTCGCGGTCGAGGGGAGCCGCCTGGCGCTGCTCGGATTCCTCCAGCTCTTCGACCGCGGAGCGGACGGCCGCTTCCCCATCGTCACGCCATGACGGAGTGTCCCGGTCGCCGCGGGGCGGCGGACACGGCGCGTGATCGCGATCCAGCGGGACACGCAGCGGCTACACCACCCTGTCGCGCCGCAGGCGCGCGATCTCGGCGTCGCTGTAGCCGAGCTCCGCGAGCACGGCGTCCGTGTCGGCGCCGAACGCCGGCGGCGGCGTGCGCAAAGACGGTGGCGTCGCGGACAGGCGGATCGGGCTCGCCGGCATGCGCTGGGTCCCGAATGGGCCTTCCATCTCCACGATCATGCCGCGGTGGCGGACCTGCGGATCGGCGTAGACCTCGTCGAGCGTGTTCACCGGCCCGACGCAGATGTCGAGCGCACCGAGCTCCACCATCCACTCGGCAAGGGTCTTCTCGCGGAACGCGGCGCGGAAGAAGGCCAGGATCTCCTCCCGCTTCGCGCCGTCGGTCCACTGCTCCGGGATCCACTCCTCGCGCCCGAAGTGGCGGCACAGTGCCGCCCAAAACTGGCCCTCGTAGGCGCCGATGGTCAAGTACCTCCCGTCCCGCGTCTCGTAGACCGCGTAGCACGCGTGGCGGCCCGTGAGCTGGCCGGCACCGCGTCCAGGCAGCCGTCCCGAGAGCTGGTGCAGAAACATGTGGTAGACGTTCCACGCCACCACGCCGTCGAGCATGGCGATGTCGACCGCCTGGCCGTGCCCCGTCTGCTCGCGTACGAGGAGCGCGGTCACGATGCCGATCGCGGCCATCAGCGAGCCGCCGCCGATGTCGGCGATCTGTACGCCGGGGATGACCGGAGGCTGGCCCTGCTCGCCAATGAACTCGAGCACGCCGCCGTAGCCGAGGTAATTGACGTCATGCCCGACCCGGTCGCGGTAGGGGCCATCCTGCCCATAGCCGGAGATCGAGCAGTAGACGAGGCGCGGATTGCGGGCCGCGAGCGTGGGGTAGTCGATGCCGAGCCGCGCGGTCACTCCCGGACGGAAGCCCTCGAGGAGCACGTCGGCCCCGTCGATCAGGCGTTGCAGCACCTCGCGACCCGTCTGACTCTTGAGATTCAGTGTCAGGCTGCGCTTGTTGCGAGCGAGGGACGGGATGCCGATACCGAACGGGTCGTTCGGCGCGGCGATGGTCACGACGTCCATGCCGAGGTCGGCGAGGATCGTCGAGCAGAAGGGGCCCGGCAGCTGACGGGACAGATCGAGCATCTTGTACTTGCCGAGGGGTAAGGTCATGGGAAGCCTCGTCGCGGGAGATCGCGACATAGCAGGCCTTCGTGTCGATCTCGAGACGAGCCCGAACTGATCGCGTCAGGTCCCCGCGCCGGGCCGCCATGCGGCTGCGCCCCGTGCAATCAGGATCAGCTGCTGTTCCGCACGCGCCGCCAGGGCCGCTTCGGCCTCCGCCGCGCCGGCCGCGGGCACCAGGTCGAGAAGGTCGCCCGTGAGCGTCATGCCGGCGCTGGCGATCAGATGGGCGACCGTTTCGCGCTGCGCGCGATCGAGGTGGGCGAGGCAGGGATCCGCACCCAGGTCGTCCGCCAGCTCGGTGAGGAAGAAGCGCACCTCGCGGGCGATCGCCGCACGCACGGCCGCCGTACCGCCGTAGCGCTCGCGGGCGGCGAACTCGAACGCCAGGCGGTGGGCACGGACCGCATCCAGATAGGCGCGCACCGCGGCAGACGCCTTCGCCGTGGCGCCTCGGGCGGCGTGGCGGACCTCGCGCAGCGCCCGGCGGACCGTGAGGAAGGTCTCGTCGACAAGCGCGAGCCCGAGCTCGTCCATGTCGCGGAAATGGCGATAAAAGGCGGTCGGGACGACCTGCGCGGCCCGCGCCACCTCGCGCAGCGAGAGGGCGTCGAAGCTCCGCCCCTCGGCTATCGAGGCGAGGGCGGCGTCGAGCAAGGCCCGCCTGGTCGCTTGCTTGCGCTCGAAGCGGCTTCCCATGAGGAGGGGTCTACCAAAAGAACACCCGTTCACCAATAGACTCTGTATTTGAGCCTCCTTGGTCGATCACCGAACTGTTTAGTGTACGACTGTTGACTTTTGTTTTCCCCCGAGGCATACGTCCAGTGCACGTCTGTTCACTCAATAGGAGCCCTCGCATGGTCGCCGCTCCGCTCGCTGCCTGCCTTGCCCGCATCGTCCCCGCCGACACCCTCGAGTTCTGGGTACGGCATGTCGATCCGCTCTTCGCGATCGACCGGGTCCTGGCTCGCGTCGAGGCGGTGCAGCCGGAGACCGAGCGCGTCCGGACGCTGGTGCTGCAACCCAACCGGCAATGGCGTGGATTCCGCGCGGGGCAACACGTGGCGCTCACCGCGGAGGTCGGGGGCCGGCGGCTGACGCGGACATTCTCCCTGAGTGGCGCCGATACCGACCGCATGCTCAGCGTCACGGTCGGCCGCCGGCCGGGCGGGCGCGTGACCGGATGGCTTCACGAGCGCCTGCGGCCCGGCACCGTGATCGAGCTGAGCCAGGCCCAGGGAGATTTCACCCTGCCGGAGGACACGGCGGTCCCGTTGCTCTTCATCGCCGGCGGAACGGGCATCACCCCGTTCCTGGCCATGCTGCGGACCATGGCGGCGCGCCGCGAGCGCCGGGACGTCGTCCTCCTCTGCTATGCGCCGCGGGCCGAGGAACTGATCGCGCGCCACGACCTGACGGCCCTGCCGCGCGTGCAGCCCGGCCTGCGCGTCCACGTGGGGTACACCCGGGAAACGCGCGCCGGCGCGCTTGCCGGTCGCTTCGGGACGGCGCACGTGGCGGCGGCCGCGCCAGATTTTCGCGACCGGCTGACCTTCGTCTGCGGCCCCCCACCGCTGATGGAGGCCGTCGAGCGGGCGTGGACGGATGCCGGCATCGCGGCACGGCTCCGCCGCGAGTGGTTCGCCCTGCCCCGCCTGCGGTCGGGTCGCGGGCCGGTCCGGGTAACCTGCACGGCGAGCGGCCGGATCGTGACCGTGCCCGGTGAGCGCAGCCTGCTGGAAGAGCTCGAGGCAGCGGGCCTGCGCCCCCGGCACGGTTGCCGAGCCGGCATCTGCCGGCAGTGCACGTGTGTGAAGGTCGCCGGGGCCGTCGAAGAGCTCCGGACCCGACGGCCCGCCGACGAAGCCGGCGAGCCGATCCAGCTCTGCGCCGTGCGCGCCGCGGGTGATCTGACGCTCGCTCTCTAGAAAGGAACCGGTATGCCAACGACCCGCTCGACGCCGCTTTCCCCCGCCGACCTCGATGCCTTCGGGCGCGAGCTCGACGCGCTTCGCGACGAGGTGCTCGCCGCGCTCGGCGAGGCTGACGCTCGTTACATCCGCCGCGTCCACGCCGCCGTGCGCTACACCGAGGCCGGCGGCCGGGGACTGCTCTTCCTGGGCATCCTCCCCCCCGCCTGGCTCGCCGGGACGGCGCTTCTCGCCCTGTCGAAGATTCTCGACAACATGGAGCTCGGCCACAACGTCATGCACGGCCAGTACGACTGGATGAACGACCCGGCGCTCCACTCTCAGACCTTCGAGTGGGAGACCGTGGCCCCGGGCGACGCCTGGCGCCACTCCCACAACCTGGGCCACCACGTTTGGACGAACGTGCTCGGTCGCGACCGCGATCTCGGCTACGGGCTGCTGCGGCTCTTCCCCGAGCAGCCGTGGTCGGTGTGGAACCTCCCGCAGCCGCTCTACGCCCTGGTCCTCGCGCTGCTGTTCGACTGGGGCGTGGGGTTGCACGATGCCGAGCTGGACCGCGTTCTCGACGGCACGCGGACGCCGGCCGACATCGCGCGCGCGGCGGCGCCCGCGGTGCGCAAGGGCACGCGCCTGCTGATCAAGGAGTTCGTCGTCTTCCCCCTGCTCGCCGGCCCGCTCGCGCCCTGGGTCTTCGCGGGCAACCTCGTGGCCACCCTCATACGAAACCTCTGGACTTTCGGGATCATCTTCTGCGGACACTTCACCGCCGATGTCGAGGTCTTCCCCGAGTCCGCGGCGGAGAGCGAGACGCGCGGCCACTGGTACCTGCGGCAGTTGCGCGGCTCGAGCAACCTCGACGGCGGGCCGCTCTTTCACCTGTTCTCCGGCAATTTGAGCCACCAGATCGAGCATCACCTCTTTCCCGACATCCCCGCGCGGCGGTATGCCGAGATGGCGCCGCGCGTCCGCGAGATCGCCGCCCGGTACGGCCAGCACTACAATACTGGATCGTTCCTCGGGCAGTTCCTCTCGGTCGTCCGACGCATCGTCGTCCACAGCCTGCCGTCCTTCGGCGGCAGCCCGATTCCTGCGGAGGCATGACATGTCCACCATGCTGCGTATCGAAGCCATCAAGGACCTGATCCAGGAGGCGGTCGACAAGGGCGCCACCACCGTCGAGCAGATCCACAAGGTGATCGCCGACCTGCCGTTCTCGGTCCTCGAGCAGCGCGGCCTGCTCGACGACACGGGCGCCGCGGTGCGGGACACCAGCGCCCGCACCATCGGTAGCGTCTACGACGCCATCCGGCGCATCAACCGCGAGATCGGCGAGATGGCCTCGCACGTGATCGAGGCCGTCGACGACCAGATCAAGGTGCAGCGGGACATCGGCGCGCGGGACCGCGCCCGCCACGAGCCCTGAGGCCACGGCCGGTCCACTCGTCGGGCTTGCCGGGGCGGTCGAGGCACCTCGGACGCCCCTCTTGCGCGCCGGGCGGGCCGCGTCGACTCCGCCGCCATCGGACTCGCAACGCAGCGCCCGGCGTTGCAAGGCGTCATCTCCGCGGGCAACTCGCCCGGCACGATCACCATCGACGGCAACCTCGCGCAGGGAGCGACCGGACGCCTGGTGGTGGAGCTGGCCGGCACGCAGGCAGGCGCGTTCGACGTTGTCGCGGTGACGGGCGAGACGGCGCTCGGCGGCAAGCCGGCGCACCTCGACCCCCCGGCCGCCCGAGGCGGCGAATCGCCGCCCCGTCGAGGCGCCCCAGGCACGGGTCTGGCGCGGCGCTCGCCGCTCAGCACTCTGTGTTCCGCTGGCGAGGGGGTCTTGTCCCGGGTGCGGTGCCGAGGGCGCAACCGCGCTCAGCTTCGACCTCGACGCCGGCGACAACGATCGCCACGGACTTTGCTGCCGTGCGCGCCTGGGCTTCCTCGATGGCGCGCCGGACGCGTCCCAGACAGCACGCCCCCTCGGGATTCGTCTCCTCGCAGCGGTCGAGCCCCTGGCGGCACTTCGCCACGATCTGCTCAGCCACCGTCGAACTCCCGGTGGCGGCGACTTCCGCCTCGATCGCCTCGATCGTGTGCTCGAAACAGTAGCAGATCGGGCGCGGTGCCTCGGTTTCTTTCTGGCCAATGCAAACCCGGACCTCCGACCGCAGGATCCGGATGCCCGCCTCGGGACGAAAGTAGGCGACCTCGCACGATGGCTCGGCGCAGAAGCGAAAGCCGTCGGCTCCTCCCACGCGCACGCGCGCGGCCTCGACCACGAGGCACTCGATGGTGACCGGCTTGACGGGCCTCCCCGTGCTGCCGCAGGACGGACAGCCACCGTGCAGCGCGGCCGGTCGTCCCGAGCCGCGGGTGTCGCTCATCGCGCCCACGTCACGAGCACTCCGGCTGCAGCCGGCGGCGACGGCAGCCGTGCGCGCAACAGCCGCTTCTTCTCGATCATGCTTCACGCCTGTCAGCAGAAGACTCCCGCCAGCGCAAGCATCGCCCCCGCCCTTGCACTCGTCCATGACTGTCAAGAGCGCCCGTCGCATCGTTTCACCGGCATCAGGCCCGTCCGTTCGTAGTGCTGTACGTTTCGCGCTCGACCCTCGCGCGCCTCGCCACCCCGAACTCCTGCGCAACGAGGGCGAGCCGATCGCGTGTGGCACGGCCCTCGAGGCGCAGGAATGGCCGTGCGGACTAATCCTGGCGAGGCTCAGCGGGTGGGTAGAAGCAGACCGAGGGGAACGTTCGCGTCCTCTTGCTGGACGGGCATATTGCCTGCTCCGCTTCGCTCGCCTGATCGTGCAACCGAAACCTACCGCGGCGAGGGCAAAGTCCTTGACGTCGGACTCTCTGCCTCACGGCGTACACAGGAGCGTGTTCCGCCGCGTCGTGCACGTGGAGACGGAACCCACGCGATCGATCGCGGTTGCCATGTGGCTCAGGACGACATTGACTGGCCCGCTCGCAGGCCCCGTGACCGCGCGGCGTCGACAGCGCATTTGCCAGGAATATGTTGCCGCGGATCCCCGCGACGGCAGGATGACCAACCTCGCCATCCGGTCCGGGCTCACGCAGCGCACGCCGCCGCGCGAGGACACCGTGCAGTCAGCCGCCGACCATTGGTACAGCTCGTCGACGCTGGCCCCGTCGCGTACGCGAACCGTGATCCCGGAAGCGATATCCAACGCGTCGGGTGTTCCGGCCACGTAGGAACCACGAGCACGGACGCTTCCGTTGTCCGTGGTTGCACTCGTATCCGGGCGAATGGAAACGCGAGTGATCGCGAGGAGGGCATCCTCCGGGTCGCAGACATCGCCGAGGCTGTCGTTGTCCAGATCTTCTTGGCCCGGATTGAAGGTCGCAGGGCAGTTGTCAGCCGTATCCGCGACCCCATCGCCATCCGCGTCGGCGCCGGTGACCTGCACGGTTGCTCCTGTACGGTTGCAGGTGAACAGCCCGCCGCCGTCTCGTTGCAAATCACACGCTGGCACGCCGCTCGAGCCACAGAACACCGTGTCGAACCCGATCGAGGCGAGACCGGCCGTTCCGCCAACGAAGTGAATGGTCGCCAGGTCGGGATTATTGGCGGGGTACAGGTGGTCTGGGCAGCTGATGGCAAGGCAAATTTTCCCGGCGTATGCGGCGTTGGCTTGGGCCATGCACCAGGGGGGCGTATTGAGCGTCATGCTTTGGAACGCCAGGATCGCAGAATCGTACGTCAGGCCAAAAGTGTAGTAGACGATCTCGCTCGTGTCGTCGATGTGAAGTTGCAACGCGATGCTTTGGCCGACACCGAGGGCTGCACTTCCGGGCACAAGACTCACGTTTCTTGCGGGCGGGGTGCAGGTATTCGCGTGGCTGCAGATCCCGTTGCCGGAGTCGCAACTGTCCGTTGTGCAACTCGACCCGTCGTCACAGTCCGCGTCGTTGGTGCAAAATGGCTTGATGAACTGCCCAAATGCCCACGGCGACGATCCGACCGGGACTGTTGTGACCACACTGGCAGTGCCAGCGTCCACCACCGACACCGTATTGCTCCCGGCGTTCGCCACGTAGACGCGCCGCCCATCGGGGTGAGCGGCGACTCCGCGCGGCTGCAGCCCCACGGGCACCGTGGCCACGACGGTGTCCGTGGCGATGTTCACGATCGAGAGGGTGCCGGAACCCGCGTTGGTTACATACAGCCGTGTCGAGTCGGGGCTGATGGCAACACCGTACGGCTGGGTGCCCACAGGGATCGATGTGAGGTAGGGATACGGATATCGTGTGGGGTCCCAGGATTTGACCGCGTTGGCACCCTCGTCGGCAAAGTAGACCTGCCGATGGCCGCCTCCGGGGCCTCCGGTGACCGCGATACCATTTGGTGACACCCCAGGTGCGATCATGTTCCATCCGAGGTCGGGGGGAGGCTCGATCTTGGCGTACCCAGGCCCGTTTGCACCGCTACCACCGGGTCCCGCATGCACGGCAACGTAGATCACGCCTTCTGAGTCTACGGTGACGCCGAGAGGGACGCTGGCAAAGTAGCCAACCCCTGCGAGGAAGCTCGGTCCTGCCGCGTCGTACGCAAATACGGTGTTGGCGGTGCGGTTGGTGACGTAAAAATTGGCGCCGTCCGGGCTGACCGCAACCCCGAACGCGCCGCTTCCGACTGCAGTGCCACTCAGGGGTGTGCTGACACTCAAGGCGGGCACATCGATCACCGATACGGACTGGCTGCCAGAGTTCACCACATACGCTTTCGTGCCGCTGGGATTTACCGCCACACCGGCGGGGCCCGTCCCCGTGCCGAGCGTGGCAACGACCGCATCGATGGCCGTGTCGATGACACTGACGGTGCCGTCGCCGTAATTGGTGATAAACGCGAGCGGAGCGGCACCGGCCTCACCTCCGAAACACGACAAGAGAACAGCCCCGGCGATCAGAAGAAACCACGCGGCCCGTTGCATGTTTTTCCTCCCTGTGCAGTTCCGGAGTTCCCGACAGGCAAGCAGCAGCCAAAGCAACACTTTCTTAGCTAATCGCAGCACCGGGTCGCAAGGCTGAGCCCGGGGCTCGTCTCCGAGGCTCACAGGAGCGATAACGAAGCACGGTGACGGAACATCCCCCGATCCGCGGACGCTGCACCTTCGAGTGCCCGCGTCGCGCGGCGCGTATGACGCTCAACGCGAGTCGTCAAATCGCGCCGCGGCGGAGGTGGCGACTTACCGCTTCAGGCGCAGTTTCTCTGCCGCGCTGCCGTGACGCGGTCGTGCGGGACGTCCGTCAGGCCGCCAGGCGTCTGGCTGGCGCGATGGGAGGTTAGCCCCTGGTGAGGTGTCGCTTTCGTAGACTCCGCAACGAATGGACGACGTGCGTTCGCCAGGCTCGCAGAACGCGAGTCAACGCAGCGATCTGCCCGGCTGCGGCAAGACCGGCCCGGTCGTCCGGAACATCGTCTCGAGGGCAGTTCGCACCCGGTCGCGGGTCGCCTGATCGACGGGCACCCTCTCGATCCGCTCCAGCACGGTTGCGCGGTCGACGAGGCCGTGTCGGATGACCTCGCGGACGAAGTCGTAGTCCCGCTCGCGGCCCGCGATGGCCTTGGCGATCACCAGGTCGTGCACTTCGAGGCACCATCCGGTGGCCCCACGCGTGTTCGGGTTGCGCACGGCGACGAGCCGCTCGCGCCAGCCCGCTGGTAGCACGGCCGTGGTCTCGTCGACACCGTGAGCGTAGTAGCCGTAGGTCGCATGGAAAGGCGAGCCCTCGCCGATACTGCCATCGATCAGGTCCGCCCGCTCCGGGCGGTTCTTGGGGAAAACATCGGCCTCGACCGACGCGCGCAGCGAGGCCGGCGCGTCGGGGAACTGCCCGAGGATCGACTGGCTGCCGATCACGACGATCTCCTCGTCGTCCGCGATGTCGGCCGCCGCGCGGATCACATGCTCCAGTTCGGCGCGCGTCATCGGTGACCGGTCACTTGCTCGCGCACCTCGCGCCACAGCCGCCACCGCTCCCGCGGCGGCAGCACGCCGGCGAAGGGCGTCGACTGCCTGAGCTCGCGGGCACGCTCCCCGGGATCGACCAGGAAGGCCGCGATCTCGACGAGCGGGCGCGCGAGGATTTCGTCCCACGCCCGCGCGTAGTGGGGCGCTCCACCGGGTGCAGCGAGCCACGCGCGCACGCGCGCCCGCGCACGCGCCAGGAGCGTGGGATCCTGCTCGAGGCGCGTCGCGATCGCACGATGGTAGGCGATGCTGCGTTCCTCCGAGAGCCGATGCAGATCCACTCGCACACTCCTTGCTCTGGCATACAACCGTACATGGGGGGTCACGGCGCCCGCAAGCCGCAGTGGTCGAGCATGGCGGGCGCACAAAGGGAGCGGGCGCATTGGCGCAGCCGCTCTGATCCTCACCTTCGCCGTCGGGTCGTTACCCCCGACTCCGCCGTTGCCGGAGAGCTCGAGGTCCTCCTGGAACGCGAGCTTGTCGAGAAGAAGCCTGTCGATGTCACTGGCACGCTGCGACAGCAGGCCACTGAAGCCTGCGGCCAGGTTCGCCGGGCTCGTGCTCCAGCGGCACGTGGCCGCGACGGGCGAGCGCCTGGTTGAACTCGCCATGTCGCCCCCATCCGCCGGCTGCAGTCGCTGCACGATGCGCCTGCTGGCGAACGCCGTCGACCAGGCGTTACAGCGGACCCGGCCGCCGCTCCCGACGCACCCGGTGCCGCCCTTCCTTCCTGCGCCTCCTCTGGCTCCGCTCCCCCATGCCGTATGCCTCCGCTTGTCGCCTTTGCCGCGACCGTTGTTACGACAGCAGCACACTTCCGGGGCGGCGGTCGCCTTTCCGCCTCGGAACGCGCCAAGTACCCGGGTTAGGCTGCCCAGAGACAGCTTACCGCTTTCTCACCGCGTGAGCCCGTAGCCACTCCGCGAGCGCCCCCTCCGTGCAGCGACGGTCGGCGACGGCGAGCATCACCTGCACGACCTCCTCCTCCGGTGCCTCCAGCACGTATCCGTTCAGCTCGACGAACACCGCCATCGCCACGAATCCGATGCGTTTGTTTCCGTCACGATATGGGTGGCTCGTCACCAACGCCCACCCATACGCCGCAGCCAGCGTCGGAAGGTCTACCGTCGGCTCGTAGTGCCAGCGGTTTTTCGGCCGAGCCAACGCCGATTCCAGCGCATTTTCGTCCCGGATACCGGCCAGCCCGCCGTGTTCACGGAGCTGATCCAGATGGATCGCGTCGACGACTACGCGCTCTAGCCACTCCGGCTCCCGCCGCCGCTTTTTCGCCACCCTACTTCGCCAGCTCGCGCAGAGCGTTCCGGTACTTCCTCGCGACGCGCCTGGCGATCCGTAACGCCTTCTCCACCTTTGGATCGTAAGGTGTCAGGAGAATTCCCTTTTCGGTTTCCACCGCCAGGGCGCGATCTCCCGGCTCAAGGTTCAGCCGATCCGCCATCTCCTTCGGCAAGGTCGCGGCGATGGATCCTCCCGCTCGTCGTAGGGTCACTTCCTTCACCATGAACACTGGGATAGCACTTCTGTGCTACCGCGCAAGCGCGCCCAACCAGACGCTTGGTAGCGCCGGCCTACACTGCCCCACCCGCCGCTCTGAAACTGCGCCCCACAGCAGCGGCAGTGGCCGGGCGCGACGGTCCGGGCTTCCGCAGGAGGATGCTGCGGACGGACGAGGAGGGAACGATCGAGCGCGTGCGACCCCGGCTCGAGGCGCTGCTGGCCGAGGCGTCCCAGTGGACGCAGGGGAAGTAGCGGCTGACAGCGACGCGCCTCCACGCGCTCCTCGTCGAGGAAGGCCAGGCGGTTAGCACGACGCTGGTGAAAGCGTGCGTCGCGGGTTGCCCTGACACCTACAGCTGCACGAATCCCGAGGCCGGCACCTGCCTCCCCTGCGGGGCGGGCGAGTCCCCTGTCCGTTCTCGCCCGGAAGCCTCGTGACCTGCTGCCCAACGGGGCAGGAGTGCTGCGACGGAGGCTGCTGCGCGCCCGGCCTGGATTGCTGCAAGCCGCTCGGGTCCGACCAGGTCGGGTGCTTCGAGCACTCCGCCTGCTTGCGGTGAACCCCGGCCGCGCGTTCCGCCGGCGACGCCCGGTCGAATGCACCGTGACTACGTGCGCCCCTCTCCGCTCACCGCAGACCCTCGGGAAACAGGGCAGCGAGGCGCTCGAAATCCTCGGGCCTGTCCACGTCCCACAGCGTCGCCGGTTCCGACCAGCGCCAGCCCGCCTCGGCGAGGCGCTCGCGCGTCTGGGCCATGACCCGAGCGCTGCCCCAGTCGATGCCCGAGAACGGAACGGCCGAG